>Ga0194115_10002275_pt1 | contig 23035 bp, 21 predicted proteins | sample TA2MahsurfametaG_3_FD_148656 | JGI IMG/M metagenome (GOLD analysis project Ga0194115, IMG submission 148656) | Freshwater microbial communities from Lake Tanganyika, Tanzania - TA2015002 Mahale S4 surface | ecosystem: Environmental > Aquatic > Freshwater > Lake | place: Tanzania: Lake... | reverse complement strand
GGGGTATTTTGGTGCATTCGGTGTCCGGAGAGGGTGGCTTTTTCGTTGAGCACGAAGCTTGAAGATGTTGGTGTGGTGGTGACAGTGATGTTCGATTGCGCTATGTAATGACAGTGACGATCGCTTCGAGGAATAAAATGAGGGTAAGTGGTCAATTTCAATAATTTGTCATGATAGTAGCGATTTGGAATGGCGAAGGAATGTCGACAAGTGCGCTTATATATTCCGTCACGATAGGACGTGCATACAAATGACGTAACTTCAGTGCAGCTTTCGCACCCGTCTGCTTTGAATTGTGCTTCCTACAGCACAAATATTAGAGAAAATGACTCAGCTATATACCTTTTTTCGTAAGCTGTCGCCCGTTTCTGTCATGGGGCTTATCTTGCTGTTTGTGGAAGGCAACTTCAAGTGTACTGACGTGGCATCCAAGCGAACCGAAAACTTATCGTTTGCCTGGCGGTGTATCCGGTATGACTGTGACTGTGAATACAGCCGCTGTAATAGTGAAGATACTTCTTCATGGTGATTCAACTACTGCCTATTCTGCTTTGCTGTCACTGTCATTCCCGTCTGTTTCCAGCAGCTGGCTCCCCGAGAAAAACTACCGGTACTTCGGTGGGCATTAGGATAGCAGAGGGCCAGAAGAGACGCAGTCACAGATACAATCGTTTCGGATTGGAAGAATTTTGATTGGCACATGATTGGCAAACTGAAAGCGATGGTTTGATGGTTGCTATTCCTCGAGATGTCTGATCGACGGGAAACCGCCGCCCCGGTAGTAGCTAGTACACGGCATGGCCTAGACTTGCTCAGCCTACGTTGGATCCTGATGAGATCTCGTCGTTTTCGGTACAAGTCTGGGAATACCGTTACACTCCTGGTACCTTCAATAGTACGAGCAACTCACCTTAGGATCATCGTTCCAGAAGAGGTCCACGATCTATTGCCTCCATTTTTTGCTTTCTAGATATGAATAAATGACTGTTAGCGCTACAAAATGAAACTGAAAATGAAACTTATTGGACCATGATGCTCAACTCCATCGTTCGAAACCGAGCCAAAAAATGAAATCATCCTTGTGCTCCATTCTTCGCTGAAACGGCGCAGCCATACTACGGCGATCCAGCATCACTGGACCTCCTCGTCGAGAAGGGAAAACTCTGGTAGTAAGAATACACCGTTGACTATATCAGCAGCCGCAGGTTGTGCTAGATTCCTTTCCGAGCACCCAAAAAGATCGACGTTGCCTTTGTGAGTGATCAGAATGCACGTTTCATTCAGATTAGTCCTTATGAAACGGGATTTTCGTTCTTCTTTGTGATCATCTTCCTCCAACCGTTGTATCTCCAGATCGCGGGGGAGCGACCTCAAGCCTACTGAAGATCGATTGAGGTGCTGATGGTCCACCGAACAGGAACGTGATATGAGTGTCTTCACCGACGGCAGAATCATCATCCGATTCTCCTTTCGTCTTCGGCGAAGATTGTTTCTCTTCCATTTCATCCGACCGTTCGTGCGATCACACGACTGTAATACATGACGATCGGTAGATGAAGATGATGTGAGGAGTGGTGTTGCGTCTTCGTAGGTATTGCTGGCACTTGGACTCAATAACCATTCCGCTCCGTCCGTATATGGTCTTGTTCTTCTACCTCCTGCATGACAAGCCGACGAAGTCTGCAAGAAGAAGGTTTCTAGATCACTCAATGTTGATCCTTGTGGGCTATCCATCGCATCTGTGACAAAGTAGTTACAGGATGAATGGTCCTGGATGGATCTCTTGGTCGTTGATGGACTGATGAGTCGAATAACTTCTGTCAACAAGTCGGCCCTGCCTTCTTGTATGATGTGTTCTGAATCGACAGACAAGGGAAGATTTTCCTTCGTGATCAAGAACTTGGAAGATGCTATCATGGTGGTCATGTGTGCATTATGGTGCGTAGTCATGGTGTTTTTCGTCCCACTTGTTCGTTGTAAAGTGTGTCGTTTCGGCTAGAAATGGACTGGGAGGATTGTGACAGTGAAGAACTATCTTGTCTTGGTAACAGCAAATAAATTATGTTTTCTGCGAAACCTCTTCGTCCTCGAAGCTTTTCGATTTGGAATACACTGACGTGGCAGTACAACAGCTGCTAGTCCCTAAATATTTTCGAAGTGTATGGGCCACTTTGTCTTTATTGACAGATGGTCCCTCTAGACTTCAGAACCCTCAGGTCTCATTTGTGTTTAGGTGTGTCGTAGCAGAGGCATCGTTCGAGGCATACTGGACATCGTCGCCACGGACCCTAGAATTGCCTTGTGCAGATGACGAACTGTACGAGTTCGCCTTGTTTGCCCGGAGAACTAAGGGAAGAAATGTTGACGGACAGTGAACAATGGCATAACGGTCACAAGTGACGCAGGGTATTCGACTTTGATACCTAGGACGCAATCCACTGCCAGTCACGAAAAAGTTATGAAGCGACCGGAGTACCAACCTAGTCTAGCATGCGTAGGATAACAGTAGTGAGGGATGTCTCGTCATACCAGCAAACTCCTACAGGATTAGCTCGCTGAAAGGTGGAGTCTATAAAGGAGTAGCGTGGGAGATACCGAATGCAAACCCATATATTGGATTTTTGTACGTGGAAGGCAATGGACGAGGATCATATATCGACGGTTTCAGTAGAAGAATAACGATAGTAAATTCACCAAAGAAGCACTAGGCTTTGTCACCCCGCCGGTCAAAACATTTCAAGGTCTACGAAGATCTCGGCTCTAACGATTGTTCCTGAGATACTAAAACGTCGCAGTTGGCTCTTCATGTGTTCATTATTTTGAAAGAAAAAAAAGTAGACTCGTTCTGACTCGACCTGTCGGACATATCGCACGATGCTTCACCGACGTGAGAATGATGGCATCCTCTCTTCATCCCCTCCTGCCGACACATTTCCTTGTGGCGGTAGAGGTCAAGAAAATGATCAGACCGTAGTATTGTACTAGGAGTAGACGCTGGGAAAGATGTTGCAAAGCAAAAAGCTCCCCGCCCCCCTACCGTATTGTCGTTTTGCCCAGCTCTTTCATCTTGCCTCAACTTTTGGTCTTACTATTTCTTCTTTGTCATTCATACGACACTTCGTGCAACGATTAAAGGAAGGAATCGATTACCAAAGGTAGGATGACGAAATTCATCTTCTGCAGTGACCAAGGTAATTTCTGCCTGTAACTCCTTGGATGTTTCGGGTAGGCATATGGAGGGGTAGACTGTCCCCCGAAACCGATTAATTGCCGAAATATGTAACGCCTCACCATTTAATGTAAATTGGACCATTGGTAAATCCGATTGTTGAACTGCCACACCAATGACATCTCCATTCTCAACTGCAATTCGTCTCATATATTGAGTCCCAGTGACTTCCGAGGGAGTACCTAAAGGGAATGTATGTAGGGGAGTTCGTTCGAGAGAGTTAGAGAGAGAGAGAAACGAGATGAGGTCATCATGGCATGAAAAAAGGTCAAAGAAACGGATCTTTCAAATGAGAATTCTGGTTTCGAGTACACATTCAGAGAAAATGTCCACATAAATTTTCAAACCTTTTTTTTCAACCACAACAACAACAAAAACAAACTTTACCTTCTTCTGGTAGTATCTTGTCCTTCAAGGATTTGTAAAAGGTTGTATTCTTTTCAGTCGTTACACCGAATAGGATCGAGTCTAAAGTATTCTGTACACCCAGATGGATATGCCATTCCCAATAGGCTGCATCCTGTTCGATGGACACTCCGATAAGGGCTAAACCAATTCCAGAAATTTCATTCTTGGATGAAACATGAATAGTCGGTGCACTCATACTTTTTGAAATCTTCAATGCCTTTCGGACCTTGGCTTGTAGTTCTAACTCATAGTCATCGTTCGTGTTTCCATCGCCGGAACTTCCACAACAACAACAGGAGGATACACAGCCACCCATGCTTCTTCTATACTATACTTTTCAATGGGGGATAGACACTATAGAAATCGATGAACAATCATCAAATTATGTCTTGAATATCATGGGATTGTGCAGCTGGTAGCCCATCCTGGATGGGATGCACGACGAATGCCGAACAGCGAAAAAAGTGGATCGGATCTTGGCTCCCAGCCCAGTCTTTTCCAGCTACCCGATCACACCCTAAGATACTTACGTATGGTTCTTACATACAACATGTATCTTTGAGATGTATATATGGCGTATATATACGAACAGGCAGAAACGTCAGACTCTTCACGTCAAACGCGCGGTAACAGTGAGAGGCTTTTGAGTCGAATGAGACAAAATGGATTAGGTCCGACTGTACCGCTTATCGGTACTCCCACCGAAGCGCATAGAAAACAGTTATTTTTTTGGACGGAATTGGGTTTCTTTCGATGTAGGAAGTAGCTCACCATTCTACAAGAAATAACCACCAAGATTGGTTTCAATTTTGCTCTTATCTATCGTCTCGGTCTCAATTTCGGTATTACAGGAAATATGGAAGACAAGCAAGGAATGAGCAGCCTTGAAAATTCATGTACTACCTCGCAGCACCCGTCCGACGATTCTACTATTCCCATGTCGATCATCGATGAAGACAGAGGAATCGAAACGGGACCCATGATGACGACGATGACGATGATGGGACAGTCGGTAAATCATTCAAAGGGGATTGATATCCATCAAGCCTTATCTATCCTTGCGTCTCGTGTGGAATGTTCTGAGAATCATCATCACGATGATCATCATCATCATCATGGCAAGGAAGGAATTCCCGAATTTGCCAAGTCAATGGGACAGACCATTGATCTGTACCAACCAACACCGACGACGACGACAGCATCAACGACAGACTCGAAGGAAGATTCAAAGGCAACACCACCAACAAAACGTTCGGAAGAGGAGCAACAACAACAACAACATCTTCTACAAGTAGAGGAACGAAAGAAACGATTATTACTTATCGAAAAGGAATTGAAAGCAATGTCGGATAAGGAATTGCTACAAGCTGTTCTTCAGGTTCAAGAAGACCGAGTAGCAACGTATCGAGAATATGAAAGGTGTGTCTATGGGATGCAAGGATCTGTGGAAGGGGAGGGGAGGGGATCGTCCTTTGTTACAGTTAATCACTTACGAATCTTTTTACTGTATTTTCTCTTGTGAAACAGGGGATTATTGATTGTACTTCAGACGGGGAATATGACATCCTATCCAGATACATGTTCAAAGGCGACAGCATCCTTTTCTGTCCTTAGTGATACGATGAAGGCTATACACGAAATATTACAAACAGACCGATCACGGAAGGATCTTGCCTCCTTGGTAACTCAATTGCAAGGTCATGAAAAGGAAAAGTTACAATTGACGGCGGCATACCATCTAGAACGGGTACGGCAAAGTAGTCATTATCAACTAGTAGTAGACGAAGAAGGAGGAGGAGGAGGGACAGAGGAGGAGATTCGGATCCAAAACCTATTACAAGGTGGAGTTAAGACATTACATCGAAAAATTTGTACCTGTGTGGAGAAGATTAATGAGGTCATTGATGAAATTCGAATGGAACTTGTTGACTGTGATTAACTATGATAAGCAAGATTATTAATGTTGACATTTTGTAACTAATTTCCATTCATTACTTTTACTTGACTTTAACGTTCTTGCATCACAAGATGTACTCCACGGAACACAGTCTTCTAATGTGAGTCCAATATTATTACAAAACTCTCTCGTCGACGACCCCCCTTTTCTGATATAGAAGAGCCACACATATGCTCCTCCATTTTCATTTGAATTCCTTGTTTTTCCGATTTCGAATTTTATTAATAAAGCAGTTTATTTGCGATGCGACATCCACGAAGTTTTCTTCAAACTACTGACCCAATCGACAGCAATCATGGCCGATCGGAGTTTCATACGAGCATTAAAGGTCTTCAATCGTTGAGACGTACCCTGGAGTGAATACTTGGAAAGTCGATCCGATGCTGCCTTCATCCATTTGTGTCGTAGGGCTTGTTCCGAAGTCAATCGTTCATCAGGATTCAAGACTAAAAGTTTCCTCACCAAATCCTTGGCCTCCGAGGAGACATCACACCAATCATCTTCATCAAATTCATATTTGCCAGACACAATCTTACGGAAAAGTTCCTTCTGACTTCGACCCATGAATGGAAGATTTCCACTAAGCAAAAGGAAGACGATGCAACCAACAGACCACATATCTGATTGCTGATCGTAGGGTTGTCTCATTAGGATCTCAGGAGACACAAAGAAGGGTGTCCCACATTGCTTCGTCAGTGACTTCGGACTGTGACAGCGAGCGGCGAATCCAAAGTCTGCCAACTTGATGTAGGAGTCATTTTCTTCACTCATCAGTAGTAGATTCTTTGGTTTCATATCACAGTGAGCAATTTTGTGATCATGACAGTATAGCATCGCCTTGAGCATTTTGGCAACAAGATCTCTTGCATCTGCCTCACTGTAAGATTTCTTCTTCCCGATCCGATCAAAGAGGTCACCTCCACTCATGAGCTCCATGACTAGGAAATAACATTCCTTTTCCTCGAAGAAATCAATCAGTGGGACGATATGTGGGTGGGATAGGGAAGACATGATGGCAACCTCGTCGAAGATGGCAGCATCATCGGTAGTAGGTAAATCCTTCCGAAGTACGCATTTGATAGCAACTTTCTTCCCACTTGCTCGATGAGTCCCTCGACAAACAGTTGCAAAGGAACCAGACTTTAACTACATCCCCCCATAATGTTGCACGACTGATGGTGAGACTCGAGTCCGCCATCGTATGCCCTCTTCGTCACACAGACAACCTCTGTTTGTAACTTACCCTTGCATTCAATTGATATACCTCACGAAAGGCTCGACCCTTGCAGCCTTCGGGGAAGTTTGGGAATTCACACTTTACCACCGCCTTTCGGACGACGAGGGCTGCCATTTCGAAGGTTGCCTTTGCTTCTCGATATCCAGGTAAGGCAGTCGACGCGATGTCATCCTTACCGATAAGTTTCGTATCAATCATGAACGAGGTACTATTGGAATCTCCCGATCGCGCCAAGCACTGGACTTGAACCAAATAATCCGACGCCCCAATGGAGGGATTAAGTTCCATAGTCCATGTGCACCCCTCTGGCTGAAAGTTAAGTGTCACCAAATCCGTAGATTGTTCTTCTTCATCGACACAATCTCTGAGGAAAAACTGGATAGAATCGACGATAAACTTTAACTCTTCTCCGTTGTTTTTGAGTGCACGTATGTCATCGTTGAGGAACTTTGAATTTGTTTCGTATGCCTTGATCGCTGCGCATGTCGTAGGCATCTTTGAGGTCACTTCCTCCATGTGATTTTCAAGCAACAGGGATGGACACAGTCCATTTCGACGCTTAGCCACCTTCTCAATCTGAGGCGTCAGGTATACCTCACCGGAAGAGTACCCGTTCGACGTTGACATCGTGAAAGCTATGCTGAAATATGTCTTGAACTAAGCCTTCTATTGTTTATTGAGCGCAGCAAAATTCAGAATGGAGGAAAAAGAATTCGTCGAAGGGATGACTATGAAGTGGCGTCAGCTATCGGTGCTCTCGTCCGTTGATCTGATCAAGGCTGGATCGGTAAGCGTAATGCCTTTAGAGTATCCGCTCGTCCTGATATATGCTAAAGGTCGGAAAGTGTTGATACTTGCGTTTTGCATCAACTTGGCGTAACTAGGCTGCTGTGTCCAGATTGTCCGGAAGGGGGGGGGGGGGGGGATCGGAGGATGTAGTAGTAAATCCAGTAGCACCGTAGCTGTAATTTCCTTTCCCCGTTGTTGTACACATCCCTCCTGCTGACAAAAAAAAGCGAAGACCCCAAAAATTCACGATGACCGACCTGTGACCTCGACGCAAAATATGGCAGTGAAGTCACGTCTGTACGAACAGTTGAAAACCGTACACAGGTATCATAGGTATGTATATACTGGAGAAATGCGACCTCGTCCGGGAGCTCGCAGAGAAACCGACGAAAACTGACGGAGAAAGGGGCATTCGTGTGTAGATATCCTTGATACGATACCTAACTGTAATATCTTTTGACGATATCACAGTCACTGTCATAGCAGATACATTCATTCTCGAGAAAGATGAATCCATAGGATAAAATGGCTTTATAATCTAAAATTACGCATACAAATCATCTTCCGCTGGTTCCTCTCCGTTCGTGGCTTCGTCATCGTCACCGAACCTAAAGTTGTTAGCTGCATCACCTCGGCCTGCTCGCTGCTTTTCGGCAAATTCCTCAAACAGGGTGAGATCCTTTTCGGTGACACTACGTCTAGCTCGACTCATGGCGAAGTTGAAGTGTCTTTTGGTGATTAGCATATGCTCACCGACACCAAGGTCTTCGCTGTCTTCGTCAAGCTCTCCAGCTTCGATCTTCTGTAGTCGTTCTTCTGCTGCCAAAATCGCTTCTCGGATGGCTAGTTTGGATGCTGTCGTGCAAATTTCAGAAATATCTGCTCCAGAGAATCCATGAGTCGATCTTGCCAGGACTTCAAGATCAATTTCGGGATCTAGTGGCGCCTTTCGGAGGGCGGCTTGGAAGATGGCAATTCGACTTTTAAGGTCCGGGAGGGGGATGTAAATAAGCTGATCAAGACGACCTGGTCGGATCACTGCCGGATCGAGGATATCAGGACGATTCGTCGCTCCGATGACAAAGACATTTTTTCGTGCACCGACACCATCGATTTCTGTCAAGATTTGGTTAATCACGCGATCACCAGCCTCACTGCTTCCGGCACCACCTACAGGGACAAGCGAGAAAGAAGTGAACAAATCAAGTGTCGACATACTTCGTGATGCAGGACAAAACCACAGCGCTTACCGCTACCACGAGTCTTGGCGATCGAGTCCATTTCATCAAACATCAGGATACATGGGCTTGCAGCACGAGCCTTGTCGAACAATTCACGAACATTAGCCTCACTCTCCCCAAACCATTGCGTGAGAAGCTCTGGACCCTTGATACTGATAAAGTTCGCCCCACATTCGTTGGCAATAGCCTTAGCTAGAAGAGTCTTACCACAACCGGGGGGGCCGTAGAATAACACTCCCTTGCTTGGACTCATCCCGAACTTGACGTACTTGTCAGCGTGTTCGACGGGATACTGAACCGTTTCATGGAGCTCACGTTTTACATCTTCAAGACCACCAACATCTTCCCAGTGAACATCTGGGATCTCAACCTGGTTTTCTCGCAGGGACGAAGGGTGCACGATACCCATCGCATGGTCAAAGTGCTTCCCTCGACAAGAATGCTGTCAAGAATCTTCTTATCCACCTGGTCCTTATCAAAATCAATAAGTCCCATTTTACTTCGGATGCACTCCAAAGCTGCTTCCATACACAGTTGCTGGAGATCAGCTCCGACATAACCATGAGTCCCGCGTGCCATCAATTCCAGATCAACATCCGAACCGAGTCGCATGTCACGCGTCTTAATTTGCAAGATTTCCAGACGACCCTGTTCATCTGGAATACCCATGTCGAGTTCTCGGTCAAACCGTCCCGGTCGTCGGAGAGCTGGCTCGATGACGTTCGGTCTGTTCGTTGCAGCCATTACGACGACTTTGGAAGTAGGCTTCAATCCATCCATGAGCGTTAGAAGCTGTGACACGATACGCTTTTCGACTTCACCTCCAGCCTTCTCACGTCGTGGTGCAATCGAATCGATTTCATCGATAAAAATAATCGCACCATTGTAATCTTCCGCGTTGGCTTCTGCATCCTCGAACGCACGTCGGAGGTTGGTTTCACTCTCACCAGCACGTTTCGAAATGACTTCGGGCCCATTGATGACAAAGAAGTAGGCACCCGTTTCTGCAGCCACAGCCCTGGCCATGGCCGTCTTTCCGCATCCAGAAGGACCGGTAAGAAGAACGCCCCGTGGGGGGTTGATTCCAAGTTTCCTCCACAACTCCGGATGGCGAAGAGGAAGCTCGACAAGCTCACGCACTGCCGCCAAGTGCTTTCTCGCACCTCCAATCTGATCATATCCTGCATTCTCAAGATCATCTTCAACATCTGCTTCAATCGGCGACCCCTCGCATTCGATTAGGGTGTCGTCCACAACGACACAGGCTGTGTCTCCATCGACCTCAACAGAGTCTATCTCAACGCAGCGGAATTCCAATTCTCCCAAGGCACCCTTAATGTGGAAAGCGTCCCCCCTGTACAGCGTTCGAAACTTCCCCTGAAAATATGGCTTTAGGTAGTCGTCGAATAAATTACCGTCTTCCATATTGTCCACTCCGGCCAACTTTAGAGATTCCGCCGTCGGTAAGATAAGCACGGCCTTCCCGAACTTCACATTAGGGGCTGGGACGACAGTGACCTTATCTCCAGCGCGGACTCCAGCATTTCGCATCGCATCGACTGACATTCCGATGGCACTCGACTCCGACGATCCGTCCGAAAGGGCTGTCACGTCCGACGAATCCAAAACGACGACACTCGCCATAGTCTTCTTTCCTCGTTTCCCCTTAATAGATACCGTATCACCCTCAAAGAGACCCATTTCTTCCATGGCAGTACCCGTCAACCCCACCACCGTGTGGCCCTCCTCGCTGGAATATGAGAAAACATGCATCGAATTTCGATCGTTCGATCCTGCAAGAATTGCCATTGATAAATCAGCCGGTTTCTCGTCTTTTGCTGGTTCGGCAGCCTTTTTCTTTTTCTTCTTTTTCTTTGATGGTTTCTTTTCTTGTTCAACCTCCTCTTCCGGCTCCATCGCTAATGGAAGCAATTAGAAGGAAACGTTCAGAGACGCCGATTGTTCGTGATGGAAGGAACTTAGCACTTGACACTTACCCATAGAACCTCCGCGCAATACATCTCTCATCAACCAACCAGAAGTATAACTTGAAGAGGCAAGAATCTGACCATTTTTTGGTGTCGCAAAAATAGCATCAACTGTGTTCCCCGTCGTCCAAAGGGCGATCACCGCAGAAGCTGCAATAAACTTCATTTTCTTCTTTGTCGCTGTGCGAGTTGTTGCTTATTAAGGGTCAGTTCTAGTTCGTATACTAGCAGGTGTTGGTTTGATTGGAGGCCTTTACTCTACTCACAATGAATTTACCGAACTCTGCCTGTCGGTTTACAGGGACTACGGTGTGGTGATGAGAGTGATGCCTCGTAATACCGTACTGCTTTCTATTCGATGGTCTACGTACGACTTCAACTTCCACGCGGCGATCTCATCATCTGGTTGTTTCCTGCTTTCGATGCATCATCTGTCCGTCTCCCCCGCGTATATGACGACGGCTGTTGCGCAGCAACCAAAAACGTCATCCATGTGCTTGTTCTTCCACTTGGCGCTGTGGGCTTTGCTATGGTGACATGGTGTCATGCGTATAGTAGTGGTATACTGGAAGCCACTGGGTACTGTACATACCGTACCGAATATGTATTTACAGTCATACATATCTCTTAAATACTATATTTCATACACGTTGCCATGATGTCAGCAAGTCGCCTAGGGCATATTTCCGTCCGTATTCTATTTATGAACCCCTATGGGCAATTATATGTATGCAAGCCTCCCACGATCCGCGGACGAGCCAGGCGGCCGCGGGGGTTATTCACTGTCACTCGGGAGAACAAAATTGGCCAGGCGACGGTCTCAATAGAGGTACTTTCTCTGGCAATTTCGTTCTTCGGTCGTGGCTTTGTCTACCGCCGAATTGAAAATCAGGTTTGACGTTTCGTCGTTTTAACCCGACGTCTCGACAACAAGATTTGAGAGACCTGCAACCCACATTAGTGTGCCCCCAAAAAAAGAGACTCGATTTTTCTTTTCTTCTTCCTGTAAATTATGATGAGCGATGATGTTGACGGTCCCGGTTCGGGAGAATCAAAACGAGCACGGAGCCGCTTCCGCATGATAGTTGGATTGCTGATGATCATTACGATGCTTACAATTGTTGCCATCGTCCTACCATTCGTCTTTGACCGTAGGAAGGCGTCTTCACGGAATATCCGAGCACCGACTCTACCGCCAAATTCTTCGCCGACGTTGTTTCCTGTACCTTCCGTGCCGAGTTTCCCCCCCGCGACGACGCCACCTCCATTATTCCCTCCAACTCCCTCTACTCCCTCAGTTTCGCCTCTTCCATCTTTTTCACCATCAGCGAATGTTCCAACCATCCCGACTCAGAATCCAGCGATTTCTAGATTGGACCAACTCATCAGAACCTTTTTGATTCCTTTATCGGGTGAAGAAGTCTTTCAGGATCCCAGATCTCCTCAGTATAGAGCTGCCGAATTCCTTGCACTTGATGACACTGTGGGAGCTCAGCTCGAGGATGTCGTTCAACTTGGAGACCGCTACGCCTTGTCTACCCTTTACTATTCAATGGACGGTGATGATAGCTGGTTTTCTTGTTATCAAAAGGATACTAACTGTACGACTGGGAATTCATGGATGGATCCAGAAGTCACCCACTGCGAGTGGAGTGCCATCCGATGTGACACATCTGGAAGAGTCGTTGACATCTTTTTTGGTAGGTGATTTGGATTTTGGGGTGTATGTTTATGTCAGCATTGCGACCCTCATCGTTCACCTATTGTTCTTTCGTCCTGTCGGTTTCGTAGCTTCCTCAGCCGGCAACGGCCTTGTTGGGACGATCCCTGCAGAGATTTCGGTACTGAATATGCTTGAGAACTTTGTCGCAGTCACCAATTTGATCGGTGGAACCTTACCATCCTCGATGGGTAGCATGTCAAATATGAAAAGACTCATCCTTCAAACAAACCTCCTAGGTGGATCTATTCCAGATGGATTTCTCGCCAGATCGCCCATGGAGTTGATGATTCTTTCGGATAATCAATTTTTGGGTGATATTCCAAGCTCCCTTGGAGGAATCGTCACGCTTACTCAACTACAATTGTCGAACAACAGATTCGAGGGTACTATCCCGAAGGAGCTAGGAAATCTCGAGCTACTACAAACTTTGGGCCTATCCGAGAACATTCGGCTATTGGGCAGCATACCTTCCGAGGTATTCGGTATGGCGAACTTAAACAACCTCTACGTCGATGGATGCAAGAACATTGGTGGACAACTGGATGCCAATCTAGGTGGATTAAGTTCAATCGAGATCCTTCGTCTAGGCGGGACTGGACTTCAAGGAAGTCTACCTTCGACGCTCTTTGCGCTCACAACCCTCGTGGAACTAGATTTAAGCGATGCGGGCTTTTCAGGAACTCTATCCGAGGACTTCTCTCTCTTGGCGGATTCCCTTCAGAGATTATATCTCCAAGGAAATTCTTTTTCTGGTACCATACCAACTGCTTTTGACTTTATGTCTGTTCTAAGTGAGTCAATGGAGTTGGCGACAGAATGTAACTTGTACACCCAAAAAATTGATTTTAACATGCGATTTCCCTCGCTTTAGGTGAGCTTACGCTCGATGACAATGATCTTTCCGGAAGTATTTCAAGCGCTCTATGCGACAGACGCGGCGACAGTGGTTATTCGCTGAAAGTGTTGACTTCCGATTGTGAAGAGGTGCTATGTTCGTGCTGTACGGACGAATGTATACCGGTTTGAGAGAGCTCAAGATCCCTTCGATTTCGTCCCTAGGAACTCGATCCTAGTTGTTTCCTCAGTCTAGTGTGGTTGCCATAGCTTTGTCACTTTCTGAAGAACTCGGGAGTAAGCGGCGATCGTGAATCGTAAGTAACAGCCACTACAGTCGCTGCCGACGCGATGGATGTCCGTTCTTCCGAGTCGAGGCGTATATATTTTTCAACGGAGAGACTCTTTTCGTCGGCTATTTATCCCGTAAAAATTTCCTCGACGAATTTTCGTCTAAACATAGGAATTTCAAAGAATGTCTCATTCCCAACGGATTACCCTTCTTTGGTAAAAGCTTCTACTAGCGTCGCAAGGACATCACCATTGGACCAAAGCAAAACGGCGTAGATGCATGAATCGAATAGCTTTCTTCTGATTACGCAATACACTCATTCATTAGCCCAGAAATAAGCGATTGTAGAGCCACACAAACATGTCTACAGCATCTTTGAGGGAACGTATGAAACAGCTCCAGGAACTGAAATCCTCAATTCAGATGAAGAGTCAGGCCGCACTAGCGCGGGAAAAGGAGATCGCGGACGCCGCTGAAGCAGCTGCTAAGGCAGAGGAGGCGAAACTTGAGGAAGCGAGACTTGAGGAAGCGAAACTTGAGGAGGCAAAACAAGAGGAGGCGAAAGAAGACCAGGTGACAAAAGACCTGGCGACCGAAGAAGGACAATCGGTTCAGGCCGAGGACCAACCTTCACCTACAGAAGACGCCTCAGTTGCTCTAGCTGACCCGACGGACTCTGAAACCATCGCTGATGCAACAATAGAAAGAGAACCTCTCACTGACGAACCCTCTGTACCTGTCACATTAGAAACGTCGCCTGGCGAAGCGGATGAAGAAAAGACAAATGAAGAGATTGTCGAGACTCCGGACATGCAGGCGACACAGGATATCGAAGGTGAGTGAGACGTCTACGCAGTGAAGACGAGACTAATCCCCACGCCACCAGCTCACATCTCTCGCTTTATGAATTTTCGAAAGACACGGAGGATGACATCGAAGTAATCGTCGAGGAAGTTGAGGTCGAGGGTTCAACCACAGGCGTCGAGATCGTTGAGACGGAAGAACTCGTTGTCGTTGCGGATTACAATCAATACGAGCACACGATTGAAACGGAAGCAACCGACGGTGCTAGGATTGATCCGGAAGAAGATCTCGAGGCGGGTGTGCCGGGCGAGTCGGGGGAGAGTCTTCCCCCAGCGTCTGAAGATGTGTCCGACGCCTCGAACATAGAACAATCAGATGGTAGCACCGACGACGAAGAAGGTCAAGTCGCCTGGAATCCGAAAGCAGGATTGCCGAAAGATGAAGGAGGCTTCAAACGCTTCTTTCTCTTTCTACTTGTAGTTGTAATCTGTGGCACTGTTGTCGGCCTCTTATATTTTTGGGAGGATATCGAATCGAGACGCCAGGACAAAGACCTACCGGCTGTCACCGAGGCACCAACAATCTCGTCTGCACCAACGATCGAACCAAGTTCTGCGCCGTCAGTGGCACCGACAGCTTCTGCGGCTCCGAGTGTATCGCCAACTATGGGTCCATCAGGTATTCCAACAGCATCCGCTGTCCCCTCCGATACGCCAACATTAAAGCCAACGATCCCCCCAACGCTCAAACCTACGAAATCCCCAACAAAATCACCGATCACGCCCACAAAAAGACCCAGTACTGCACCTGTCCCATCCCCTACCAAGCGTCCATTGTCCCCCACGACTGCTCCAGTACCGGGGCCATCCGGTAGCCCAACAACGCAACGACTTGATAACTTCATTAAGGTGTTTTGCATTCCGATTTCCGGTGAAGAGGTCTTTCAGGATCAATCCACGCCACAATTCCAAGCGGCGAAATTCATGGCTGGCGATGACGAGTACGCGCCAGATGTTACAGACGAAACGACTTTGTCAGAACGATATGCGATGGTGACGTTTTACTTCGCCACGATCGGAAGCGACTGGAAACGATGCTCTTCGGATGATTCGTCCTGCGCCAAACCATGGCTGGTCGGCGATGTCTGTAACTGGGCAGCCGTGACTTGTAATTCTGCTGGCCGTATTGTTTCGATCGTTTTTGGTAAGTCTTCCCAGACGGACAGATGGAATACACTGAACGAAACATCATGCTAATTCCTCTCCTTCAATCCTTTTGGTAGATGGGGTTCTAACGGTAGGTCTCAGTGGCTTTATTCCACCAGAAATCTACGTCCTTCAATTTTTGGAAGATTTCACCATCATCGATGAAGATGTTGGGGGGTCTCTCCCCGAGCGGTTTGGTACGGATGCCACAAGTATTCGCAAGATGACCGTTCAAGGAACTCAGTTGAAGGGGCCTATTCCGTTTGGTTACCTCGAAAACAGTCCCATTGAGTCCCTTTCGTTGAACTCCAATCGAATTGGAGGTACGATTCCTTTCGAGATTGGAAGTATCGCTACCCTCACAGAGCTTGACTTGAGCGGCAATAGACTGACGGGGACTCTCCCAGGAGGCCTAACCCGCTACAGCAGCCTGACCACTCTTGCAGTCGATTCGAATCGCCTTGAGGGATCGATCCCAACTGCCATCTATGCCATGACGAAGCTACAACGCCTCCATGTAAACGACAACGTATTGATGGACGGTTTCTTGGATCCAGAAATTGGCTTTATGGCCGCATTGCAAGGCCTTCGAGCTGGGAACACCAGTATTGGAGGCACGCTACCGACGGACCTGTTCGGCTTGGGAAATCTTGTTGAGCTTGATCTCCGTGACGCCAAGTTCGAAGGCACCATCCCTTCAGCCTTTTCTATTCTGGGAGCGACACTGCAGGAGTTACAACTCCAAAACAATGCCTTCACGGGAACTGTTCCTTCAGCTCTCGGGGCTCTGACGAGTCTCACCGTGCTAACACTCCAAGGCAACGACCTTGTAGGAAGTATAGCCTCTGGAATCTGTGCGCTGGTCGGAGGAGCGTTGGAGGAACTCTCCGTCGATTGTGATGAAGTATTATGCTCCTGCTGTACCCAATGCTTTCGATGAAGTCCCTTGGCGCCATACGGGAAAACGAGCAACTTTCTGATTTTCTGTTTATTAAACTTGTCCGAGTCCTCAAACACGATGATCGTCTCATACCGTAGTTCTGTATTCGCGCTCGTGTAGGCTATATCGAAACGATAGAACGGTCTTAGCAGCCAATCACGGACTTGTTTTCATTTGATCCGCGGCGGCAATATCTGTTGAGCTGAAGCGTTCTATTGAGTTTTGGGTGAACTCTATAGGTACCGTATTTGCATGACTATGGTATAACAACCCCTTCAGCTGTCTCCGAAGATTTTGAAGAAAAATCAACTTTCGAAAAGTTGTTGAGATGGCATGACGGCCAGACGGGAAGCATAAGGTTGCATACTACTAACCGTAGTTACGCATAGTATCTAGATGGCGGTTCTCCGTTTGTTTCCCAACGAGAATTTGCCAGGGAGAAGCGGGAAACCGTCTAGAATACCGGTGATACATCGGACTTGAAAATGTTTGTACGATGAGTCCCAGTTATCTGAACGAGCGACCCTATATTTATTGGGGCGAAGTTTATCATCCAGGCAAACCGAGTAGGCTGCGCCGCGAAACCCCACCACTGCGACTACAGTACATGCTTGTATGTCATAAGGACAACGCAGTTCTTCTTGTCTTCACATCATTATAAAGCGGAAAGGATGGTCCGAGTCTTTTTGAAAGGAGGGGTTTGGAAGAACTCAGAGGATGAAATCCTCAAGGCTGCCGTACAAAAGTATGGCAAACAGGTGCGTCGCCTCCACGGAATATAGAATGTGAGACTGTGATTGTCTCAACTAACCCAGACTTATTTTTCCTTTTTTAGCAATGGGCACGGGTAGCTTCCTTGTTGAACCGAAAATCGGCAAAGCAATGCAAGGCGCGATGGCACGAGTGGTTAGATCCCTCTGTTCGCAAGGTGGAGTGGAGCCGTGAGGAAGAAGAAAAACTGTTACATCTCGCCAAACTGATGCCAGCCCAATGGAAGACGATCGGTCCACTGATAGGACGTACTGCAACGCAGTGTCAGGAACACTACGAAAAATTATTAGATGATGCCGCGGGGGTCAATAAGGAGGAGGACTCGGATAACCTACGGTCACAGCCTCTTCGAGTAGGACAAATTGATTCTCACCCGGAAACGAAACCAGCCCGGCCGGACCCTATTGACATGGATGAAGATGAAATTGAAATGCTTCAAGAGGCTAGAGCTCGCCTTGCGAACACACAGGGTAAGAAAGCGAAGCGTAAGGCCCGAGAAAAGATGTTGGAGCAAGCTAAGCGATTATCGGAGCTGCAAAAGCGTCGTGAACTCAAACAGGCCGGGTTGTTGAGTGGTCAAGCCAAGAAGCAAGCCCGGAGGAAGAATAAGGATATCGACCTTGGAGTGGAAATTCCTTTCCACAAACCTGCTCCAGCAGGCTTTCATGACGTCTCTGGGGAGGCCTCACGATCCGAAGTCCTACGACAAGAAAAACTCAAGTCGGTGAACTTTCAAAAAATTAATGAACAACAGTATCGAAGCCGTGATCGCGAGGCTGCCCAAGCGAAGAAACGGGAAGAAGCTAGACTCCGAACCTTGGAACGTAGCAATATGCAATATGTTGTTGCCGAAGTCAGTAAGAAGAATGATCCACTAAACATTAGGAAGCGTGGGCCTCTCGAATTACCAGAACCGAATGTGAGTGATGTGGAGTTGAAACAAATGGCGAAAATGGAATCTGCCGCCAGTCTTCTCCCCGATATTTCAGGGGGCAGCGATGTCACCAAGACCCTGCTAGCGGACTACTCCTCACGCCCACTCCCTACCCCCATGCGAACACCGATGACATCCAGTGGTTCAGGTGAACCCTCCAAACAAGAAGCCATCCTACGAAAGGCCAGTAGTCTGAGAATGCTAGAACGTGGTCGTACCCCTTTGCTTGGAGGAGACGCCGATGACATCGAGGAGGACGAGGTCGATGATGATGATGATGACGACCACGACGATGGCAAGAAACCATCCGCTCAGCCTAGCGGCGAAGGACGGGTCGGTAGAATTGCTCGGGTCCACACACCCCGAAGGGATCATTATGGGTTGAATCGACCACACTCGGAGCTTCGTGGTGGGGCGGCAGCCCTAGATGATTCTGCATCGGTTGGAGCTTCTACCTTTGCGACGACGACTATGTCAATTCGGGAAATTGCTCGTGAAGAGCGACGTGCTGCGAAACGTGCTCGAAGGGAACTTGAATTGGCGTTGGCGGCCTTACCCGCCCCACAGTTTGATTATGAGCTGGAAGCTCCCATGGATGTGGATATAGAAGAAAATCAGGTAGAAACGGTGGAAGAAGATGCTGCCGACTTGGAAGCTGCAGAACGACGACGTCTCCAGCTTGAAGCGGAGAAATTATACGAAGCTCGATCGAGTGTCGTCAAACGGAAAGATTTACCTCGACCCGCGGGAGTCATCCCAGAAACCTCCTACGTATCTGAAGATGCTGCCGAGAAAACAATAGATGACGAGAGATGGAATCTTCTCCGCCATGACGCGCATGCCTTCCCTGTGGAAATGCCTTCTAGCGTCGGGGATGAAGCGAAGAAGAAGAAGAAAAAGGGGAACAAGGTCGTAGCATCATTAGACGAATATCCACCCGAGACACCATTAGACCCCATCCCAGAAGAATTTCTGAATGAGGCGAAGACTTTAATTATGACGGAAATGGAAAGTCTTTTTGGCTCTCACGTCGAAAAGGTTGTGACGGTCACTCCTATGGATATTTCAAGTGCGAAAGAACTTTTGCTTGTAGAAACGGCCAAGTATTCTCATGCTCAGAAATCAGAATCTGTCTTTACTGGTGACCATCATCATATTCCTGTAACGGACGAATCGGAACTGCAAAGTCTAGTGTTAGAGTTCGATACTCTTCAGGAGGCAACGATCGCCTTGATGAAAAAGAATGAAAAGGCGGAATCGAAATTGGCAGTATTGACAGGTGGTCTCGTGAAGCGGGCACAGGGAATTCAAGTCGATTTGATGCAAATGTATGGAGAAGTACAAAATGCGAAAATTGAACATGCGATATATTCACAATTGCAATCTCAAGAAGAACTGGGTGCGATCCGTCGGATGGATGATCTACGAGATAGAATCCGTCGCTTACAGGACAATGAGGCAGAACTCTATACTCTCTACCAGGAATTGATGATTCAACGAGGAGGAGATCGTCCCACTCATGCGGAAGTATTGGAGACGACTTAGACTCGTACGAATTGATTGTAAAGTACAGCTAAATTCGCATCAAAGGAAGTGCGTATCAACACGACTTTGCCGATAGGACATGAGATGCTTTGCCTTCGTCGTGCGACGTGGGATATGCTTTGTCCAGTAGAGTGCTCCATTAACCGTTAGTAGGCCTCTGGAGCTGCGTGAGAACAACCTCGGTACATCCTGGAAGGGCAAGTGGGGAGGCAGTGGGGGAGGGGTTCCTTTGATCGTGTGAGGTCGGCCTATCCCGTAGAATTCTTAATCATGGTCGTGGGCATCGAGAAAGCGTTTGATGGGATGCGACACACGACAAACCACGACCACAAAACCCGACTCCACCAAATCTTGTTGGGTTTTTCTCACCAAAGTGGGGTAGGGTGGTCCCGGGGGACATCGCCAATCCCGGGGGACGGTTGGGGGGGGGGGGGGGGGGGCGGGGGGGGGCGCGGGAGGGGGGGGGGGGGGGGGGGGGGGGGGGGGGGGTCATCCCGTACATCGCCCGTATATACGACTACGAGAACCAGCAGTCAGTCGTGTACAGGCGTCTTCCAATGGACGCCCGCCTGTCACGTCTTTTGTACTTTCTATCCAACGTTTCGTGCTTGCTTGGTTTTTGATTCATGTGTGTCTTGTGTGTTTGGTCGTTCGAAAACAAGATGTAGTAGAGGAAACAGACCACCACCCTTGATTGGGGAAGCACTTCTTTATCTTCTCTTTATTTGTTCGTTTTACTACCGAACACATTAACGCAACACTTTCCCCTTCTTGTGTAGGGGAAGAAGAAGACATTCTCTCAAGCGTTATCAGCTTGTCGTGCGCTTATCGCATCGTATCTTGCGAAACGTGAGACGTGGTGGGGGGCATTCTCATCCAACATAACCCCGTTTCGTTTTCTTGACGTGGATCAGATTTTCCAGCATCTCTTTCTTCATACTTTCTTTGCTTTCCTAGTCTCCAATGGCTGTGAATCAAACCACGACACGAACCATACTCTCACGAGAGGCAGGTGATGACACCCAAACGAAGTCAAATACAAAGACAACTCATACCGGTGGTACGAAGAAGATGACCAAAGGAATTTTACATTCATCTCTCAGATATCCATCGTCGACGACGACGAAAAAGAAAACGAACACACCCTCACCAAGAACGATGCGACCAGGAGCCGTCATGATGGACAATAATGATGAATACCATAATGATGAATATTATCAGAATCGAAACGACGAAAATCCTGTCTACGATACGGATAGAAGAAGGTTCCCCCTTTATGATATGAGTCCGAATAGGAAACGAGCGATCATCCTGAGGAGGAAGAGAGTGACCACGACGATAAGATCGACGACGACAATTCCTGAAAACTATGTCGATATCATTCTTCGAGGATATGGCGAGGGTGTAGATCTATGTCGTGATATTTTGAAGGTATCATCAGATGCCGATGCTCAACAATTAAGAATTGGTTATTTCCGACAGGGTCGACAAATCTTGACAGAAGATGAGGAGGGGATGATTGATGTATTTGTGGCTGCTGCTGCTGCTACTACTACTACGCCTAATACTGCTCGTAACATCGAACTCAACAACAACACATGCCTCTCGGAGGGTGCCAAGAACAAATTTCAAGCTGTGAGTGTAGCGTATGAAATCCTTTCAACGCCGGAATTACGAAGAGTCTATGATCAAGATGGACTTTGTCATTCCAGACAGTTCTATCAACAACGTACAAGGATATCACTGGAAGAGGACGATGATGACGATTCCAGTCGACGAGTTAGGAGGGTTATCACACCACCATCTCGGGGACCACGACCAACAGTCCGTTGGAATGAAGAAGTTGAAGAACTTGTGTATGAACGAGATTCTCATCATTCGGAAGAGGCAACAATGGAATGGACTAATGACGACGACGACGACAAGAGCAAGAGAAAACAGAAAAAGACAAAACCTAGGATACTGATTGACCAAGGACGAGACGAGCACCTTGATGAGTACTTGGCTCAACTCGATGCGGAAGCTGAGATTCATTTTGCTCCAGATTTTCTCGATAAAATTGAGGAATCAATAGGCGGCCTGCTTCGGCTGGCTGGCAAGAAGAAAAAGAAGGAGAAGAAAAACAAGAAGAATCCCGACATTGTATCAATTGAAGATTTCGAAAATGATCACGATGACCTTGATCGAAACTACGTCATTGATCGTGGTGACGATGACAACAACGACGAACATTCTTTGGAGGAAGCAGAAGGCCCAACAGTCGTGCCCATTCAAAAAGTTGTTGCTTGTAGTACTAGTGGTACTAGCTGCGATGACGATTCCTTGGTGGGATACCTCGCGTCCTATCTCAGGCGACTTCACAAGGGGGGTGGGTCGAAGAATCGACATGAAAGTCCATCGGAGGCATCATTCGTCGTACCCCTATCAAGAAATGAGGCCGAGAGTCCGTTCCGTTGCATCTCGCCGGAACCACCACGATCGATAAGTCCAGAGAACGACCAAGTCAACGATGTACTGTCAGGTTCAGTCATACCCTCGACAAAGAAGGGCGATGAACATAATTTTGTGGATGACGATTTATTCGATGGAATAGAGGACGAGAACACCGTAGGGAGGGAACCGATTTCCATTCCACGATCTTGTAGCGTATCCAACATTAGTCCTGTCAGTGACTTGAGCGAAAGCGTCCTCACGGCAAGAGAGCGGTCAGGTCGCAGTAGTCCCTTCGTGGTCACACCAACAACAAGATCGGACATGGGCGATGACCAGCACAACGGTGCGACTTCGACGTATTCTGTTTCTTCCTCCGTCGCAAGGGAGATTTTCGACGTGGGACCAGAAGATAATTTTTTTCCGAACAATGACTGGTACCAGCGATCCAACATTACAAGATCATTGTCCCTTCGTAGTATCGACGGTAACAAAGAATCAGACGAGGTCGCTGTCGTCGTCACACCAGACAAGACTGTAGTAACGGGAGAAAAGGATGATTCTGGCTTCCTGGGAGCACTTGCCGGCTTTTTCAATGACATGGCCACGGAATGTGCTACCGTGGGTAAAAATTTGACCGATATGTGGAAAATTGGTGAGACAGATGTCGATCAACTTTCACGTATCGTCACCAAAGAAATCAACGAG
>Ga0194115_10002274_pt1 | contig 23036 bp, 21 predicted proteins | sample TA2MahsurfametaG_3_FD_148656 | JGI IMG/M metagenome (GOLD analysis project Ga0194115, IMG submission 148656) | Freshwater microbial communities from Lake Tanganyika, Tanzania - TA2015002 Mahale S4 surface | ecosystem: Environmental > Aquatic > Freshwater > Lake | place: Tanzania: Lake... | reverse complement strand
CAATGATACTCTCGAGTATCTTTTTCGCATAGACATGATATAGCCCTGACTGTGGGGTTTTTAGTCCGTTCTAGTACTACGACGGTAACTCAACTGTCCTACACCCTCATCGCTTCCTCTTGTTGCCCTTTTGGAAAACGAGAGATAGAGTATTCGTGTTTCTCTCATAAAGAGCAAATCACAGTAGGTGTCCCTTCGAACGTTGTTTCCGAAAGATGAATAGGATACTCCCCACCGATAGGAGGAAGAAAATAGATGCAGCAAGATGACTTGTCGTATCTAATTCGACACCCTTTTCATACCGATGTTGAAAGGATCGTTTGTTGTTGTTCTCTTCTGATGATAATGATGGAGAGAAATTCTTCTTCTTCTTCGGTTTTGTTTGCTGTCCCCCTCCTCCCTCATCCACCTGTTGTCGTTTCTTGATTTCATCATGCATTTGTTTCCTTTTTTCCATGATTCTTCGAGTATCTTTCTTCTTCTTTTGTGTTTCACCTTTCTTGGCAGTATCGACTTCGTTCCCCGCATTATTACTATCGATATCTACAGCGTGGCCATCCTGCTGCTTCTGACCAGTTTGATCCTTTTCGGAAGGTGTATCTGGAACTTGATGCTGATCGGTGACTTCTACGTCCTCATATTTTTCGGCATCCTTCCCTTCCTCATTTCCTTCCGTTGTGACTTTTTCATCTCCAGGAAGTTCATCACCCTTCTTTGCTTCCTCTACCACCGGCTCCTCCCCCTCTTCCGGTTTTGGTTCTAACATCAATACCGGAGTTAATTGGACAGCTTGTTGTCCTGTTGCCCATCCTGCCCATAATTTGAAGGATACTGTCGGATCATGGATCTGTAATTGGACTTCTCCTCCATTATCTTTATATCGTGCGGAGATCCGTTGATTACCCTCACATCCGATGGTACCCCCATTAGCAAAGGAGGCAGAAATTCCTGGTGTCCCACCACTCATATCAACAAGTTGGATAACAAATTGAAGATCATTCTTTTCAGGGAATTCATCTAATGAATATGTATTCATAAAGACAATCGTTAAAGTCACAGTCGACGTGCCAGGATCTGGTTGATATTGAAAGGGTGATTCATTATGAAGATATTGATGATCTTCACCAGTTACGACACCCAAATGAATATCTGGAAATTTCGATGATTCCGCAGGCTTTACAGACCCATTCATAATGACTTCAGATGGATCTAATTCTGTCATACAACCAAGAGTCGAATCGACTAGATTATTCGCAAATCCATGAGTCTTGTCTATCAGAAGTGCGGATGAGAGGAAGAAGAATACTACCACCCTATAGAGGAGAGGTAGTGTTCGACATGTTGGAAAAATTAGGGAGGATATCAGAGAAACACCCTCCATCCGGATGGAAAATACGTCTTGTCTTCTCATTGATTGGTTTCTTTCAAGGACTTGATTAGATGTCAATGCATGGACGGACACAACAAACCTGTGCCGATTCGTGCAACTACAGTACCGACAGTTTCTCAACAGTCAATTTTTGAGGGTCATTTTGTGTGGAATACCAACAAGAAGAAGGACAAGGTTCGGACTTCACCAGAATGACTAAAACGACACAAAAAATCAGGTTGATTATATCGATTCAACGGAACGTCACCATATACCAATCCCATCGGCGCGAGGCCATAATCTTCATGCCGATATCGTTCCGTTGCAGTCTTGTTTATGACGAGAGCAGCATATATATATACACCATCGAATATAGAATAATAACGGACAAAGCGCATTGTCGTCTACTCACATACGTCCGTTCGCTCACACGAATCTCAATTGGACTGGCAAACAAGCAATAAAGACCGAGGTGGACACACCCCCTTTCGCGCAATTTCTAGATGTTTTTTTAGAAGACGAGGTCAACTACCTTGATCTGTTTTTTTGGTAGAATCACCTGCTACTCTTCCGTTTTCTTCTTTCACTTCTAGAGTTCGTACACAGGTACTCTTGAAAACATATCAACCCCCAAAGGTCTCTACTCGTCTTTTGGAAAGTGTGAGATTCCTACTGTAAACGTTTGGGAGTTGTCAAGTGTTCTCTGTTCTTGTTCCACCACCAACAACAACGACTACTATAGGGTAAATTTCAGAAGTATGGCAGCCAAACAGGGATTATCTGCTCAACTAAGTCAAGCAGGTGAAGATGCCAAACGTGCTGTATTGAGTCGGACGACGTTATCGAACTCATTATGGTTCAGTAATTTGAATACGACCTGTACTATCAAGTCTGCCCCACCCCGAAGACCGGACGTCCTTGGTTTGTTAGCTACCAAGTCGGGTTGGTTATTCAAACGGAATGAACAACATGTATGGCAGGCCCGTTATTGCTGTGTCGTACCACATACATTCCTATATTACTTCGATGCCCATCCAAGTAATCCAGCCCATACACCCTCCTTAACACCAAAACAACAGGAGGAATTGAATCAGGCCATTAAACAGGGATATGGGAAACGTGGTGAAGCGAAGCAACAAAATCCAAGATCTTCCCTATATCAAGTGTTGGGTGGCGTCGCTGGGAATATGCATCATCCACAAGATAAGGATCCTGATAAGGAAAATGAATTAGCACCAGTCGATACTACTACATCCCATTCCACGCTGCAACCAGCGGGGATTATTGACTTGGAATGCTACACGACGATTCATCGAAATGATCAGAACCAACTCTTGATGGAACTGGCGGGAGACCCATCGGTCAACCCTGATCTTCGTAGCTTTTACTTTTGTGCAAACAATTCCCATGAGGGAGAGGAGTGGAATCAGGCTCTTTTGGCCAATCGGCATGCCTCTCTCGTCGACGAAAAGGAAGCCTATAAGCAAGTATGTGATGGATTCGCTCAACAACTTCAAGTCCTTCATGCGGAATTAGATCAGGCACAGTCTCTAGCTGAGTCACAACAAGAGGAATTGTATCGTGTCCGAAGTCAGATGGAAGATTCTCGTCGATCGTGTTTGCGGTTAGTGTCCGATACGTTGGATCGAGCTGATGATACCGTCCCAGCGAAACGAGCATACAAGACAGATTTGGAAACCATCCAGGCACAGGATCTAGGTATCCTACCCGCTGTTCAATTATTAAGTGATTACGCTCACGTCCTGGAGGAAACCTGTCGTGATTCAGGATCAGCCGTCAACGATCTAGAAAAGCAGTTGGCAACGAAGCAAGAGGGAGATACGACCCGTGTCCGAGAGCTGGAGGATGAAATCAAACAACTCAAGGCTGACATGAAGGAACAACAAGGAGCTATGCAATCTCAGCTCGAGATGGTGACTCAGAAATATATTCAGGGTCAGAAGGAGCTTCAAGACGTTCAAAAGGATCTAGCATCACAACGTATGGAAACCACCATGTATCAGTCCTCGACTCGTACCAAACTTGGAGAGTTACAGTCACACAAGAAAATTCTGAAGAAGGAAGTTATTGAATTGCGAAAGAAACTTGAGGAGGCCCACTCCCAGCTGGACCTCTTCAAACACAAGGAGTCGTCCGTAAAGATGGAAGCGGAACAGGAACGTCAAAAGGCGAAGCTCCTTGAACGATATGTAGAAAAAATTGAATCCCAAGTGAAAGTCCAACAAAATATGATGGAAATGATGTCATCGGCTGGAAGTCAATATGGTGGAGGTGGAAGCATCTATGGTGATCATCCCTCTTTCCAGCATGTAGACGTTTGCATCCCCGGATCACCTGCTCCACCAAGGACGATCAACAAGGGATACGATAGTCCCAGTGTGCACCGAGGAGAATATGGCAATGTCATGATGAATTCGGCCTCTTTGGGAAGACCTGACCTAGAGGACGATGATGATGATCATGATCAGGGCAACCAGGTGGTGGATCCTGACGGTAATCCAAGGAAAGTGTACGCGATGGAGGCGGAACAACCGAAGCCTCGTCGAACTGGATCATACCGTCGCAATGTTGATGATGACGCCAAATCACACATGTCCGAGTTGACGGAGGATCGAACTCAGCGTCACTTTGATGCTGCCTTCTATTTCCATCAGCAGCAACAAAAGGAGTATGCAACTCAGCAAAGACCAAGTTCCACTTCATCGCAAGTTCTTCAGCTCCGTGACGCTGTGGCTGGAGGTCCACCATCCATTATAATTGGTGGGGAGTCTGAAAATGAAAGAGGTGAAACATCAAAGTTGGATACCATCATGTCGACTCATACAGCGACGAGACCTAGAAGTGAGATATCATCACGATACAATGAAACAGGACCACCAAAGCCTCAAACGCCACGTCGAGATAGAGACAGTGATTCTCAGTCTGTTTCGAGTGTAGGTTCAAGATCAAAATTATCCGTCGCACAACGTTCTCGGATGGATGCGGAACGTCAATCGACACCAGTCCACATCCGTGTCAACAGCAGCAGAAACAGTACTCCTCTTCGAAGTACCGTTTCTTCGTCAAAGAAGGACCAGACAATGAGAGTAGCTACAGGGTCCCTGTCCCTCAACAATCAAAACAATGCCGCGTCTAGCAACAACTCCACTTCAGGCAATAGTTTCTTCTCTGTCTTGGGCAAGAAATTGGAACGAGCGATTGATTCCAGCATTATGGGAAATGGTCCCTCAGATGATGACAGTTACCAGAGCACTGATATCGGTACCGATGTGAATACTGACGTTAGTACTGATGTCAATGGTCCAGCGGGACTGAAACCCAAGCCTATGGGACCTGTTCACGAGGAGGAAAAGAAGAGTGGAGATACTGACTCTGCTGTTTCAGCGGTAAGGAAAACACTGTTTGAACTTGATCATTTGACTTTTGCTGAGAAAGCTTATCATTCTTCCTCTGTTCAGACTGCGAGTCTTTCCCTAGCAGAGCGACAGGCAATCCAGAGACAACAACAGTTGAAGTTTTTGAAGGAGCAGGGATTAATCAATAATGAAAAAGAGGTACGCGGTGGCGCTGGAGCGCCGCCCCCAAAGGTAGAAAATGATGGCGGTCTTTCTTCATCGTCGTCCTTTGGGTCGTTTTTGAGACCCACCACAAGAGACTAATGTGAAGACAAAAACTATCGACCCACATCGTGTTGTGTCGTCGTCATACAGCAAAAGGGAATCAATCATCCGTCAGTATGTATGAATGAGCCCATCGAGCGCGATATTGAAAACAAATTTCACTGTTAGTTAAAGGACATGGTAACACTCCCGACAGAGAATTTTGTTTTGTATTGCATAGCTCTGCCTATATTCTATTCGACGTCGACGAACTACCGTAGGGATCTCGTATGGACTTCCCCATATGTGATCATATGTATCGTACAGATTGTACAGTAAATAGCGCTAGCCCAAACTAATTTATGAAACTACCTTTATCATAGTCAAAGTCACAGCCGCACATAAAGCCGTTGTTTGTACAGTGCCGGCGGATAACCCACCCGAAGCGAATAGTAAACGAAATTCTGAAGTCATTGACGAAGTCATAAAGGTTTCAACGAAACATCAGCGGTGGAATACGACCGATCTAGAACTTTTTTGTTTTACCGGCTTTGCCTTGTGAGAAAGAAATGAAGAATCGTAGGATCTCCAATTTTATATAACACTGAACAAGTATTTTACATAACAACGGGTCATCGACTTAGCTTCCAATAGATCTCTTTTGTTCGTGTCGGTAGGTGTTTAAAAGGAAGTCGATTGGGCGAAAGAATCGCTAAGATCTATCCGCAATTACGGATTTAATGACCATATTTCGGGTTCTGTTTGAAGTTCTCACAGTAATTAATTCCATGAAGGCCCAAACACGTGTTGCTCGTGAAGGCGAAGGGAGGCTGATAAAATGAGCCTATAAACGATGACACCAGGAGAAGAGAGAAAGTACTACGGTTCGGGTTCATGGCACTGGCTCGGTGACCCAGTCTCCTCACACTCTCTCTCCAACACCAACAACATCAATCGCTTTTCGTTTTTTCACAGCCATCCTACTACGAACAATCATGGTGGCGGATCTACAATATACGACGGTCTCGAGTGTGATTGACTCTTGGGAGCAAGTACGACGAATGCCTGGGTATGAAGAGAAGACAGGGATTGCCCTATTCAAAAAGTGAGCGAGAGTGAACGAAAATTTTCGTCATCGCGAGGAAAAGACTTTCTCTGGTTGCCCTCATGTGTCACGCATCATTGTTCACTCATTCGTTGGTATTCTGTCTTCGATCGATCCCCGCCCTTCCTTCAGGCTGTTTGAATTGGAACCTGATTCCAAAGTGATTTTCGGATTCAGCGCTTCAGCGGATGTCGAAAGTGAGCTGTCCAAAACTCCAAGATTCGTTAAACATGCAAAATATTTCATTCTAATGATCGATAAGGCGCTGGGTATGTTGGGACCAGATATTGACTTATTGACTGAGATTATGCTCGATTTAGGGGTCAAGCATGTTTCGTACGGGGTCAAGCCCGAATACTTTCCAAGCATGGGAAGAGCCCTGATCCATTCTATGCAGGAACAATTGGGTAGTCGTTTCACAGAGGAGACAAAGGATACATGGGTTGAGGTCTACGGAGCGCTCTCCTACGACATGATTCGTGCTCAGAAGATGAAACATTAGGAATAGGAGTTGATTATTCCGCCCTTGCATTGACCCAGACCAGCCAAAAATTCCCAGTGGAAGACGACCGCTTGAGCCGTATGGTTTCCACCCCTTTGAACGTGGCTTTACAGAGTCCCAAAATCACTATCAGACATGGAAATCATGCATAGAGCATTGAACCCATTTAGCAAATACGTACCTCTCCTTAGAGACTTCAGTCCTTTTCGCAAACACTGGCCTCACCAGAGAGCAGTGAACCCTCTTGTCTTTCTCTTGGCAACTAAGTGTCTCTCCGTACCAAATTTCAACATTCGTTGCTCTGGGTGTGCCTTCTGATCCCCTTGTCTTCTTGTCCTCCGCAGTAGCGCGTGGAGCGTCAATACCACTGATACGGATAGACTGCCTGTTCAAGCTGGCAGCTGGTCAACATTGTATCCGATGCCTGATTGCTGATCATGTAGTGTGTAGACTTTCCTAGTCCCAGCGAGAGACATACGATCATGAATACTCCAGATTTCTTGAACTGCAAGCAACATAAAGGCTTGCATCGGCTTTGAGGAGAAAAGAGGATCGAATCATCAAAACTAAAACAAATACATCGCCTTTGATCTTGAAAGCTGAAGTCAAGCCTGCCGCTAGGCCTACGGCGACCCAAGATCGTGTCTTTTGTTGGGCGTCGTTTCGAGGTTCTGGACGACAATGATCCACAACCGTGAACGGAACCAACTCTAGTGGACAGATTGTATATCTTCGACACACGATCATTTGCACCTCATCCGAGCTATCTGGACAGTGAAGGGGCCTTGCCCGAAAAGCAGCAACTTGACAGTGAACAAACATATCCGGTGAAGCATCTTTGCCCCCATTCATCGACCCGAACAGCATCTGTCGTAATGTATAGGCCGGGTTCACTCGACTGCCTCGAGAGAAGCCGAATTTATGAACGAACTATCTGACCTGTGGGAAAAACCCGAACGCAAGATTCTCATATGTATATGCCACAAACCAATGTGAATATGCGCCTTAAGTCGAGTGCGTGTAGAATCCGAATCAACAATATGTCAAGGTCATCGATTCTGACAGTGAACGCTATCTGGAAACCTCCAATCGGCGTTCGGGTTCGGTCAGATTGCTCTCGCGATCATCCTCTCTGTCCTTGATCGACAGTGAATCAATATTCCATTCCAACCGCTCTGCTCACAAGGCCTACTAAGTTTATATTTCAATCAGTTCACTAGCAATCATGGTAGCTGATTTATTCTATTCTACAGTTACGAGGGTCACAGACTCGTGGGAACTGCTCCGGAAGATGCCAAGGTATCAAGAGAAGACAGGCATCGCCGTTTTCAAGAAGTAAGTGGGTTATGAGGACGTACTCTTCTTGCGTGTTCTATGGGAATGGTAGTCGTCTAGCGAATGGTCGCTTCACGTTTCTGATTCTGTCGCCTTTCCCATCCTGCCCCTCGTCCAGATTGTTTGAATTGGAACCAACAGCCAAAGCCGTCTTTGGATTCAAGGCTTCTGCCGATGTCGAGAAGGAATTATACGAATCACCAACCTTTTCCAGACATGCAATAATCCTTATCCAGATGTTTGATTATGCCTTTAGTATGTTAGGGCCAGATATCGACTTGTGGAGTGAGATGATGCTCGACCTTGGTGAAAAGCACGTTGCTTACGGGGTGCAGCTGGAACACTATCGCGGCATGGGACAAGCTTTGGTGTATGCCCTTAGGGAGCAGCTGGGCGGTAGGTTTACGAAGGAGATCAAGGAGGCGTGGGTTGAGGTCTATGGGGCGCTCTCTAGTGACATGATTCGTGCTCAGAAGTCATTTTGCTAGGAACACGAAGCAGCCCACGTCTGTATCATAGCTGAGGCACGATCTTCACGGTGCCCCTGATTTCTATAGCTGTAAATTTGATCATTTATATAAAGGAGCAATATTCCATCATCAAACAGGAATTAAATTTTATTTTGTTTAACCCTAACCCTGTGTATGAAAATCAAGTTTGGTCCTGATTACTGAACAACTTTGGATGCTCACGATGTTGCCTATAGCGACGATACTACTTGCAATGGGTGGCACGCCCTATTCAGGCAGGATAGCTCTTGATGAGTGTATCCAGTGAGAACATGATGTACATCGCTGCGTCGTGTTGCTCATCTGGTGCGTAGACTTTGCCCTTGCCAGCGACAAACATACGGTCATGGACTTTCGCGAATTGCTGTGCTGCCAGCAGCTTTTCGCCGGAAAAGAAGCAGTCCTCTAGACTGACCGGAAGAAGACTCGTAATTGTTTTGAGAGAAGACCGCGATCGAATATTCACGTACCTACCGATGCGACTAGATATTTCTCTCGATTCGCATATCCAATCTCGTTGCAGCCAGATCTCATGCTCTACCTTCCCACCGGATGATCTCAGGTCCATCCGTGCTCTCCCATTCCTCCCGACGATGAGTTGGAGATACCAAATATCTCTTACTCCCAAGATTCCCTTGGTCGTTTCGGAGAAAAAACGTTCCTCCAGGGACTGTCCCCCGATCGAGGCAGCCAGCCATCCGGATGCAACAAGGCTCCCCCGTGCTTCGTTGTCAAACAAAACGCTCTTACGGAGATATGTGGGAACCATCACTGGAACAGATCGTCTTGTAGGCCTCTTAGGAGGTAGCTTGGCTGTCTGGTCACGGCGAAAACCGGATATCGCTTTGGGTGGGCGTTCTGTGGTCGATTCTCTGCTAGGTCGCCTTCCTGTACCATCTGCTGCCTGTTGGGGCTTCCTTGATGACTGTTGTTGTGTCGATGGTGCAGCATTCGTAGCAGATGATACAGGCATCTCTTCTCCATCGTCATTATCGCCATCATAATTCTCACTAGTGGTCCCCCAGTCAGTCCCGCTGTCATCCATAGCACTAACGTAGCCACTACCTTCGAACACGGAGTTGTTCGAAGTAGCAGCAGTCGGCGGCGGATTGTTCTGAGAAGACGGCATCAACACGACATACGACGGCAAAACAAGTGGCTTGTTCTCTTCTGATATCGTTTGTGCTGAGTTTCCCTGCCAGATCTGGTCGATACTCCGGTCCGAAAATTCGTACGGTACCCGTCGGCGATGTCGGCTAGTATTGCTCGTCCCGGAATGTCGAGTGAAGTCGGTATCCATGCGGGCCCGTCCGCTGGATGGCACCCAAGCATGGTTAATGGAATTCGTTCCAGGGGTTGTAGAACTAGAAATGGAAGGATTCTTCAACGCCGTAGATGTAGTTATCGGCAAGGCGGCCGACTGACTTCGATTTGTCAATATGGGTGGTCTGGGCATGACAGCTTCCGGTGGTGGCGTTGATGGCCGACGTATCGGAGATTCGGGGTGGTGACGAAGTTCTTCAGAATCAAAGGTATCATTGGCTCGAACGTGCGAGGCATTGGTTATCGTATGGTGACGGTTGTGTCGATTCTGACGTGACCCCAGCGGTGGATGTGTTGATAAATGATTAGAATCTTGAGAATGTGATGTGTCGCTATCGGTGAAACTGGATACGGACCCACTACTCTATATATACGTTGAAACGAACCAGGGAACCCAGTCAGATGTCTACCCACTGGAAAATCAGCCAAAACATGCCAGAAGATGGACCATAGCTCCTTACCGGATAAATCTCGTTTTCACTAACTAATTGGTCACTTGATGAATTTCGTCGGAGAATAGGGAATGCTGGGAAAGGCACGTTATCATTGTAGCTCCGCCGACGATGGACATCCTGACCATTCAGAGGCGTATTGTTTCTTCCGCCACCAGTACCTGATTCCTTCCTCATCTGTTTTGTCGTCGATTTTGTACAGAAGCAACATGAAAGTTTACTCCACGACATCTTCCAATCTGGTCTTTGCAATAGTTCCATGGACGTATTAGATCTCGAAACCGCGTAGGGATGCTGATAGGAAGATCCCATTGGAGGAGGCATGTATCGATAGCCTTGATGTGGATGATGGTGTGGGTGTTGATGACCTTGCGAAACATAATGATGTTCAGTGAGCCACGGTCTTGGGATCGGCGAACGTCGAGCGGGGGTACCCTTCAGCGGGACAGTAGAGGAAGCCTGTCGTGAGTTAGATGGCCCCACGGCGCCCGAACGGCTATTGAACATCATGATGCAAACGTAGTTGGTTCGGTCGTTCGTTCAATGTGTCAGCGCGACGTTTTTTGGCTCAAGGGCAGGTCCTTTTTGAAAGACGAATTAGGCTCACGGAACAACGCCAGTCTTAGGATACAACCACAGTGGCAACTACAAACAGGTCGGGGATATCAAACTAGGTAACACCGCAGTGACAAAGTGGCTAAAGCTTGGTTTCACACAATGACAGTGAGATTGACTGTGACGCTGTAGACAGATGATATGGTGGGATAGGCGGAAGATAAGTGGACGGTTCCAGCGTGATGGCTCAAGGAGGCGTTGCAAAGAGTACTGGTGTAGGCCTTGTTGGCTACGACATTCTCACTCATGGTTGATAACGGTCACGACTCGGCGTGACACGAGCACGACCGACAGTTGAAGAACTCGTTTTCCATTCCAAGTCCTCCAATCCGCAAATACGGTCGATTTTCCTTACCTATTCATATTCAATTCGCACTCATTTCAAATCTATTTGACGTGGCTAGATGAATGCTAGTGCCCCATGTGGGAGTAGTAGTAAAACAACCTGAAGTCCACGGCAAAGCTCAGAGAACCCTGCAAATGAGGTGTGTCATTTAAACCGGAAAGAGGGCGGGAAACACTCGGTGAGGACATGAAGAACCTGGAGAGAATGTGTCGGGTGAGTAGGGATCGAGGATGGTCAATTGATCATGGAACCAAAAAGATGTGAAAACTGGTATGCTCACACATCATTTCAGTCAGTGAAGGTGATATCCCCTTATGCGTGGACATCAGATTTCCTATACGGACGCAGACGAAACATGTATCAGAATGTCGAACCTACTAACAACACCTCTCGCTCAGGTGAGAGGAAGTTGTTATGATCGATGCACTTATCTCCGAAATTGCAGTTTTCTCCCATGAAGAAGCAAACTGATCCTTCTAAGATTGCATTGGATATATTTCCTCATCCCAAGTCAAGAATGACGTCTACCAGCTGACGTCTACCAGCCACGGTGAATCAATGATGGTTCACCATGCTCCCCGATGGTTTGTCGGGAAGGAGACTGGAAGTATGAGGTCAACCCTTGACGAGATTACGTTCAAAACGGATCCATGATATTCTAAGCGGGAAGTCTTGAAGGGCTTCGGATGAGGCATTTGGAAAAAGGCCCAAAATTTGGAAGTCACGATGGAGACTGGTCGAATGGACTTCTATGGAATAGTCGAAAGAATTTTTTTGTTAGATTGATGTTTCGAAAGTCTTGTTAGAGTTCGAGTCATCATAATGACCGTGGTAGTCAACTATCCACATAATGGCATGAGCCATCTCTCACGCGCAGCCAAGTTCAGACTAGGCTCCCTTCCAAGTCGTTGTAGGCCATCATGGAATCCTACATGGAATGAGTCAGTCAGAGCTGAAATCCGGTCGTCAACGGAAACGACGAGCCACGTATACAGGCTTCGCTAGCGATCTATGTTCGGTAGCAATTCAGCGGAAGGCGAGGCGAGTTTGGCGTTCTACGCCATAGGTTACGTGTTTCCGGTCATTCTTGTTCCTCTACAGAATCAATAACTCTAACCCATTAAAAACCAAATTCTACAAGATCACAACGATTGAATGCAATTGCTTTAGTCTTCCTTGATTTCGAAGTCTTCACCGCGATCGATTTGGTCGGCGCGGTTGTGCCCAACTCCGATCCACCTTATTGGTACACCCACAATACTTTCAATTCTGGTGATGTATCTTTGGCAGTTGAGAGGAAGTTCCGCAAAGGTCTTGCACTTGCTGATATCTTCATCCCATCCGGGCAGTGTTTCGAATTCGACCTCAACATCTTGGAGTTGGCTTAAGCTCGCTGGCATCGTCGAAAGATATGAACCCCTGCACTTGTATGCAACACCCAACTTGATTTCCTTCAATCCTGTCAGGACATCTACCTTGGTCAAGTTGAGTGCCGTAAAGCCATTGATTGTAGCAGAATATTTCAGTTGGGGAAGATCCAACCAACCACATCGACGAGGACGACCCGTCGTTGTTCCATATTCGGCTCCGACGGATGATAAGTGTTGACCAATGCCAAACGCAGTATCCAACTCGGTAGGGAACGGCCCTTCCCCGACTCGCGTACAGTACGCCTTTACTGTCCCATAGATTCCACGCAACTTCCGGGGGCTGACTCCCAATCCTGTCAAGACACTCCCAATTGAGGGATTGGATGAGGTGACGTACGGATATGTTCCAAAGTCAATATCCAACATGGTAGCGTTGGCGCCCTCGACTAGAATCTTCTTTCCGGCCTTGTATTGCTGATTGGTGTAATCAATGGTATCCACCGTCATGGCACTCACACGATCGGCCACGCTCTTATAAAAGGCCAATTCGGCTTCGATATCGATATGAAGGCCCTCGAAGGAACGCATGTGGTGTTCTGCCAAGGCACGAAAACGTTGTTCAAAATAATCCCATTCCGCTAGGTCACCGATACGGAGCCCATTTCTAGAAATCTTCGAGGCATACGCTGGGCCGATACCCTTCTTTGTGGTTCCAAGTTTGTTGCGTCCAAGTTTCGACTCTAAAGCGCCATCAACCTCTTGGTGAAAGTCAAAGACCAAATGGGCCCGATCGGAAAGGAAGACTCGACCCTCGAATTTGACACCACTAGCAGCAAGACCTTCTAGCTCAGCCAAGAGGGAAGGAATGTGAACGACAACACCGTTACCAATCACGCAGGTGGCCTTTTCGTTCAGGATCCCACTGGGAAGCAAATGGAACTTGTACTTGACGCCGTCTACGACAATTGTGTGTCCCGCATTCGAACCACCGGCTACACGAGCGCAAACATCATACTCCTACCATCAAGCAAACTGTGAGATCAACATCTATGACAGAAAGGAACGGATTCTCGATCCCAATAACACACCTGACTCAAAATGTCCACCAACTTTCCTTTGCCTTCATCTCCCCACTGGGAACCAAGCACAATATCAATACCAGGTTTCTTAACAGGAATCTTCCCACCGACACCACCAAGAACCGCTTCAATATTGGCAACCCTGGTCGCGATTCCTTGCAAGATTCCGACCACCGTATTGTCGGCACAAGTCGTTGTTTCCGGTTGATGGTTGGACAAGAATGCAGAACCTGTCAAGGCAGCAGCCGCGCCTGCCATGAACGCATTCGTCGTCGCGGACGATCGCAATACGTTTCGAAACATGGTATTCAATACAATTCAAGTAAGTGTTCACAACCGCACTTATCGTTGTCGCTAGAGGCAAAACTATCGATGTCCATCATCCAGCGAATGACGATTTTGGGAGGGGGAAACAAACTGTATGATGATGGAAATGTGAGGTGCCAGTTTAGTCCTTAGCCGCTGACGTACGTACGGGAGTCCTATGGGTCGTTTGTTCCGTCTGTCCTTCGTTTGCAAAACATCGCCGCGATCCTGCGAGCTTCAACTTCCACTACGGTTCCTTCGTCTACCGTATCATCTTACGTCATGTTTATTCACCCCTGAAACGGGAAGACTAGTAAAAATACTCTGTGTGGTACACCATTTTTAGGGGTCGAGCAACAATACCAACGATGGCGTTCCAATCCATTCTACTCTAGAGCGTTTTAACATCGATGGTACGCTTCTTTTGTTACACCCATTGCCCATCCATCACCATGAAGTCTGTTGCTGCCCTTGCCCTCCTTGCCTGCTCGGCTTCTGCCTTTGCTCCTGCTGTAAGTGCACGAGGTTATGTAGTTTCTGGACACCGTTGAGGAGAGGTTCGTTCATGTCTAATTCATCGGGATCTTCCCCATTTTGTAGTCCAAGAGCAGTGGAGTCGCCACTCAGCTCAATGCCGAGATGTCCAAATCACTTCCTTTCTTGACGTACCCCCCTAAGTTGAAGGGATACGTTGGTGATGTTGGCTTCGATCCACTTGCCTTCTCTGAATACTTCGACATGAAGTGGCTTCGCGAGGCTGAGATCAAGCACGGACGATCGTCCATGCTTGCTACGGTAGGATTCGTCATGCAAGAATACTGGACCCTCCCAGGATACGAACACGTTGATGACTCCAACATGGGACCTACAGTCGTTGGTGTCTCTGCTATGCTGCAAATTGTGTTCTGGATGGGAGTTTTGGAATTCTGGACCAACAAGGGAAATGTGACCATGGAAACCATGTTCAAGGACCCCGCACGTGTTCCTGGTAACCTCGGATTCGACCCTATGGGCTTGGCGAAGGGAAAGAGCGATGCTGAAATGGCCGCTATGCAATTGAAGGAGATCAAGAACGGACGTCTTGCTATGCTGGCCATTGGTGGTATGATCCACCACAACTGGGTTACCGGCGAGGCCCTCTTCTAAGCCTGGACGCTTACCACTGTATAATCATTACCCCTTATCCGTGCATTAGCGCGACGAAGACTGTGTGTATGCACCATAGACTTTAGCCCTGATCGAGATGGGCACCGAACGGCGGAGAAAATATAGCATAGCTCTCTTCTGTTACAAAGAAACGTTTCGTGTTGTCCTCTTAGTAGTTGCTAAACGTCGAATCTTGGATGCTTTAGCTGTTATATGCAGTAATGAAAAACCTCTGTTGTACTGTAGAGGAAACGGCTGCTGGTGATCAAGCAAGATTCGTTGTTCAACATGTTTGCAACGGGGAGTCGTTCTCCATGCCAAACATCATACCCATTCCCCCAACCCCCTGTTCCAAAGTCTTCCCATCTACGTCGCACATTCGACACGACCACAACATGTACAGCAATCCGGAAAGAATGTGGTACATTGTACTTCGCCGACGCAATCGGTCGACATGGTTGTCAAGACGCCATTGTACCGCTGAAGACAGATCTCGATCGGCACTACTCCCGTTAACTTTGTGTCTTCCAAGGCGAGAATACGTAATTCAGTCATCTGCGCGTACTGACTGGGGATTTGTCTCGTGAGTACATTTCCAAACAGCCATAGCTGAACCATCGAAGTTAAATTTCCAAGTTCCGTCGGTAAGGATCCGATCTTCATGTGTCGAGAGGAGAGGCGCAAAGAGAGAGTTAGGGTGTATATTCAACCGTATGATGAGACACGTTCTTCCGAGTCAATAGGACGTACCAGAGAACAATCTGCAGCTGAGAAGGATCGTAATGTCTTTATACTACCCAGAGACGATGGGATCGAGCCACTCAATCCACGATTACCGTCCACTAAATGTTCCACAAGGGAGGGCATACCACCCTCATATAGGTAGCTGAGGTCACCAGTCAGTCCTGCATCGCGAATATAAAAGTATTGTAACTTTGGAAGTGTCGCAATACTTGTTGGGATCGACGATACGAAGTTGTTCCCATCCATGATCAATATCGTCAAGTCGTTCAGGTCCACAAACAGGGAATCTGGAATTACCCCTGAATGGAGTGCATACGAACAATCAAATTCCTCAATGCCTAAGGGAAGTTGTGGTAGTGGACCTCTAAATCCCGTCGAACCGTAGTTGAGTACTCGTAATCCCGATCCCAATTCAGATATCCACGTTAGGACCTCGTCGTCATCTTCCTTTCGGTTGGTTAAGAATTCGTTATTCGAAATACGGAGTGTTTGTAGTTGTCCAGCCCCCGTGGCATAGACACCATCCATCGACAGATATCGAATCTCAGGTGGGAAGATACCCTGTAGACTATTCCGGGATAAATCAATATCCGTCACACGACTAAAGCGGTCACAGACCACCCCATGCCAACCTGCACAAGGATCGACGGTCGTTTCCTCCCATCCCTCCTTTTGGACCCAAGTATCACCACTCTCTTCCACCAATTGACGTTCAGAGGATACCAAAGACGCCCTATTCGTTGCGAAGTAGATACAATACAAGACCCAATATTGCATCATGGTACTAAACGAAAAATCTTGATAGCCCACTTGTTCCGTCAATCGTTGTAAAGCTCGACATTGGTAAGAAGTAGGATCACGGAATGCTGCATCAGAGCTAACCGATTCTCCTAAACCCGTCCAAAAGACATCTAAGCCTTGAAATTCACATCGTTCCGAAGAAGGCACATCGTCTGTCGTCGGGGGAATGTCGGTGGGAGCACTAATGGTCGGTTCGGAAGTCTCCGTGGGTATTGACGCAGCACTTGGTGGATTACTTTGTCCGACATCTGGAACAGGCGCCATCGTCGGAAGGAGGACTGGTCCTGGGGTAGTAGTCTGAGGCGTTTCCGTCATCGGTATCTCCTCGGTGGGTACCAATGTGGGAGTTTTCGTCGGCGAATCGGTCACCGGATTTATAGGCGGTCGTGGTTCTGTCGAAGGAGCGGGAGGATGCCTTGTGGGTGATGAGGTTTGTTTTGAATGTTTCTTCCCTGTCCCCATACGTCTCATCCAATAGTTATCGTCTTCCTGTTGAGTTTGACGACCCCTAGGTCTTGATCGTGTCACATGTATTTTGTGATACAGTGTTGCTTCCATTTCTTCGACTTCTTGTTCTGGAAAGGTTTCGCTTCTGTCTCCTAGAATCATCCGTAGATTCCAGGAACACAGCAACATAAACACCAAGTATCTTGAGAGATCGTTCATGTCGGTATACAGCTCTTGCTTGGTATGGCAAGGAAGAAAGGAGCCATGAGTCGATGGGATAACGACACACTTTCTCCTTGTGCTATCGACGAAAACAACCTCTTCCCCCCGAGACACGAAAATTGATGCATCGGCGGGTTTTTCTCTAGATGTATATATGTGTATCATTCATTTCCCGCCGCTTCCGGATCACAACATCCCGGTCACGAGAAAGACTGGCGCGCTGCGACATTCGTTTTCGGCTAGAGTGGCTATGCCCTTTATAAGTGTAGCTTCAAGCCACACCTCCTAAATACGGCACCACTATGCGTGTAGTACAGCTGTTGGAAATCGACTAATCTAGGTCATAGTTGACCCGTCACTCTGGGAACAGGAAAATCTATCCATACGATATCGCCTAATGAGGGTAGAAGATGTAGGTGTCATCCAAAAATAGATTTACGCTTCATGACGGAAGTTGCGGACAGTTTGAATAAAGAAATGAGCATTCTCCTCCGATGTGCAGGCTTCGATACCATGTCCCAAATTCATTACGTGCCCCGTTGGTCCAGCCTTCTTAAGGATTTCTTCCGCTCGTTCCTTGATTGTGTCATGGTTGGCCATCAAGATGGCAGGATCCAAATTTCCTTGGACTCCTCCACGACCCTTCAATCCAGCCTTTGCTCGTCCATTCGCAACACGTTCCCGACCTTCGGCCATATCCACAGTCCAGTCCAATGAAACGACATCGACACCAGTAGCAGCCATTCGTTCAAGCAACGCACCTGAGTGCTTGATGTATGTTACGGTAGGAATATCTGGGTACTTTGCCTTGATCTAAGGACAACAAAAAACATCGGCAAAGAAGCGCAAAGAGGGATTGGGTGAGTGTGAGATTGCCGACGCCACAATAGGCTATATGTTCTATCACTGTCGTACCTTATCAAGGATTTGCTTTTGATAGGGAGCCGCAAACTCATCATAGTCACGGGGAGACAAATGTCCAGCCCATGAATCGAAAATTTGAATCAATTGCGCTCCATTCTCAATCTGGTACAGGGCGTAATCTCCAATACTATCGGCCAAGTTTTGAAGGATAGCATGGAGAAGTTTGGGCTCATTAAAGGCCATCTTCTTGATTTCAAGATATTCCTTCGACGTCTTCCCTTCGACCATGTACGTCGCAAGGGTATAGGGGCAACCGACGAAACCCAAAACAGCCGTTTCAGGACCCACTTCTTCACGCAAAATCTTCAATGTTTCGGCAACAAATGGAGCAGCCTTGTAGGGATCAATAGGTCTCATCTGAGCTCATCATCAACAAATGAGAGCGAACTAGTGAGAGTCAATTAATACAAAAACATGTACGTCAACCGAAAATAGGAATAAAGCTACACACCTTCTTGACGTCGTCCCAGTTCTTCATTGGTTCCATAATGGGTCCAACCTTTTCGTCAATTGTGAAATCACATCCAACTCCAGGAAGTGGGGTCAAAATATCCGAGAACAAAATGCATCCATCTGTCTTGTAATTTCTCCATGGTTGGAGGGAAACCTCGACGGCGACTTCAGGAATTTCACTTCGTTGACGGAAGGTGGGGTATTTCTTACAAAGATCACGATATTCTTGAATGTGACGACCGGCCTGTCGCATCATCCATACTGGGGTTCGGTCGACCTTTTCTCCACGAGCAGCTCGGATCAACAGAGGATCTTGAGTCTTGGTCGCATCAGCCTCAACGGCGGCTGCTGCAACCTCATCCGCACTGACCGACGCCTTCTCATCGACGGCACTTTTGACGACAGTATTGAACCGGCGAGCAGAAGTTCCGGACAGGGAAAAGGACTCTGTCGATACCAAGCAACCAAGGAGGATAGCTGATGAAAACTTCATGGTTATTGATAACTGGCGTAATCGAAAGAAAGGAAATGGTCAACGACATGTCGGCGAAAGAAAGAACCAAAACTCTTTGGGTGGATTTTTGGTTTCGAGGCCACGGCGTTAAAACTTCAACTTGTCATCCTTCCACTTGGAAACTGTGCTGCGACCGGAAGGACCAAACGTGGTCGACTAAGTCCTTTCAGCACAACCGCCCAACTTTGCCAAGTGTTGCATGATACGTCATCGCGTTTCGCTCGACAAATGATTGTCGGAATTTTTGTCTAATGACGGTGAAAGCGGCAGTTTTCACAGATTAGTGTCATTGAAGTGTTCGTCTTCCGGAAGAGAACCCAAGTTCCGTAGTTCGGAGAAAATCAACCCTGGTGGTATGTTTTCATAATCGTGAGAAGGGGATAATCTTCGCTTCTCGTGAAATCCTGATGCGTCAACGGCTCCGATGTATTTCTGGCTATGTTCGCACGCTCTTATGCGAATAAATATAGACTTAAGCCTTGAGCAAACGAACTATGGCTTAGATGTTGCCAAAGCAGGTCTTCTATTTACGATCAAAGCGCGAAAAATTTTCGTCACGTAAGTTGTCCTTATTCGTAGTATGCCAGTTGAGGGACATTTCGTGCTGGCTCTGTGAACAAACAATGTAACAATAATTGATTTTCCTAGGGATGATGACCCACTTTTTGGGCGAACAATTCACGGAGGAGTACCAGTACTTCATGAAGTCGTAATTTGCCGATAGCGTTTGTTCTCTCCGTCCAATCTCTCTCCACATTTCCACCAAGGACTTCATCCAAACTACACCGCACTCGATGAGCCCCAGTATCGAACAAATGAACATGATCATCGACGGCTTCCACGGGAAACGACGTGAGTTGAATGTCGCATCACCAGCCGAGTTTGAAAGACCGAAGAAGCGAGTGAGAATAAGTTGTGAAGATCCTATCGCATACGCTGTTGATACTCCTTTACGTGAGACTCAGCCATCAGCAAACCGATGCAAACCGAAGCCTCACCGAACGTGGCTCAACCGACAAGAGCTAGCGTTCTTTCGTGCGCTAAGAGACTGTGTCGGAAGCAACAGCTAGACGACGTGCTACACAACGTAAGTCTACACGCTAGTGTCGAAGATTCCATCATCGACTCTTCCTGCGTCGCAGATCTGGCCGACAATGATGATTTTGTGGAACAGCGGGGTTTAGAAAAGTGGTCCTCATCACGGCATTCCACCCTGAGGAGTGTCAAGATCGTCGAAGTTAGAACAGCTCTTTTCCTAGAACAAGCAAGTCCAATGATGTCAGGACGCAACGATCCTGATCTCATCGCCAAGGTCACCAGTGACGCATCCAGATCGTCGCGATCTCTCGCTCAGTATCTGGCCTCTGCTGACGCTGCGGTGGCTATGCGAGTGCGACAAGAGTACCTGCAGGAACTAAGAAACAGTCTGGCCTCTGCTGACACTGCGGTGGCTATGCGAGTGCGACAAGAGTACCTGCAGGAACAAAGAAACAGTGTTTCATCGCCAGGAGCATAGCGTCTCGTTAAAAGTCCCGATTCTCTAAACAACTCATAGACTCTGGCTGATCTAAAGCGCTACGGCTGTAACATACTGCCTTCACTCGCTCTGATCCAGTAGTAGTTCCTCCCATTTCCTAGCTACTTCCGAGAGCTTGTGGGATAGAACCCAATCATGGGTTGTTGCGTCGTCTGTATCTACGAGTTTCTCCACATCTTGCTCCAGGCTTTCCTTCAACTTTACTTCTAGATTCTCGTTGACTAGCGCCTTCTCACCTTCGTCCAGTTTGCCGCCTCTACCCTCCTGGCCTGTATTGATTTTCCAAATCGGGGGTGTCACGGGGTACCTTCCCTTAGAAATCCCTACACGTAGATTCAAGGTTGATGACCGGCACGTTAGGGTAGCAAGGAAGAAAGCTGTAGATGAATCAGATGCTTCTAAGTCTTCACTCCATGAGACCAGCCTGGTGTGGCTATCCTTCCGTTGTGAGAACGACGCATCCTTCATGTTGGGATGAACAGGAAGTGGATGCTGTTTCCGACTGAGAGCATTCAGAATCCAGCTCAGTGTAACCTCTGCCCGTACTCGTTCTACCAATGTTCGAATGATGGCACTGGCAGATGTATACGGTTGCGGTGTGGAGGCCACATCGGTTCGTGGCAGGTGTAATCCAGCCAGGTAGTTACACCAACTGTAAGGCCGTCCATTACTGATTCGGTAAGAGTTTGACGATTCGTCACTGTTTGACTGCTTTGCAGGCTCGTCTCCCCTATCGCCAGGGAAAACTTCAATTAGGAGCTTGCTCGTGATTTGATCGTCACCACTACATGATGCCGAAACAGTGTTGGAAGCTTGATCAAATTCGAAATCGATAGATATTGGTTTTCTTCCACCTCCAAATCCAGAGCCACTACTGACACTTCCCATGGGAGGATCTGAGATAGTAGGAATAGGAATCAGCAACAGAACACGGGGGGAGGGATCGGTTTGGACTTCGACCGACGGAACCATGGAATACTTTTCGAATATTGACATTTCCCCTGAAGCCTCCATACCGTGGAGAGCCGACTGTAAAAGGTAAAATAATGTATACAATGCTTTCGGTAATGAATGAGCCAACTCCATAGTACCAAGGCGCTCTGGATCACTTGCTCTGGAGGTATGTAGTGACGCCTTGCAGAATTTCCTCAGCGGTACGCAGGCACGCTCGATATCCTGGAGCTTGGACGGCAAGGATTCAAGTGTCTTTCGCTTTTCATTCAAGGACTGTTTCAAAGCCGAGGCTTCCCTCTGTAGAATTCCTAGCTCAGTCTCAAGCCCCTTCCGCCTCTCAAGCTGCTGGTTCAACTTATCAACAATCGCACCTCTTTGATTAGGATCGTGGGCGTCAGCCTGGAAGAAACGCTGAATGAGCTCCTTGTCTCCAGTTGTTGGATCAGCATCTCCTTCTAGCTCGGAACGACAGAGTAAGGTCAGGTTTGAAATATCAGGGTTTCTTGATGCCTCAATCGCGTGATTATTCAAAACCTTTTGGTATCGGAGGTTTTCTAGTTCGAGTTCTTGTCGATCTCGAACTTTTCGTTGTTCGACCAACTTAGCTTGTGACGTGTGAATCTCATCCAGAAGACGACGCTGGAGAGATTTCAACTGCAACATATGCAAGGAAGTGTTTTCGATCACAGATCGCGACTGAGTCGAATCTGATTGTTCAAGCTCATCCAATGCACTCCAGAGTTTCGAAGTTAGGGACTCTGTTTCCTGGTATAGTTCATCGACAGACGAGCCGTTTTCCGTCGGTGACGCCGTCGCCTTTCGTTTCTTTCCCAGGGACATGGAGATCGATACGATGCGTGAGGAAACAGGAGGCTTTATCTTAACTTGCGGTGATGGGGATCCGTTGCAGTAACTGCAACGACATGTGCTTCCAGTAAGTCTAACTGTAAGTAGCGGCACATGTTCATTCCGATCATCGGCAGAAGGCCGAACGACTCTCGGACGGATCGTTGGATTCGCCTACCTTTATATATATGGTCATATGTACGTATCAATTTTAGTACATGCATACATACGTAGCGCACGTGCGTCAGTATGCCAGCGACCACATTCATCACCTGTCGTCCGATGACATGTAGATCCAGCTTCTGCAAAGTCACACAGTCAGAAGAAGATGAAGGAGCCAAACCTGTCGAAACGAACACGACGACATGGTGTCATTTTTGTGAATGTGCATTTGCAGGATTAGGTTGTCAGGGTGACAATTTGATGTTTGGAATCCATTCACGACATCCCTAGGGTAAACATCTTTCTCGCTCATTTTCCGATCATAACCGAACCTCCCCCCAAAAGATGTCAGACA
>Ga0194115_10002273_pt1 | contig 23040 bp, 14 predicted proteins | sample TA2MahsurfametaG_3_FD_148656 | JGI IMG/M metagenome (GOLD analysis project Ga0194115, IMG submission 148656) | Freshwater microbial communities from Lake Tanganyika, Tanzania - TA2015002 Mahale S4 surface | ecosystem: Environmental > Aquatic > Freshwater > Lake | place: Tanzania: Lake... | reverse complement strand
GTAGACATCTCACATAATGGTAATGAACTAGGATTCTCACCCCTGAGTAACAAACTCGCCGCCGATTTATGGACGTCCATAAAAGTTTATGGACGTCCATGAATTTTTATTGACGTCTATAAATGTTTATGGACGTCCATAAATGTACATTGACGTCCCCTAGCGTTCGTGGGCGTCCACAAGTATGTATAGAAAATCTATTCGGCATATACGGACACGAACGGAGAACGAGGTAAACGGGAAAATCCGGTGGGCCTAACTGCCAGTTAACGGTCCAACATCGGACGTTCCTGCCCTGTAAAGTTTCATGTCGTACCGTATCTTGTCGTATCTATGATACCCCCCCCCGCCGGGAGTCGCGAAATATCGGACTATGGTTCAGTTCATCCAAACAAGAACCGTATCGGACTGTCGGATATGATTGTTTGTTGGAAAGTAAGGCATATGGAGCCCGCCGAGAAGTACAAAGAAAGAAGACAACACCCCGCCGTCGTTGTCACTCTCTAGACGAGTCTATAGGTGCATGTTGATGCGAACAAACCACGTACGGTAGTCTTGACTAGTATACGTCTACAGAAGCACACAGCCTTAGAGTCGGTTCCGAATGGAAAACGAATCATCCATGAAAATTTGTGGGTAACGTAGTAGTCCCGTCGATACTAGTACCCTCACAGTATTGTGGGATGAGTGACCACAAAAGTTTTGCGATTCTTCCGCACGTAAAATACACACACGCCTTGTGGCTAGTATGACCCCAATGTGAGAACGGAGACAAACACAAGAATTCCATCATCGACTTTGTGTGTAACATTCCAAAATCGTAAACAGAAAACGTCATCATTCACAACGAAAAAATTAACGTTATTTGGAGTCGTCCTTCATGGACGTCCCTTCCAACTTGAGAGTAGGGGCAAAAGGTAATAGTTTTATCTATATCGAAGGTGGCAAAAAGCCCTACCTTGACAAAGATTGTCTTCCGCTAAAAACTACGTTCTTGCATCATGCCATGCTGCCATACTGTCCATCACTGTTCGCGCAGCACATCATGCACCCAAGTGAGGGGGGTTAGAATCCCTCTCTGGAAGCAGACGAGTACATCGAATCGAATCGAATCGCGACGAGGGGGGATATACCTTCCCACCATCCGAGCTGAGCGTCGTTCGTCGTCCTGTTTTCCGAGTCGCTCATTTTGTTATAAGCGATTTCCCCGGTCATTCTTTTCGCGAGAGTCCCGACTCTTCACCAGCTTACCGGCCAAAGTCAAGAAAGGGATCGTTAGGTGGAATCCAATACTACCCCAATAAGGAAACCCTAGAGTAGTGGATTTTGATCCATGGGGACTGCAATGAAGACTCCCGAACGAAGTGCGTCGATCGCAAAAGGGTAGTCATGGTGGTATCACATCATCGGGTGTCAGATAACATGGACACATCAGCAAAAGATCGGTATGCTGTGCTTCCAGACCACCGACAGCATTTGACACTTGTGACACCCTGCACTACGGAATCGCAGAGTAAGGAATCCGAATTTTCCCCCTCTCCTATCCTCTACCCCTTTTCCTCCCGACTCCCGACCCCCCAATTTTTTCACTGTCACAAGGAACACGGTCTTCTTCATAGAATGCTTCGCCATAGCGATTTGAACGAATCAGGAATCTTGATTTTTGGCAAAACGATGGGCTGACCACACACGCACACCCGCGTCCATCACCTCAGGACCCCCTCTGTCCAAAGACATCCGATGCGTCGAGAATCCTTGATGTCAATCTTTTTCTTCTCCTCTTCTCACACGCAAACTTACATTCCTCCATCGTCAGATAGATACCGAAACCCATCCAAGTAATAGAGATCACAACCATATACTACGGCTCATCCATATACCACCATGAAGGTACACTTTACCCGTGTTGTGGTCGGTCCTTCCTTCCTCGTGATGGTTCAAGTCCTTCTGCTTCTGGCGGTCCTTCCATCACCGCTCTTTGCCTTTGTAGGGCAAAGGACATTCCGAAATACCCATTCAACACCACGACAACGTGTCTCGTTGTTGTCCTCGAATGCGGAGGAGGAAACAGTCATTGAGACGCCGATGAGAACGTTCACCAAGAATCAGCCCCAAGGCACACCACAGTGGATTATGAATGGAATTGAAAACGAATCCATTATCACCAATAATGACGACGACAACGACAGTACATATCAACGACGATTATTATCATCATCAGCCTCTACGAATCCTCTTTTGGTACTAGGAGATGAAGCCGTCGTGGGTCCCTCCAAAGTCTTAATCTTTGATACGACCCTCCGTGATGGGACACAGGGGGAGTCGATTTCAGCCTCATGTGATGATAAGTTGAAGATTGCTCGACGTCTTGCGAAATTTGATGTTGATTTCATTGAGGCAGGATGGCCAGGAAGTAATCCTAAGGATGCGGAATTCTTCCGACGGGCCCAAACGGAATTGGGTTCCGACAACAAGGACGATCCGTCATCGGTCTTTCAAAAGTTGGTAGCATTTGGAAGTACACGACGAAAGAATATCGATGTCAGTCAGGATCCACAAATTCAAGCCTTAGTCGACAGTCAAGTACCGACCATTTGTATGGTCGCCAAAGCTCATCCATGGCAGGTGACGGAAATCCTTCGTGCGACGTTGGAAGAAAATTTAGAAATGATTCATGATTCTATTTCCTACCTTGTGGGACTAGGAAAGGTCGTCCTTATTGATCTAGAACATTTCTTTGATGGGTACAAGGCTGATCCGGATTACGTCCTTCAATGTTGTACGGTAGCCGTCGAAGCGGGTGCTAGTTGCCTCGTCATGTGTGATACGAATGGTGGATCGATGCCGTGGGAGGTAGAAAAGATTACCAAGGAAATGAGACTTGCCTTCCCCAAGACTACCATTGGTATCCATTGTCATAATGATTGTGGTATGGCTGTCGCGAATAGTGTTTGTGGAAGTCATGCGGGAGTTGGATTAGTCCAGGGTACGATCAATGGCGTGGGGGAACGAACGGGGAATGCTGATTTATGTTCTATCATCCCCTCCTTAGCATTCCATGTCGAGACACAAATGACATGTAAGGAGAAATTACCAGAATTGACGAAATTATCTCGTTACGTCGATGAGATTTTGAATCGATCCCCATCAAATTCGGCACCCTTTGTGGGGACATCGGCCTTTGCTCATAAGGGGGGACTCCACGTCGCTGCGATGGAACGGAATCCTCTGAGCTATCAACATGTCCAACCGGAACTTGTGGGGAATAAAATGCGAGTCTTGATTTCTGAATTAAGTGGACGTCAGAATATCATTGATAAGATGAAGGAAGTCTTTGGTGATGCCGAAGATCATCAAAAGTCCAATCGAGCATTAGCCATCTTGAATCATGTGAAGGAATTGGAACATCAGGGATATACCTTTGAGGGAGCGGAAGCCTCTGTCCATTTGATGATCCTGCATGCGACCAAGGGATATTGTCCTCCCTTTCAAGTATTGGATTACAGTGCTCAGGTTTATGATTACAATATGGATTCCGCAAGTCGTGTCCTTACCAACTTTGGGAAACAACGTCCCCAAGGCAGTCAACAAGAAGAACCACAAGGTGTCCCATCGACGACGTCATCGTCTGCTCGTGCCACGGTCAAGGTCCGGACACTGATGGAAAATGTCGACACGTTGGAGATTGAACATCAAGATAGTCTTCAAGTGAGTGATGGGAATGGTCCAGTTGATGCATTGGCAAAGGCCTTGATGAGAGCCCTGCAACCCTCTCACCCCTCATTGGGGAGTGTGGAATTAGTCGATTATAAAGTCCGTATCCTTGATCCGACTTCAGCGACGGGAGCCGCGACACGTGTCATGATTGAATTCCGTGATGTCGATTCTGAAAAGCAATGGACGACTGTCTCTGTTGATCGGAATGTCATTTCCGCATCTCTAAATGCCCTCGTCGATGGGTTTGAGTATGCCCTTATTGAACATGCTCAAGTCTGTATGCTTTGTGATGATGCTTTTGACTAAGAAACGAGAGGAAGAAGGAAGGTCCAAAACAAGTCCTTCACAACCATGTCATGTCACACTTGTCGTGTTGGGGCGGGGGGCGGGGATGTCGTTTCCCTCCTCACTGAACCTTTCCATATTGACGTTGTAAGCTACTACGTCCCATTCGATTAACAGTTAATGAATGCAAGCATAGGTTATCAATGGTTAGCCGCTATGGAATTCTTCATGAAACTGGACCACCAAATCATTTACACCCGGAGAATCTCGAGCCAACGATTTGTTTTGTAGGCTCGGGTTGCCGATGACAGCCCAACGAAAGGGTCGAATGGATGATGCTTCTATTTCTTTTTCGGGGGTAAAATAGAAGTTATTTATCCTTTATTTATTTATTATTTCTTTTTTGGGGGTATTGGCCATCGTCATCGCCATGGCAAGATACCAATCCGACCAAGTCGAATATTGCTTTGAGCGCTTAGATACATATCCTACCTATGGTAAGTAATATCATACGATGGGCCTTTCAAAGGGTTCTTTTCTCTCATTCGATGGAATGTTCTTCTTTTTTTTCGGGGTGGCATCGAAAATGCCACACTTTGGAGCGTTGGTGGGTTATCGATTATCGACCATTGAACTTATACAGAGATTGACAGTCATCGGACGAATCTTCTCTTCGTTTTTTCTTGTCCATCAACGACGAATCGTGGTGAAAACAAAGATTCGAAAAGCCGAAGGCAGTAACAGTATTGATTGATTGATTGATTTGAAACAAGAAAGTAAAAAGCTACTTATTGATCTTTCAAGTGTTCTTTTGTCGAGAATGCAGGGATATGACCGTCCTCCTGTTGGGATTGAGGCATCTCATCTTCGAAATGCTGTCCGATTAATCCATTGCCTACAGAAGGAACGTGGTTCATCTTGTGCATATTATGCGAATAATCTTGCCTTTGAGGAGGGGATGATGGAGGCTAGATCAGCCAGTGATGCTGTTGCATTATTAATCCGACGAAAGGATGATGTCCCCATCGGTACAACCTTAATCAAAATTCGGACAATGATTTCGAATCATAAGAATCCACAAGAATCTGATGATCCATTTGCATTACATCGGATCTTCGTATGTTTCAATACTTTGATCTCCTATGTACGGGATCAATATATTTCTTCCGTCATCGCTGCTGGGATTGATCATCATGCCCCCACATCACCAGTCCAAACTCGTCGGAGGAGTTTAAGTCTTGATATCAATGCAAGATTATCACTTACAGCAACACTGATACATGAATCTGACAAGGGGGGGGAGAGAGAGGAGGAGGAACAACAACAACAGCCACAAACATTAATCAAAGCATCACCTACTACGAAACAGTCATCGTCGACGAAATTACCAAATTCCATCGATGAAGAATCTGAGGACATGGTGAATGGACTAAATGGATCGGTTGGTAGTCCCCCGATGAACCATAGTCCATTACCTCATTCCAAGTTTGTGGGATTATCATCGTCACCGGGATCGAAACGTGTCACATTTATGTCGGGAAAGCCTCAAGCCCGACGAATGTTAGAACTCCTTCAGTTATTTGTGTGTTTGAAGGAGTCGGCAGGCGTCGAACGGGCCATCTTGAGTTCATTGTTGGCATTTCGAGGATTGAATGATCCATCCTACGAGTTACTAATCAATGATTTGATCTTGCATGTTGAAAATCAACGTTCGCTGATGAGTCAATTAGAGAGTTTACCCGAAGGTACCCCCAAAGATCTTGTATTGGAACTCGCAAGTCTATCACCAGCCCTACAGGAACTTCAGATGATCATTCTGTCTGATATTGATTCCCTAAAGAATGCCCAATACGACGTCGAAAACATCTGGTCTCTGATCTCCCTCTATATCAACAAACTACATGCAGTCGAGTTGTTCCTTATTGAAGAATTGGAATGTTTTCTTCCTCCGAAGATGCCTACCGTCCTATCTTCGGCATCCCTCAGTAGTATGGTATCCCCTCAGGGACCTCCAGGGAATGCTACGGACGAGGACCCTCCCATGAAGGAGGAAATCCCAGCTGATGTATGGCTTGGACAGATATTCGCTTCAAAAGATGAAAGTGTTGCATCCACAATCGAAGCGATCCCGCCTGACCTTTTGAAACAACGGATACTGGAAGTATTGCATGAAAACGAGAACGGTGGTAGATCTTCTCCACAATTTGTGGAAGGTGTCGATAGCTATTTCTCTCCGGCGACGACTAATCTGAAACAGGAAATGAATCGATTCCTAGATACGACTCGTAGTACAGGGGCACCATCTGCTTCCAGAGGAAGTGAATGGGAGATTTCTATCTATGAGTTAAAATTCACCAAAAGAATCGGTGTCGGTGCTGCCGCTACGACGTATCTAGCAGATTGGTCAGGTCAAAAAGTTGCAGTCAAGGTAACCCACATGTATCAATGGATCGAACGAAACCTATTCTACTTGTACGCTTTTCGTCTCTGACACTTTTTTTGTTTCTTTTTTGGGTACATCAGGTAGCAGCAACGTCTCGATTTGGGTTGGATGGATGGCGCACGGAAGTTGATGCATTGAAAAGACTACACCATCCGAATATTATTCGACTTTTGGGCAGTGTCTACCATGAAACCCCCCTCACCTACTGCTTAGTCCTTGAATATTGTAATGCGGGTGACCTTTCCACCGTCCTGAAGTATCCTACACCAAAGAACTTTTTCTTCACGGTATCATTGGGGATTGCGAATGCAATGCAATATTTACATGCTCGTTCCATCATTCATCGGGATCTAAAGCCTGCCAATGTCCTATGTGATGGCAGCGTGACATCTGGGAACTTTACAGTCAAATTGACCGATTTTGGTGTTGCGACGCAACTCGGGGATAATAAAAAAGACTCTCGAAAGGGATCGACGAACGAAAAGACGAAGAGGAATTTGACAGGCGAGACTGGAACCTATCGTTGGATGGCAAGTGAGGTCATCCGACATGAAGAGTATACACTGAGTGCAGATGTATATTCCTTTGCAATCATTTTGTGGCAACTTCTAACTCGTGAAGAACCCTTTACGGATGTCACTGCGGTTGATGCTGCCCAGCTCGTTGCAAATGAAATGCAAAGACCGCCTATACCACCGAATACTCCAGTTGCCGTCGTGGACTTGATCAAGGTCAATTGGGATGAAAATCCTACTTCTCGATCAACGTTTGAAAAGATATCTACCGATCTTCGGAATTTGCAGGATTCATTAACACCGACAGAGAGAGACTATTTAGAATCGACACATGGCCATCCAGTGTATGAATATGACGAACCAGATGTCGAAGTCGATCCATCACCCAAAAAACCAACCAAGGCATCCAAGCAACCGCGTTCATCATTAATGAGTAGCTTTTTCGGCCAAAAACGTACAGGAAACAAGTAGATGGCTGAAGTACGACTATAGGCTGTTTTGGGGGGTTGTGGACTGGTGGACGAAGGAGAAAATCATAGAAATAAAAATAATCAAAGGCGATTTGGGCTCGAAATCGAGCACCCTCGTAAAAAGAACAACAAAAGATAGATGACCTTTTCTTTTTAAAATATGGGACTGGAACATGCACAACCCTCATACCCAGATCGTTGGACCAGGTAATCAGATACGTAATTTGCTACATCCCAGGCATTAACAAATGCATCGTTATCATAGTCTTTCCACTTTTCATCTAAATCTGTCCCCACTTGCATCATAATATCTGAAATCTCATTCTTCCCATCTTCTCTCATGGAAATGTAGGTCGACTTGGCTGATTCTCCCATTCGGATATGAACTTCTTGTGGCATCCACTGAAAGAAAAAAAACACAGACACAAAAAACCAAAAAGAAGGGAAATCCCAGTTTGAGAAGCCCAATTCTCGAGTATTACCCCAAAAAAGAGGGATATCCGAAATCTTCTGTATTTACCTCACTATCCAACCATCTTGCAATGGATTCTGCCAATAGTCTTCCTTCCGTCTCATGATCGGTTAGTGATTCGACGGTCGGTGATTGGATAGCCAATAGTCTAGTAGTATCCCTCCTACTTGCCGATACTACTCGATGACTCGTCGTCGTCGTCGTCGATACCCAAGCGTATGATTCTTTATTGATTAGAAGGAAAAGTAAAGAAGAAAGGGAAGTGTTCCTCATCATCAATATTTCCGTCACTGACGTTGATGATAATGTATTTGTGTGTATGAGGATGTCTCAAAAGAGAGAGCTTTACTTTATGGAACTGAGATAAGCTTTCGTTGCAGAAAGTTGAACTGTGAGACAGTGACTATGATGAGAAGGAACGTGACGTATGCAAAGAGAAAGCTCGAACCCTCCGAGCATATGTATGTTATTGTGTCATGTACATGAGATCATGTATGTTAATACATATGTAGCCAGACATTACGTTATGTATGTTATGTTACAGTTATACAGCCCCGGGCGCGGGAAAAGAGTGTCTCAGCTGGGACTTGGGAAGTTGCCGTGTGCAAAATATACTGTACAGGGAAAAACTCTGTGAAAATAAATAACCCACACGTCTAGCAAGATTGGACGATTGTTGTGGCACCTCTTCCTGTTCATCAACCTCCAACTCATCTTCATCTGCATCGACATACTGCACATGCACACATTAACGAAAAAGCATGAGGCGATTCATGAGGAGAAACGGCGCCAACAGTAAGCAAGGCCAAGAGGGAAGTGATGATCTTGGTCTTGATGGAACGTCTCGTCGACCTGGAATGGTTCCGAATGAAGTCGAAGATAGAAGTGTATCATCCATTCAATGTGACCCAAGTTCCTTACCTGTTTCATCGCCTACACGAACTTCACAATCTCATCCACAACGAGTGTCGACGAGTGATGAGTTCGGTTCCACGGGGAGTGGACGACTGGATGCGAGACTCTCCAGTTCGGGCCGAAATGACCGTGTCGAAGCAGCACGTTCACCTGTTCCTCGAGGTCCAGATTTGGCACAGGCTCTAGGGACCTTCAGTCAACCTATGCCGTATCTATCTACTCAACGATCTCATTTTCCCGCAGAGCAACACATTTCACCTACTCCGCCGGATCGAAACAGAAACAGACGTGGTAGGGTAGATGTGTCGACGACTTCACCGGTGACTGGGCATTTAAATCTGTACCAAAGTGTCAGCACGGGGACGAATTTCGGCTCTAGGGTGCAATCCACAGCATCATCACCCACCGCGGTGACTAGGTCTACCCATCAGATGCAATCAACTGCTGCCTTCGGCGGTAACGAACACCAGTCTGCATATTCGGAAGTTAGTCATGGACAAGATACTGATGGCGAAAGTGGTAGAACGAGAATTGCAGTCCTGGCGGCGAAGGACCATGTCCAAACGCTTGAACTCACGTTACGAAGGGAGAATATTGATACCGAAAGTTTACGTGCAATGTTAGGTATATGTCAAGTTGATCAACAGATACTTCAACGGAAGCTAAGCAGTGCCCTTGACGATGCTGCTTCCATAGACGATTTGGACGGGCTATTTGCAGTGATTGACCGCCTGTGCGCTGCCATCGATGCTGGAAAAGTCGCACTGGAACGGTCAAGTTCTCAACCACAGAGGAGGAGATCAGCTGATGGACCGAGTATTGACTTGGTCGTCGAAAATGAAGACGTATTCAGTCTCATCGTCATGCTACGAGCACCGAATGATAAGAAGATTGGGGCTGCTTTTGCTCTCATGAACTTTGCTAAAGAAAGCGAGACGTTACGCAATGAGATCTATTCGTCAGGAGGAATGCATGCGTTCCTTACCCTATTCCGGACGAAGGGATCCAATGACCTGCTTAAAGTGGTGGCGAGCCTCGCTGTCGCGTATATTCTACCGTCCTTTGTGGTGTCATCAGAATTATCAGTATCTGTCGGACTCAAGGTGATGGAATGCCTGCGATATCTCACGATGAGCAATCCTGTAGACGGCAGATCGAACGGCCACAGCATTGGTCGGGTTCAGATGCTCAAAGCAGCTTCGCTTGGAGTCAACATTTTATGGACTAATCTTGTACAGCCACTGCTTCCAACAGAGACGATAAAGTCCCAGACGAATACCATAGAAGTACCTCTTCAACCGAGGATCTCGTCACGGCTGGTAGGAGTACGAGGGAAGAATGCTGAATCCCAGGAAGACAAAGAGATTCGTGAGTTGACGGAGTCCTCTGTTGTTCTCATCACACACATCGCAAGGACTGCAGATTCGTCTTCTGACCATCCATTAAATGTTGGGCACAAGATCGTGGAACTGGTGTGTGAAGTGGATGTTGCCCGGCCGATCGCAGTCCGAGAAGGACTGTTGAAAACCCTCGTCGAGTGGACCCGGTCGAATGATGTCGATAAGGTCCAGCCAGCTGTTTCGGCTCTCCGTTATCTTGTTTCAGTCGACGATCGTTACATGGCAGGATGGATCCACTCCCAGGTTATTAGCGAAGGAGTCGTCGGCGACATCATGACACTTTTGAATGAATCGGCGGGACGGGATACGCGGATAGCAGCAGCAGAAATGCTCTCTGCCTTATGCGTAGCTCCTCACACTAGAACTGCCCTAGTCGAAGCCAACTGTGTCGGCTTTCTTGTTGCATTACTCTACGAGCACAGTGCCCCAGAGTCAGAAACGATGGTTCTGTTCGCAGTCAGTGCTTTGGTTCAGCTTGCAGCAGGTTCCGTAATGCGAAATGCATCATTTTCGGTGAATGGACCAGAAATGAGCATGGCACTGCCTGATAAACAAGACACCGTGATGTCGTAAGTAGCATGTTTTGGGCCTGGTCCGTGGAACTCTTTGTGTGTCTAACTATCCTGAGTCTACAGGGATATTCTGGATGGGTGGGCCCATGACTCGCTTGTTCAGATTGCTCTTTCTCACTCCGGGAGACTTCGGTCTATTTCGGTCGAAGCATTGAGGATCCTCAGCGAGGACGCAAGCCATATGCGTCAAACCAGGTTACAGCTGTGTAACGTTGGTGCCGGCAAAGCCCTTGGCACAATGCTTAAGCAAGAGGGCTGGGAGATTGAAACTTTGCACAACCCCAACGTTTCCGACGCAGATCTTTGCGATCCAAAGAGTCGTCTGTTTCTCGCAGTGAAAGGCGTGTATGAAGCGCTTCGAGGTATAGCGAATATGCTCGAGCCCCTCAAGGAAACTTCGAACTCCAAGAGCCGACGGCGGTCTTTGGACCGTCCCTTGATTCAAAGGGAAATGCTAATAAAGGGCTGTGTTGACATCGTTGGAAGTGGCGCTCTTGAACGTGTACTTCGAATTGTCACGCTACCATACAGTTCAACTCTAGTGACGGGTGGTACCTGGATTGTGTCATTGGACAAAATCGATCTTATTGGCGAAACTTGTCGGCTTCTTGCCAACTTGTCACCCCTCCTTCTAGCCGAAGAAGCAGCCTCTACTGGTTGCGCGGCTTGGTCCAGTGCTGTCTACGACGCATTACATAGCGTCCTTACATGCGATGATGGTGAACACGGCGAATACGCTGCTGACCTTCAAGTGTTGCATTCCGATGCTCTTAGGGGACTTGGGGCTCTGGCTCATTTTGAGCCATTGAAAACTCTGATTTTGGACAAATCCTTGCCCAGACTGCTCTTTCTGAATAACCTTGACGACCAACAGGAAGTTTCCAACGCAGCTGGGCATGTTCTACTTTCTCTTGGGTTCACTGACGACGAAATTACCGTTCAAGAGGCCGGAAATGATCCCAAGTTACTCGTCGACTGGTTTTGTCTTAAGCGTTCTCTACTGCTCCAGGCAATGGCGCGCGCAGAACTGAAATCTATGTTGGCTGAAATGTGGCGACTGCCTATTGATGACATCGGCGATAAGACAATCCTGAAGCTCCACCAAGAGTTGTGCAGTACATCAGAGCAAACATCAAGTGACACAGTGAGGGACTCTCTGCATCCCCGAATATTTCACAATTTTACTCAAGATCAGGACAGTCATGCCCTTCGCCAATCAATCCTGGAGCAATATACGCACATTTACGGTGTTGATGCTTCGCTGCTCCATGTGGCATCTTCCGGGTCTGGTGACTCCAATAGCCGTGCATCGAGGGAAGAGACCGGAATTCATCTATTGTCGGCGCAAACGTTCCCTCTGAACCATCCGATCACAGAGAAGCAATGGATACTCGGTCATGCAAGCGCAATGGACGCTGCGGTGCAGTATGAATCCAAGATTTGTTCGGTCGGCATAATGCCGAAAAGAATACAGACGCTACTTGATTCATGCTTTCCTTCGAGTATCCTTCGCAACAATGTTGTACCTGTCGATGACTTACGAATGCAGTCGAGTTTCGATTTTAGAGCCTTGATGATGCCGAAGCGTCGGTACTTTTCCTTCTCGAGAGAGGGATACCTTCTGGTGCGACTTTGCGAAAAACAGGTGCCAGCTACAGAGGACATTCATTGGTCGCTGAATTTCACAGATAGCACATTTTCGGGTGAATTTGCGCAGTCTCTTGTACAGACATTGTACTTATGCCCTTTGTTGTCAGGTCTTTCGTTTGCCCGAAGTTCGGAATGGCTAGCCCAGAACAAGGCATCAGGGGGGAATCAAGCCGACGATGAGGGCCTGCTGGTAAACCTTATCGGGTTGCTCCCGCCTTGGGTATCGTGCTTGACTTTCGACGGTATTCTACAGGATAGAGATCTGAGGTCCCTTGTAGCGGTTCTTGGCTCGAGGAAGCTACTTGGTCCTCGAGGCGATGGAGTTCCTTCGTCCGATAATGATACAACGTCGAACATGGCAAGTCATGGTAACGTCGAATTCATTGGCATTCGTTGTTCGCCTCAGATCATGCAGGAGACATGGAATTCTTTCTTTGACCTGCTTGGAAAGACAGGCCCTGGGAAACGAAGTGTGGCATCAATGCCCCTGTCTGCGCTTGCGATGCTGGATCTAAGCGGCAACGAGATGGGTGATGAGCTGGCTGCGAAAGTTCTCGAGCTTGTGCATCAGAAGGATTCCGGTTGTAACGTTGAGCAGCTAGATCTATCCGGTAACAGGATCGGGCGTGGGACGAATGTTGTGCGTGTGCTAATTGCATATGCGGAGTATTACCGATATGATCGAAAATTTGGATCACCGTCATCGCCATCGCCATTGGGGTGGAAGTCAACCTTGCATACTCTGGTCCTTGCAGACAATGACCTTTTTTTGGGTCGTTGCGCTCTTGAAATTTGCGCCCTTCTCAGACGCGATACACTTTGCCTGCGGTTTTTGGATCTATCCAACAATGGGCTCGAAGGGGACCCTTATCAGGTCTTGGTATCATCGATTTTGGAGAACACATCGTTAGTCCATTTGAATCTTTCGCGCAACAAGTTCAGTCCATCACTTGTCGACTTGCTGGTCGATCGTATCAATAGTCCGGATGCAGTCAGCAGGCTGTCGTTCCTTTCTCTTGAATACAACAGCCCGCCAATCACTGGAAGGCAACGTGACGAGATGGGACGATTTCTGGGAAAGTCTCGTAAAGAATCCATTCTAGGTCAGCTTAGACAGGAACAATCGTTTATGGGAGAGGAGTTTGGAACGGTCATAAACAGAGATGGGCTAGCGATGGAGCACCAAGAAAGTACACTAATGAACATTCCACGCGATAATTGGCTACCCTCCGGTCGACGTCGCTCGAGAACTGTCCCTAGTACAGGTCCCCAACTTGATTTCCAAGACGTGGGCAACATGATTACGGTTCTCTTCTCAGCACCACTGGTTTTCGCTGACGCGGAAAACACGTTGCATCCCTTTGCGAAGCTTGACTTTGATATGGAAAGGGAGCTACTGTGGCAGTGTATGAAGGAGGCTTCGCGCGACATCGAGCTGTTTTTTGACAGCGCCCATCATTCCAGACTTCTTGCATCTATTGCTAAGCGTTGTAAATGCCTACATTACTCTGGACATGGCCATCCACATTTCCTTCCGTTTGAAGATGGGATGGGCGGTCCCAATTGGCTGAATGTGGCTGACATAAAGGAACTTCTTGTCTCAGGAGATGAAGTCCCCTTCAAGTTTGTTTTTGTTTCGGCATGTCATTCTGGATTGGCAGGCGAAACATTTGCATCCGCCGGTGTTCCACATGTCGTTTGCTGTCGACAAGAAAAGGAACTTAAGGATACTGCAGCACTTGCATTCACGCGGTCCTTCTATCTCGCGCTGGCTGTGGGCCACACAGTCAGAGAGTCCTTCGATCAAGGGTGTAAGGCTGTTCGGGCTACGCCGTATCTTAAGGACCCGGAAAACGAGATGAAGAAATTTGTATTGCTACCGCGCGATGGAAATCACGATGTCCCAGTCTTTCGCGCACGTCCCATACCGGAATGGCCGAAGCCAACACGTGAGATGATAAACGAAAAGGATCCCGAGAAGGGTAGGTTTGCTCGTCGATTATCGAGGGGACGAAGTCTCGCTGCCTTTGGCGCAAGGGGATCAGAGATCGGGACTCGAAACATGATGCAGGAAGATCCAGCGCCGTCAGTCCCTCCGTTCTTCATAGGCCGAGACGTTGATATGTTCTATCTCCTCACATCTTTGCTAAAGATGAAGAAGCGTCTGGTGAACGTGCTGGGCGAGCCTGGAGTCGGTCGCTCATCTTTGGTCTGTGGCCTGTGCCACTACATTAATGAGCGAGCTAGTACGATAACCGAAATTGACCACATCTATTTCATCAAACCGAAACATGGTGGTCGGAACGTCTCATGCCGATCGCTTGTAAGGCAACTGCTGGACAAGGTTAAAGAAACTGGCGCATATCGATCATCGGCAGAGGACGAGGCAGATGTCGAAAGCATGCTTGAAGTGATATGCAGGCGTCTGAAGAACGCCAAAGCATTGATTGTGTTCGATCGAATTGAACTACTTGAGATGTCTGATGATGCAGATGATCTGACCATGATACTAAGTACGTTACTTTATGACACGAAACAAGTGAAAGTTGTCTTGACGGGGAGGGGTCCTCTTGGCCATTCCTCTATTGGCGGCCAAGTGGAACATCGGTATGAACTGGGGCCTTTGAATGTCACGAATTCGATTCGTCTTTTCGGTCATCTTTGTCCGCATCTACACACACCATCAGAGCGTGAGCTCTTCTTTGTGCGATTGAACAAGCAGTGTGGGAAATGCATCGGTCTATTTCCTGGGGATGACCAAATGGGAGAACGAGCTCGTAAAGTCCTTAACATGGTTGGTGGTGGTATTCCGGCCAAGATCGAGAAGGCCGCTTACAGCATTTCAAAGGAGGCCTTCGTCGAATTGCGTGACTTCAGTTCTTAAGAAAGTCATCCTTCGGGGAACAAGACGAGGTCTTTCCCAATGAGAAATCGAGTTTGGGTGAGGTCAACTGTCCACAGCAAACTGTAGCGTCGGACATGCGAAGTGGGGGTAATTCGTTATTCGAGCTCTAAAGACTTGGGTTAAGCAATATCATCCCAGTGTGATGCTGGTGGGATCTGAAAGATTTGTTCGAACTTTAGGCCTCGCTTCATGTCGTAGGAATAGACTAGGGGGAAGCGATCGGGGTTATCGTACGAATGTGTTTGTCGGAAGCGTGGATTTTGACGGGCAAGATCGACTACGAAGGATGCCATGTATAGACTCATAGCTATCCCCTCCTTGGAATGATTAATGGCTTCGTAGGGGATATTCGTATGGGGATAGGTAGCATATTCAAAACTGTTCTTTTCTGGATGGAATTGTACACCATATACTGGGAACGATGTAGGATTGATTGGTTCTATCGTCGAAACAAAGGGACGTCCTTCCAGATCGTGATTGATTGATGTCACCTTCCACAGGGAAGTCAGTTCAGGTCTGTTACCAAATGTTTCTGGTGATATCCCCATTTGATGATTATTCATGGTAATATTCTTCGTTTGAATATTCTGAATAAGTTCCTTCGATTTGTAGAGTTCATAGGAGACAACATTTTCCAGTGGAAGACTAATATTCTCCGCCTTGTATCCACTCTGTAGAATTTCTGTATCCTGTGTAGCAAGTTGAAGAAGGAATTCAAAACCTAAACATGTTCCCCAAATGGGAATAAAATCACCTTGGGAATAGGCTTTTTCGACATTCCGCCATAGATAGGTCGCCGCGGGGGGTAAGTCACTTGCTCCACCAGGGAAGAATATACCATCGATTTCATGAAATATTTCATCAATCAGATCTTCAGAGGAATCATAGGGGATAGGAATACTCCTTGCACCTCCTGCCTCTAACCATTTGACATACGAGGCTGCGATCATTGTGAGATTCTTGTCCGAGTTTTCGATGGGTTGTGTCAAAATCCCAAAAATGGGAACAAGATTATCGGCAAGACTCCTACTAGGCATCCATAATCCGAATATTATCAACAAGATAGGCACCATCATAGAGCGCAAGGGGACGAAGCCAAATTCGAATCAAGATTACGACTTCTACTACAGCAACAGCCACTTGGGACGTTGAAATCACTTTCGTCATTTGTCACAGTGTCAACTGGCACTGTCAACTCGTCAATTGTGCCATCATCCCGGTACGACGTGGGCATACATACAGGTGCACGCCCGTACGAACCCTACCGAAATGGAAAAGCGCTTATTTACGGTTGTCAGCATTGAGGAGAACCTGCGATGTCAACTTAACTTGCGACACTTGGGATTCGTTCGCTTTATGTATATTCCAAGAGCAGTGACGGAGTATCAAAGGGAACTAATGAATTTAACAGTAACTGAAAAGTCTCTACATATCGAACATTCCATGGCACGGAGTTTTGTAGGATTATATGTCTCCACCAAAGACCACAGCGGGAACAAGTTTCCTCGTGGGTTCTCTCTTGGTGATGACGCCACCAGTACCTCCCATCGCGCGCTGCCATAGTATTTATACGGATTTTCGGTGAAGAAACCTTTTAATGTGCCCCTAAGTATTGAAGGACATTATTTGCGAGAGAGAAAGTTCCTTTCGATTTGGTATAGTATTCCTGGGGCTATAAAGAGATCGTGGCGACTTAGAGATTTAGGGTTCCGCTCCCGTAAAAATTAGTCGGAGAAATGGGTTGCCCCCCCACCTCCCTCATTCGGGAATCAAGGTCGACGACGAGAAGGACCGGCACTCTGCACTTCTCTCGATTGGGCCCTTCCCGTAGGAAAGCTACTACAAGCCACGTGGTCCGGAAATCGAACTTGGCATGATTCTCAACAATGCCAACACCTTCGAAGACCGCTGCTAGAGAGGAGGCATCCCACGTTGGCAGTTGTGAAGGCAGATTGACGCTGAAAGAGAAGTACCCGTCCAGTACCCGTCCAGCTTTTCTCTACTAATCTCATCCTCACGCCATCAAACGATCGAGCATCTTGAGAGAAAGTCCAGCAGTCCTCGATTACATCTAGTTGACACTGACTCTGATCCCACTGTCAGGTTTCAACGAAGGCAGACGTCTTATCACCAGCGAAGGGAAATTCCGGTGACGTTTCATGACTTTTCCGCTATTGTCTGATTATACAGATACTGCGCAAGACGATCCTGTTGGGAAGTTTGGAAATACTGTGACTAAACCTACCTCAGGTGACTCCTGGATATTCCAAAACCGTCAAAATCTTCGAGGAACACTTCCCGGCCGTTCAAGTACCTCGTTCGGGAGTCTATACAGTCCCGTGGATCCATCTCCACAAGTGTCTCCGGAGGGGATTGTACAACTAGCGATATCCGTAGTGTCCGATACCATGGCATCAAATCATGATTCTACCGAAGGGGAGTGCAGGAAGGACGCCAAGAGACGAATGACAGATGGTGGAATGGAGAAGATCCCCACTACTAGTTCAAAGGAATTTATATATAAACTATCGGAGACCTTTAGGCAAGATTTTCTAAAGCAGGAGGCTCTCGAGTTGAACTCTGATCGAGAATCAGATGGAGAACGACAGACACGGTCTGATGCAAACGTTAGTAGTAGGACTATCCTCAGCGCCCGTCGATCGAAATCGAAGGCAGCGGGGGAACACCTTCATGCGCAGCGCGAATCCGATGAATCAGATCTCGAACATGATGCACCGAAACCCAAGCAGTCCTATCTCCTTCAAATGGGTAAGTCATATTCAAGACCTACGAAGCACACCTCAAGTCGTTTTCCCGACGATGAAGGTTCTCCAGGATCCAAAGCTACCGACAGTACCCTAAGCTGCAGCGCTTCCACCAGAAGCTATGGCTCCCTTGGCAGTGCACAGAGAAGTCAAGCCAATCTTGATAGCACTCCCAGTGATCTGGGCTATGCTGATCCGGATAAGGGTGGTAGGGCCTTACCGTGGGGTCCGGGTGGAATGAGGCGTCGAAACAGTTGTACGGATTCGACGCTGTCGAAAGATGCTCTCAAGCTGTCGGCAGGTGCTTTTGTTGCTCTTACTCTTGACAATGTGAGGGGAAGAACTTTGAATGGTCGATCACGTCCATCACACCCACAACAGGCCTCAATGGCACATGATGGACCCACATCTTCCACAAGCAATACCAACGAAAGTGTAGATGCAGCCGATCCTTATGGATACGAAGACATGGGGATGGATACGAATCATGACCACCCTAACTCGGGTAGTCGCACGAATAACAGTGCCACGAACAATGAGTTTGCCGATCTCGGTTACGAAGACGCCGATGCATCGAAGTATGGATACGGCGATACGATGGAACGGACCAGTCCACGACAACCCCTTATGCGACGTAATTCCATTACGAAATATTCACTGGAATCAATCAATGCCGCTAGTTATGTCAGAGCCGCGATGAATACCAGTTATACCGATCGGGGCGTGACACTTCCTCGACGGACGAATTCATCGCGAGTTCTACCTCAACATACCAGCTCGTTCCTGTCCGAGACATCCTATCGATCAACTCGGAGTGCAGAACTCGGTTTTGATAGCTCTGATGAGGATGATGATGGTAGTGTGAGTGTCTCCTCCTCCGACGACGAGTCATCTGTGGGGGAGGAGTCGGCCAAAAGTATTACTGTCCCCCTAAAGGACGGGTCAAGTCGCTTGGACGGTCCGATGCGTCTACCAGCTCGTCGCGATTCTATGCGGTCGTTTGCGTCAAGGTCCACTCGTTCGGTCCATACTATCGACAGTGATGGTGACTCATTAGCACCAGACTTGAAATCACTTTGCAGTATTTCTCAACATGAACGTACCCCCGATAGTCATGTGAGGAGATTCATGTCATCGGCACGACGGACGGCATCGAATGAATTCATTGCTCAGATCGTCATCGCTCCGTCGCCACCGTATATGAGTACATCACCTCTACCTTCTCCAGAATTGAAGCCACGGCCAAGACGGCCACAAGATAATTCCATGGACAGCGAGGTAGCTGCGATTGGGATTCTCGATTCTGGTTATGAGGAAGGAAAGTCGGACCTGTAATTCGACCCCAACAAGTCTCATGGGATCGAAAGTCTACTGCGAAGCTCATTTGCTGTTTTTTTTTGACCACCTGCCATTTCTAGATTATTGTTGTCATTTCCAGCGGTACAAATAACGCTAGCCAATATTTGATGAATATTTGTTCTAGTAGTCTGTGCCCATCGTCGTCTCATAGTGGATTACAGAGAGCAGTTTCCAGAGTAAATTCTGTGACATCCGCGTATGAACGGTCTATTTCTGAAGCTATGTCGATCATCTGTACTCACAAGATTCATTCGCGTTGACCTAACTTACATGATATCAGAGCCAACATAGAAATACGACTCGCTTCCGTCATTCAATTTGGCGGGTTCAATTAGACGGCAAAGTAACGCCCTCTTTCTTGTCGACGAAAATCGTTTTACCTGGAGTCACAGCCTTGACATCAGAATGACTGTTGTTCTCCCCGTGACCGCGCATGGCAAGATTGAAAATTGCCTCCGACCTTGCGACGAAAAGCGACTATGGGGGGCGTAGCTCATGTAACCTCCCCCCCCCCCAGGTGACAGGATCTAGGTTGCGTCTATCACCTTGTCTTCGTATCATACACCGTCATTGAAGAGATAGCCCAAAGATGGACCAAAACAAACGCCTGTTTTGGTGAGTATTCCAGAAGTCGTGAGGAGTACGTATTCTTTTGTTATCGCGTCAACGTGCATGGGGGGTCAAAGTCGTTGATTTGGCACGTAGCTCACACAGCTTGTTTCGACGCCATTCTATTCTATTGTTCCGTCTTCTAGTGGAATCCCTGCCATGCCCTATGGGCATCTATCATGGATCGTCCCGTTGATTACATTGTTTGCCTTTGTATTCTTCATGATTCCATCCTTTGCATGCTCCTTGACGGTCGAAAAGCGTCCGGGAAATGTTGAAATATGGTATGGATACTGGAAGAAAGAAAGTACTGAATTTGTGACTGCACTTGGTAAGATCGTCGTGATCCCTTTTGCTACTCATTGACTGTATACGATGCTGAAGGCTCACGCCTGTTCCGCCGTTTTAACCTGATATAGGCGCAGAGGAGGATTCCAATGTTTGTGTTCGTTGGGGGAAGGGGGCTTCGAGAAATATCTTTGATGCACCATGGAAATTTGGAAAGGCAGTGGGAGTCATGGGATTTTTCACTACCATCATCGCGGTGGCTGGCAACGTGTACATGTTTTTCGAACGAATGAGTCTGGTCTTCTTCTTTCCGTGGATTGGCTTGCATATCTTGAATTCATTCTTCAACTTTATGTTATTGATCGGAATCAAAAGCCTACTCTGTACTTCAAGGGAGTGCAAGTTGGCGCGGGCCGGATATGTTGCTATTGTGGGAGGAATCTTCTGGCTTGTGGTGGCTATCCTACTTGTCCTAGTTCGAAACGCTGAACGACAGTTGCAGGACGAAGATAGACCAGTGGGAGATCAATATGATGATGAACCAGACCTCGAACAGATAGAGGACGATCCTGAGAAGGAGACACCATTGGCACTTCCCGCACCGGAGGTCTACTTGGCTCTTCCGCCATCAGAGACCGTTGTGACAACCGAGCAAACATCCAAGAAGCCAAAGATGAAGTCAAGTACAAGCACATCTGGTCGAAACGACGGGACATTCTCGCCGAAGAAATCACCTGGGGCATCATCGAACGCTGAAAAATCACCAAGGAAAGGAAATCCTAGTGATGAGTCGTCTACCTCTCCCCGAAGGGACCCGATAGAGTCCTCCAAATCCAAAGGGAAGAAGAAGAAGAAGCCAACGTCAGAGACGACGGTGAAGAAATAATCAAGGCACATCGGATGCTCAAGGTATGGCGTCGGGGGAAAAATGTATCTCACTTTCTCTCCCTATATATATGGTTTTAAAGTTAGTGTGTATGTAGATTCTTGTTTGACTGTGACAGTGAGCACTATATGCCAATCTAGAACTACTAGAAGTCTGTGTCGAAATATACCTACCAGAGATGCAGTCACAGTCCAAGGATACGACTGGTCCGACTACAGAAATCGAGTCTTTCCAAGACTAAAGGGTCATTCCTTCTTGACGGTGGCGCGATCTTCGGATTGACGTGTCGTTCACATGAGGTCCTTCATCCTTCCTTGTCACGGAACGCACTTTCAGTATTTCTTGTGAAATTCAAACACTATGGGGTAAGGAAAGAGTACGAGAGTGATTTCTTCGACTATGGGACAAAGTTGTTTTGTACGTGAAGGGGTCTTTCTTTTCTAGCAAGAAAAAAATCAGGGAGAAGCAGTGGAAGAGGACGAAACTGATCGTACATCTGAAATCGTTGTCTCGATTTGTCTCACAAGTATTCTCCTTGCTCATGGATAAGCTGTTGTGCTTCCAGTGATGGAACGGCCCAACAACAGACTTCATCGCCTACTTCGTCAAAGCCAGGAGCTACACCTGCTACAGTAGGTAGTTCTTCTTCACAACCAAAAATGCAAGCTTCCTACATCCCCGCTGGTGCCAAGGGCGCCAAAGAGTTTTTACCACCCACAGCAAAGGATACCCACACAGATGCTTCACAACCTGCACCAGTACCGACATCACAATCGGAGGGCCCGAAGGCGGTTCGGGGATGGGCTCCGCCCACCAAGGAATGGGATAAGGATACTGGAAAGAAAAAGACGGATCAGACCCGTATCGAAATCAAGGAGGAATGGGATGAAGATGGGAATCTAGTCAGAACGACGATAAAGAAGACTGTAACGCCAGATTGGAAGTGGAAGACAGAAAAGAACGTAGAGATTATTCCTGCGGAACAAGCGGCCAAAATGAAAAACAAATAAAGGACTTTTTTCAAATTTTTTGATGTGATGCAACCTGAGGAAACAATCATTCAGGATTCGACCGTAGATGTGATGACTTGCCAACCGTACATTTTGTAGGAGAAACTCGACTTTTCCTTGCCTGACCTTGAGCATCAAGTCAAACGTCAGATTGTGGCCACACAGAGGTGGGCCTACTTGGCAGTTCCAACGTGGATTTAATAGTCATAGATCCAACGAGGATAGGATTGTAAGCTGCTCAGGCATTCCGTAGTGTGTCTTCGACGACTCGATCTCTGCGCCAAAGAGCTCATCGTGCAGCATTTACTGTTAGCTTGTGAGAACTGGTGTAGAAACAGTAGTTTTTTTCGATTGACGGTGAGATTGTCATCTCGAATGATTAGTTGGACTCAATCATCCCGTTGCTTGAACACAAGCGTTCGGGTTCCGTACTTGTTGGGATACCATTTTCCGGTCGAAGAACAACAACGTCACCATATTTACCGAGGCCGTTGCGTTCTGTTCAATATTTAGCGGGAAAAGACAAAGATAACGGTTAGAAAATCGCATATATTACCGATCTATGGCTTCACAGTTAACGACGTCGCGTCATCGCGTGACAGTGAATATTCTTTGGTTTTATCTACAGAAGAACCAGCATCGATTGCTGATTGTCCAGGGTCAACAGTTCTGACTGTCACAAACATTCATTATGAAGGCTACAAGTTGCTACTTTTCGAGTTCGTTGGTAGTGGAGCTCATTTCGGTGAGCAGTTTATTTGGCGGCAGTGGCGCTTTTT
>Ga0194115_10002262_pt1 | contig 23105 bp, 22 predicted proteins | sample TA2MahsurfametaG_3_FD_148656 | JGI IMG/M metagenome (GOLD analysis project Ga0194115, IMG submission 148656) | Freshwater microbial communities from Lake Tanganyika, Tanzania - TA2015002 Mahale S4 surface | ecosystem: Environmental > Aquatic > Freshwater > Lake | place: Tanzania: Lake... | reverse complement strand
GGGGGGGGGGGGTGGGTCGATGGGACAATTCCATTCCCTTTTTGCGTACTAAAGTGTAGGTGATAAAGACAAGTGTCGTAGTAGTACTAGCCTTTGTACAATACTATTGTTTTCTTTTTTAGAGGGACCGACGTGGACTGACAGTACCCGCATGGACAAAGATATCAAAATGGGATAGATTCAAATCTTGTTTGATAGTAGAAAGATCACTCACTATTTGATCAATATTCGATCGATGTGCCATATCAGAAGAACTAACCATCGCATCAATGACAAATTCACGTTTCCCATTCTTCCCTATTCGTATCGATGTCGACATACTATCAATCGTCATCCCCTTTTCTGCTGCCTTTTCTGCGACTAAGGCTACCATTCCAGGTCTGGGGAAGAAGACCAAGTCCATCATTTTAGAATGTCCATTAAGAGGGGGAAATAGTAAGAAGATACTGCAGTATTAGCCACGATATTCAATGGATCAATCCATCCATCCCCGACAAGAATGTACGTACCGGTCTTCTCCGACACAATGAAGACGCATCCCAAATACGGAATTCTTCGAGGTACAACGTTTCGTTAATTTCGTGGCCTGGATATCTAATTCACGTGTCAATTCACGACGTTTCAATGACTTTAAAAAGGTATTTGCCTTGGTCGGGTCAATTGAGACATGCATTTGGATAACAAATTCTTCACCTAAACGTAACATTTTGGAACTTGTGACATTCCCCCCTTCCTTTGCAATATGTCGTGATAAGTCTGCCACAAGACCTGGTCGATCCTTCCCCACAGCAGATATATTCACATGATGAAGACCTTTATCTAATTCGACTGGAGATGTATTAAAGGCATCTAACCCCTCCTGTAATAAGGAATAGGAAGCACCGGTGACGGCACCACCGACCATATCCTGTGAATGGGCGACATCCCCTCCTCGCATCGCCGATAGAATACACGTCCATAGTAGAGACGTCGCAGCGACACATGGGATACGTAAATGCATCGGCATGAATGCAAAATTGAATAACGTCGCTGGGACCCAAATCTTCCATAAGGCTAACAGATCTTCCTTCATATTGTTCCTATATTCATTCAATACCTTCATAATATCAGGACTTTCAGACATTACAATTTCCTTCGTCATATAAAAGGCAGGAAAATACATGAATGGATGATGGACACATTGATCTAAGAATGTTTGTCCGATCAGTTGAGCCATTCCCTTAATATCCTTCAATTTGTCAACTAAGGGGAGAGCCGCAAATCGTGCTGCACCTGGAAAGAGACGACCAAAGATAGGTACATAAATCGTATATTGGACACCACCTAAATAAATAAATCCAAATGTCGCAAAGGCGGCATTCCGTTTCCAATCGACCTTCTCACGTTGTTCAACTACCTTTTGGACTAACAAATCAGAAAAGGATGTCTTGAACCCTGAAAGGACTACACCAAAGGCCATCGGATACCGTACTGGGACCGTCTTGACCTGTTTCCAAAATGAAGGACGGGTAATCGTCGACAGCAACATGGTCTTCTTCTTGTTTTTCTTTTCTTCTATTGTTGTTCCAACGACCTTTCTTCCGAATATGAAAAAAAGTGGAAAAGACTGTTTTACAGTTTAGTGGTTGACAGTGAGAATGTTCTGTATCATAAATAACGCATTGGAAGTTGAACAATGCCATTTTGTTTGGAGGTGGAAATTGGGTCACACTGGTCGAAACGGAATTTCCTGATAGCACGTTCCGCTCACCACGTCACCTATGACTCCGAGGGACTTTTCGAGTACTTTTTGAAGATACCCGTATGTATAATTGTGACCAAATCTACCCGGTAGGCTCTTTAGCAGATGCGTGAATTGACGTAAAGAACTGTCACACTAAACATTTGTTTGCTTGTGTCTAGAATACTATTTTCAAGATCGGGATGGAAAGAACAAAGAACCATGAAACATCTAGTATGAAGAAAAAAATGTTCACTACTACAATCCTCCACCTCCTCTTGGAACGCCCGATGAAAAGGCACCAATCATAATGGCTTCCACAACTGCTTCAGCAGATCCACGTTCTCGTAGTTCCCGTAACAGATGACTACGTTCATATTGAGGGAACATATCAACTAAATTCCCAAGAGCAAAGGCTTCTTCTTCTGGACTCATCGGAATCGCACCCGCCAATACAAGTAACCGTTGAAAAAAGGAGAGAGGATGATGATGATCTTGTTGTTGTTGTTGTTGTTGTCGATTTCGAGTAGGATCATTCTCCATCGCTTCTGTGGGTGGTCGTTCTACGACGAAGGATCCTTCGTCCAAGGCTGCTACAGGAGGAGGAGGTGGGAGAGGACGATTCTGGCGACCCACCGTCGTTGCATGAGGAGTTGTCCCCGTACCGACCGATGATGGTACAGGAGAAGCTCGTCGTACCACTTCAAATGAAAACGATGGTACTGGCAACCAATCTGGTAATATGTCTTCCGTTGAAAAGCGAATTACTGAATGATCCGCGGGAGCGGCCTGTGGGGGTGGAATATCCCCCACCGGCGGGACAACGACCACGGGAGGCTCTTGTTGTTGTTGTTGTTGTACCGTTCCAGTACCCGGAGTCCTGACATTGTGGGCCTCATCCGAATGGACATGACCATGCAACAAGGATGATCGACAGAGTGGACACCTGGCAGCCTCTACCGATTGTGCTCTTTCTACTACCTCGCGTAGACAGTGCGTATGATACAAATGTCCACAGGGGAGTTTCTTGACATGGCCACCGGTGGACATCGTACCAAGACAGATGCAACATACATCACCAGCTACTGATGCCTTCCGTAACTCTTCGTCGGTCGCATTCTGAAAAAGATTCTCCATGTCATTAGCAATACCGTTTGTATTTATTCGTCGAGCAATTTTCCGACATACACTGGATACCGATGCATGCAAATGTAGGGCCAGAACGGCATCGACCAAGGTGAACTGGACTCCATGTAGACTCCAGATGTGAGCAAAATGTGCGACAATCAAAATGTGACATAACAAGTCCAGTACGAAGATGGCATTATCGAGGATCGATAGTCGACGTGAATAAGCGAGTTCCAGAGATTCCATCCGACGATCCAACTCTCGAGATTCTTCCCGAGCTTCATCGGGAGATATCCTATGCCTTTCATCCTCCAGAGACGAGGAATCAGTTTCTTGTTCTCCATGCGCTACCCCTTCTAGTACGGCGGGACTGACATTCCCAAAACCATCAAAAGCAGCGTCACCCTGATGTTGTGTAGCCCGGAAGTGCATGGAGGTGTGCAAGTACAGTTGCCGCGCTTCAAGAGATTGAATATTCTGATTGTGTTTGTCCTCCAGGAAGCATATTGAATATTTGAGTATATGCGAGACGACGTCGAGCACCAGTGTAACGCAGTCGCAGATGAGAAGCATCACCATGCCCCATCCAGCAGTATGAAAGAGTGCTACGCAAAATGCAGCCGAGGAAATACTGCAGACAAGTACCAACAACAACAGATTCAAGGCACCAGAACGAGGGGGTCGTCCAAGAGAACTCAAATGTGTCGTTTTTGCATGCGCCAACTGATCCAGGCTCCTTAAGGAGCTCAACGATGTGTACCAGCTCAACAAAATCAACAGGTCTAACGGGTCCGGCGCCACGACTGCGCTAATCAGCAAGAGCTTAAACAGTAAAAAGCCACCCATTCGCTCTCGAGCTGGTGATGACCAGTCCCCAGCACTTGGGTTACCGCCGCCGGCGCCTCCTACTCTGGTAATTTGCGATGGACCGGATGTAGTGCTGGAATGATCATCAAGAAACCATGATGCGATAGCATGATGAAGGACATACGTTATCGTCAACATGAAATTGGCAATCGCCAATAGTCTAGGAATTGAAACCAGAATGTTGTCGATGATTTCTGTAGGATTCGCAGTCCATAGATGAACTATTCTCGAGGGGTCAATCCAAGTCGATACAATTCGAAACATCTGCGCCGTAACGTTCTCGTTTCCCCCCGTCTTCTTGCTCATGCTTCCGCCGCTACCATTCGTCGAAAATTGCGATCGACCACTATCGCGCTGTCGATTATGACGCCACCACCAGAATGGTCCAGATGACGATGATTTTGTCTCCCTACTACTACTTTTTTCCTTCTTTTGGGCATCCTGTTGTTGGATGACGGTATTCCACCATTGATGAATGGCCCACAAAATATCGCTTCGATCCAGTTCGGAAAGGCCTCCGTGTTTCGCAGCCATACCAGCAACTGCCGCCTTCGCTACATCTTCTATTGAACTCAATGGAGGTGGAGAAAAGATTGAAGCAGCGACAACATTCGTATTGCCTTTCGACTTCACAACTCCCGACGCAAGGGAGCCTGGAGTAACAACAATGGCCAAGATGGCAAACACTGTGGAGATGACACAATAAAGTTGCATCATTCGGATGTTGCTGGACCGGCCAGCATGATTTCTACTGCCGTCGACATTAGAAGATCTTCGTGGCCTAGGTCGTCGATTAGGTTGTATCGGAGGCTGATCACGGGGGGGAAGTCGACGGAAACGTCTAGCGTGAGGTGGTTCTCGTAATTCCGGATCATCAAGAGCCCAAAAAGGATTGCCTTCATTTAGTTGCTCGTCGTTGCTTCTGTGATTGTTCTGATTGGCTTCTCCAAGCAGAAGACCATCTTCGTTCAAGATACCCTCATCGGGAATTGCACGCCTACGCCTTCGTAGGCCCAGCTGAGGTTCGACGATAATATCGTTCATAATGCGTGATACAGATAAATGAAGGCAGCACTAAGCGCCCTTCGCTTATCTCAAAATGATAAGAAATAGATGATACAAAAATGGGATCTTGGAAAAATAAATTTTGAGGCCTTGGCTTGACGCCGCTTTCAGTTTGATCTGCTGACGGATATGGTCGAGAAAAATGGATAAAGGTGTGCTTGTCGTAGATGTTATGGTACGGTATGCCGCCACGGGGTGCTTCTATGTGTACAGCAAAACTGGTCACTTCATGGACAGAACGTATGAACCGATATCAAACCGCTCGAGAACTGGAGGAGGAAACGAGAAACTTCCCTTCTTGGGATACTACACGGTCTTTATGGACTCCGCTATGGTCTTCCTACGGCAATAAATGGGATTCGCAGGAGGTTGGTCGTATTTACTGTTAGTATGACCGTCCGTAACGTCATCCTCTTATTCACCCGCTCGCTCGCCAGTGTATGAGATCCTTTTACCAACGGATGCTATCGCGAGCGTGCATGTTCGACGTCGCCTTGAAGCCGTCCGAATCGTATGATACCATTCGAAGCATGAAAGGGTAGTAAGTTGCGTACATATGCCCATATCCGAACGAATGTTATCCTCATATACACATAGCGTATAATGAAAATACTGGAGTCATAAATACCTAACTGTAAGTCCATGCCCCCTAAAAATTCACCGTCGAATGTTCTCGTATGTAGGCCTGATACCATGCGGGAGTCGAAGACTAGTAGAGCGGTAACTTGTTTTACTTTGGCCACTGCTTTACTTGCCCCTCGATCTCCCAAGGTCCGTAAGTGGACGGCAGCAACAAACAGCACGTCAAGGGCTAATAGTTAGTTGTAGTTTGGAAATCCCTGAACACTCCCCAAAATATCTCACCATGTCTGATGTAGAAGAGGAACCCGTCGTTGAAGAAACTCCCGTCGAGGAAGTTGTAGAAGAACCAGAGGATCTTGCCGTTGTTGGAGGTGCAACCGCTGTGAAACTCTTTGGAAAGTGGTCCTTTGATGGGATCGAAATCCGTGATATCTCCTTGCAGGTAAGGGACCAATACTGTCGATTAGCTCTAGGAGAGCGAAGAAGTAGACTTCGTTGACATGAATCGCCCAGTCCATCGATGGTCCACCAATATCTCACATTCTTTGCTTTTGCTGCTTTAGGATTATGTCGCGTGCACTGGGGACCATGCCGTCTACCTTCCACACACGGCTGGACGATACCAAAAGAAGCGATTCCGAAAGGCATCGTGCCCGATTGTGGAACGTTTGGTATGCTGCTTGATGCGTGCAGGACGTAACACCGGAAAGAAGCTGATGGCTGTCCGAATCGTCCAACACACATTGGAGATCATTGCCGTCCAAACGGATCAAAACCCTGTACAAATTGTCGTCGATGCTATTATCAACTCGGGACCTCGTGAGGATTCTACCCGTGTAGGTGGTGCTGGTGTCGTACGTCGACAGGCTGTCGATCTTTCACCCTTCCGTCGAGTGAACTACGCCCTTTACTTGCTCGCTACTGGAGCTCGTGAGGCCTCCTTCCGCAACCTCAAGACTATCGCGGAGTGTCTGGCTGAAGAATTGATCAACGCCGCGCGAGGATCTTCCAACTCTTATGCCATCAAGAAGAAGGATGAAATTGAGCGAGTTTCCAAATCCAATCGTTAAGGCGTATGGTTACTGGTACCTACTTTTCATTGTGTGCGTTACGCGGAATGTAGATGCTGGTTTCGAAGAAAAAGTAAGACTAGTTTGATTTCCATCTCATACATCGGGGTGTCGTCGTTGTAGTGATGAGGTAATCTACTCAATTAGGGAATCGACCCAGGGAAGAGACTAGTTATCATGGTGGGTGTTGGTACCAGCGACTGCAGAGTGAGAGTAGTTCTTGACAGGGCTCAGTTGGTGGACAGGCCACTTGTATCTACATTTCATCGTGTGTGTTACTGGGAATGCAGATACCGGTTTCGAAGAAAAGTAAGAGTAGTTTGATTTCCATCTCATGCCTCGGGGTGTCGTCGTTGTCGTGATGTGGTTATCTACTATAGATCAACGCTGGAAAGGGATTCGGTTATCACGATACGTGGTGGTTCCAAGACTCACGGGATAATAGTCGTGGTGATCGTGGTGCTGCAGGACAGGGTTGGTTTTGAAATATTCCCACGACATCCTCTCGTGTATTCTGGGAAGACTAGTTCTCCCATGCATACCCGAGTCACCTATACTGCCTTGCTATTGATAGCTTGACCACCCAACATCCAGGCTTGCCATGCGGCATTCTCTCTATATTCGGTGGAATGAGACTTCGTTTCTCGTATCATCATACTTCCAAATGGATTCATCTGGGCTTCCCAAAGGATGATATTGTTGTTCTTGTTTTTGTTTGATGGACCATTCTTCACTTTGTTCACAACTCCCTCAATAACATCAAAATCTTCCTGACATTCCTCCAGAGTGTATGCAGTCGAGACGAAAGGGATCGACGTTTCGATACGTTCCGCTAGGTATTGAATCGTCGGTAACCATTCATTGTATCCCCAAATTCCACTATTGTATGCGATGACGATATGTGGAGGAGGCCGACGAGTAGCAGCAACAGGAGAAGAATCGTCGTCCGATTCATCAAGCCATGTGTGATAAATGCCAGTATGACATGTCGCGTAGGCACTGTGAAGTTTTGTAGGAGTAACGTTCGGTGTCAACAAATCCACAGGAATTGGAATCGTATTCGCAAGTTCCCGTCCAATCAATCGAAAGATGACATGTTGATAATGACATCCCTTCCATACGCCCATCCATCGGATAATTGGTCGGAATGTCGATTGGATTCGTTCTATCGATCCACATTCGACATGATCGACGCCGACGAAATCCATAATGAGTGTTGTCGTCTTCCCTGTGGGATCCGTCATTGTCGGTAGCATTTCTTTCTCATATAGTCGACAAAGGACTTCTGCCAACGTCGCCGATCGTGAAAGTAACGCTGTCGCATGTTTTGCCTTGTCTGTCTTCCGTTGAAAGGCTCTATAGGGTGTCTGTGGTATTAATGGATGAGTCGGTGGTAAGGATAGATGTTTTTGTTCCCATTCATTAAACTTCCTTTGAAAGGGATTATCAGCTTGAAGGGAAAGTGCCCGAACAATTTTCCGTACCGCCTCCGTATCGACACTAACCGATCTTTTTTCAGTCGTCGACAATTCGGAAGATGGGATTGTTCCACCCGTTTCCGAGTTTCCTTTTGGTTTGTCCCATTCTGGTTCAAATCCATCATTCTCTGTGAATAGACTTTGTTCGTTGTAAGTAGAGGGATTATGTTGCGTATCTTGTTCTTCTTCGCACAGCCTTCCATGAGGGATACTCTCGTCAGTTTTGGTTGTAGCCGTCGTAACCTCGAAACCTGGTGGTCGGATGGTATCATCATCTTCTTTCGGAGTGTTTCGTTCGTACCGTATCGTCCTTTCATATTCTTCATCAAGTAAGGAAAGAGCCCTTCCAGCGATTGCTTCGAAGTCATCAATCGATGACAAAGCTGAGGCACTTGTATCATACATTCTACCCACTCCATCACCCGCCTCTTCTTGGTTATCATCATCATTTGTATATGATGAAAATGCGGATGGGTCAACAAAAAAAGCACCACCATGTTGGATTCTTTGAACTCCATCATTATCTTGACTATCTTCATCTTCACTAATGTCCGGCGATCCCATCGTAACCATCAACGATGAATATTGAACGTCGGATAACGGGGTGTACCCTTCCGCTTGAGCCCATACATCATCATGGTGTAGTTGTTGTCGTTGTTGTTCCTCAGGAGGATCGACTGTCCATTCTTCGTCTTCGGCGGCTGCAGAAGTATTGCCATCACCATCCGGTATAGACGGTGCCTGACTTCGATCATCGTCACAAATTCCCATGATTCTTGTCCTCGCCTCTATGACACGAATTGAAGGAATGCTTCATCAAGTATTGGGCACATTGGGTTTGATGACAGAAGGTAAACTGCAGCCAAAGACGACCAACGGTGACTGTGATTCTATTCTATGGATGAAACAGAGCGACTACCTACCGTATATTCATAACTTACCTATGATATAGAAAACGTGGTATTTTAATCCTAGTAGTCGTCTGCTTTGGCGAAGTTAAAGTTACGCCACGCTCGTTCTCCACACACAATCGTTCGACTCTCTCCTATGTAGATAGGAGAAAAGATTAGGTCGTTATATTATGCATTTATTCACAGCGAATAAAACTAATGAATCGCGGCAGGCCTTAGCGTTTTGCGATCGCCAGACGTGACACTGGGGACTAGGGGGGTTGATTTTCCATACATTTTCTTTCACAAAATACATCATACACAAATCCTTTCACCGTTTTAGGTCACTTCACACCCATTTACGGTAATACTACAACAACAACTACTACAAAATGGCTTCTGTTATGCAAGAAAGTGGTATTTGGAACCCTGAAACCCGCCGCCAAAAGAGTGGGACGGAATCGAAGATTGAATCCTGGTGGGAAGTCAAGCGTGCCATGGGCCCTGCTGATCCCCGACCGACTCGCGGTGCCACACCCTTGGTCGAACGATGCATGCTTGTGTGTGGATTCTCCGAGGCCTTTGCTGTCCGTGTCCTTAAGGGATACCGTCAATTCATGGAACTCAAGTCTGTCATGAATGATTGGCAAGAACTCAAGTTGTCGCCCTCCATCCCCATCAAACAAATGTGGGAACAACACTTGTTGGACAACTTGAACTACACTGAAGATTGTCTGCTTTTGTTCGGACGTGTCATCGGACACAACCCCGATGCTGTCTTGGATGCTCCTGCCTTGCAGGCCCGTATCATGACGACCAAGATTGCCTTCCAAGCTCGTTACGGTGATGACCTTGATCACGATGTTTGGGACTTTGGTGATGACTGGAAGTCCGATGCTGTAAGTCATGGAGGAAACCGTCCCAAGTCGATCAATGGACACCTCCCAGTCGCTACCGTTGCCACCAACAGTACCGCAGCCCCCGTTTCTGGTGAGGAGACTCCTCGTGGTATGATGACGCCGTCTCGTGCTGGATCACGTGCTACCGGAACTCCCAAGTCCCCTGCCCAGACTGGAACACCTGGAGGAAATGAACCGATCACTATCTTCCTCCGTGACTCGAACACTGGCGAAGAAACGTATTTCTCCCTACGATACAAGAGTACCCTCCGAATCGTCTTCACCGTCTTTGCCGAACGTCGAGGACTGAACCAAGATCTTCTCAAGTTCACGTTCAATGGCCAAACGCTTACCGGATATGAAACTCCACACAGTTTGGCATTGGAAGACCGAGCTCGCATTGATGTTGTTATCACTCGAAGATCTTAGATTATTTACATACATTCAATGCACCTGCTGCTGGATGTGCTTTGAGGAGTTTCCCCTTCCTCGCTTTCCTTGCCTCTCTCTCTTTTCTTCGCTGAAGCCGCCGCCTCGTCTCTCGCATCGTCATTTCGATTAGTGCGTCATCTCCTGTACTTACGCACCTATGCCAGTATCATGAACGCACCATAGCCATTTCTGTTTTATAAGTACTATGATTACCAGTATTGACTAGTACGGTGTAGCAGTCCGAATTTGTCCATCACATAGACCTTTTTTCTGCTTGAAAAACGAAAGGAAACATGGTGCGCTTGATTACTCATGGAACTTGGCGTAATCCCCGAACGTCTCCCCATGAAAGCTATAGAAGGAGGACGTCTCAACGAATCGGGCATCTCGATCATCTACCGGCAACATTGAGCAGACAGTAAAATAATCGACGACAACAACGGGAATCTCCCGCTCTTATGTTGGGGCGGCATCAACGTATTCGATCCCATGACTGTATCCAGATTTCTATCATATGATGAATGGCTCAACGAAGTTTTTCGTACAGGAGGCTCAGCTACCTGCCGCTTGGCAATCATGGCAACAAACGCTCAGCACACGCTTGGCTCGTAGTAGGACACAACATCTAACTCCAACACCAAACATGCCGACAAGCGAACACGAAAAGCGTATAGGTCATATCATCGCGCCATAGATATCTAGGTAATGCGCAACGATACCTGCCGTACGAAAGGTAGCGGATACTGCTCAAGAGGATGAATGACAGCAGTCCGCTTCATGGAGACTACTCTGGCTTTCCTATTGCTATCGCAGATGATGTGCGGTCCTCGGACCAAGAAATGTTTTCCATCGATTTTCCTTTGGAATGAATGAAAGACCAATATCGATTCCAGCTTTCCTGACAAGTATACCTGGTGGATCCCAGAGGCCGATGTCGTAACGAAGAATTCGATCTGTGAAGTCGTAGTCATACTATCTGTTGGTATCATACGAATCATTTTGGGATGATCATGACGCCGACCGATCTCCCGCCTGTAGATCACAAATGTACACCATCCCATCGGATCGTAAAGACTGCTACAGTAACCTCCTTGTCTACAGCTTCATGTAACCTACCGGTAGACAAGGAATCAGAATTTGATTGCCGTATTTGTATTTCTACTTTCTACCGTTTGTCTTTCTTCCGATTGCTAGCTCGTTTTCCTGTCTTTCTCGGATTCGAAGATGGCGGTCTTTGACCTGGTGGTGGACTGCCAGTACTAGCACCCATGGTTACTGGTTCCGACTTCTTGGTCGCGACTGGTGTAACCTTGGCACGTTCTTTTCGAAGGGTTTCCAATCTTGAAGCTAGCATTGCTCCTTCTGACTTGCCCGACTTTCCACCTGCGGCACCAATACCAAGTAATCCATCGACGAATGTTTCTGGTTCAAACTGGAATAATGAAAACCAGGTGAGGACAATGATTCATGAGTATTCCGTATCCCATGACGAAATCATATAGTTTACTTACGTCTCGTAGATCCTCAATGCCCTCTCCGACACCTATCAGCTTGACAGGAAGGTTGAGCTCACGACTAACAGCTACGACACTCCCCCCACGTGCACTACCGTCCAGCTTCGTAAGAATCAGGCCCGTCAATCCTACTTCCTTATCCCATACTTTGGCAGAGTCAAGCGCCATACGACCCTGAGCGGCATCGAGTACGAGAAGAGACTCATGAGGGACTAATTGATTCGGGATAGGTTTCCCGTTGGCATCATTTTCAACCGACAGACGCTTCTTGATAACATTCTTCATTTTGACCAATTCAGCAGTCAAGGCATCATTATTGCTCAGCCGGCCTGACGTGTCGACTAAGAGAGTATCGTAGTTTCCGGCGATGGCCTTGTCCAGGGCACCATAGAGGACCGCAGCCGGAGACTTGGCAGACTCTGATGGTCCATAGATGTCAACCCCCGCCCGAATAGCCCACTGTTCCAATTGTTCTACGGCACCGGCCCGGAATGTATCACATGCTGCCATTAGAACAGTTTGATTTCCTTCTGTTTTCAATCGATGTGCCAACTTTCCGATTGTCGTCGTCTTTCCCATACCGTTGGCTCCCATAATGAAGAGTACTGTAGGGTAGTTTTCACCCTCTGCCGCAAATCTGACAGTACTTTTTCCAGTATCAAGCGCCTCAATCAGCTTTCCTCTCATGACACTCATCAAATCATTTCGTGACAAGAATTTAGTGGAATCCTCACGGAGAGACTTCACTTCTTGTACAATATCATCCGCCGTTGCAATTCCCAAGTCGGCCTGCAGTAGCGTATCTTGTAAATCCTCTAGCGCATCTTCCGATCCAGTGTATAGTGCCTCAAGGCTAGCGAGCAATCTGTTTCGGCTCTTTGCAAGACCATCAGCGAAGGCCTGATTGGTTTCTCGCGTATACGCTGCCGCATCCTTCAACCCGGCACCAAGTTGGCCTCGATAAGCGGCATCTGAAAGCTTTCCGAGCTGTTCAAGGCCTTCTTCACTTCTCTTCCTGAAGAAGTCGAACACCATATTGATTTCGGTCGATGAATGCTTCCGAGACGACGACGGCAAAACCGACGGAGAAAACGCCTTCGCCCTGATCGAATACAGCACGACGACCAAGCATGTCGAAATGAACTCGCATAACTTCACCATTTCAACAGACTACGATATCCGCTTGATTCAGACCGTGCCTTGATTTCAAACTGTCAAAGCAATATCATCGTCTGATTCAACTTGACGCCATCACTGCGAAACCAAGTATATGCATGCTTCGCGAGAAAAAAACGTCACTGTCAGTCTGATAGTAACATAACTATCTACGATAGCTATTGCAGGGAAAATGATACATATGAACCCAAAGAGAAGAGGTCATTAATTAAACTGAGATAGTATACTCGTGTCCAGAAACGACATACGAGAGATGTCGCATAAGATATTTTCCAAGTACAAATTCCGTCTTTGTGATGAGCTCCGCGCAAGTCGGCCATTCCGATTGCCTCCGCGCACCCCACAAAATAAGCGTGTTTGGTTTCTTTCCTTTTGACGTGACAGAGCCTTGGTTTCTTGCCCATGAACCTAAATGCATTTCTTTTCTCACACATCAAGATGATCAATACAAGGAGAACGAGAAGGCTAATCCGCGAAGGAACTGCCGCAAGGACCATCACCGCACTCATTGCATTCATGGCGTTGCTGGCGACCGTCGAGGCAACGCATGAACTGATAGTCGGAACCTCCGAACATGAAGATGGGACCACGCACGAAGGCTTGAAAGTGGAAGATCGGTCTCTGCTTCGCAAAAAAGGTGGAAGAGGAAGTGGAAGCGGAAGTTGGAACAGTAAGCTCACTTCAGCCTATGTCAATGGAGAGTACTATGGCTGTCTAGCACTGTCGGACGATCAACTGACTACAATGAAAAAGTCTGGACTTAGTTGTGATTATACTGTCCATCAGACTGACGATGAAGGGGACGGTTATACCCTTTCTTACAACTACGACGACAGCAAGGGAGATGCCGCTGACGGGTCTGACGCTTCCAATGGTCAAGCAAAGTAAGTGACCCCTGGGGGTATGTCAAGTTCAACTCTTCAGTCCACGCCAGATACTCAAATTTTGTAATTTTTTCCCTCCAGCAACAACAACGGTCAGACCAACGAGAATACCAGTACGACTGCAAAGAATTCTGAAGGGAATACGGTAGTATCCGCCGTCGACGGTGACTATGAGACTCCCTACGAAGCCTTTGATCTCCAATTCTGTGACAGCTACGAACACCTTTGGACGTGGGATCTAGAAATTTCCTGTGGTCAGACCACTGATTACCATGATTGTCATTGTGCGTTTGCAGAAGTCTTGATGGAGAAGGGACAGTTGACGTGTGATGCATACCATAGTTGTCCAAAAGGGTGTTCGATTTGCCGCAATTGCTTGAAACTGCTTCGATGTGATGATACATTTGTGGGGATGATTTCGAGTAATAGATCTGCGGTAGTAGTCGCAATCACACTCATCACTCTTCTCGTTGCAGGCGTATGTGTGGAAGCACGAAAACGACAAAGGAAGCAAGGCAAACTTCACGATCACTTGATGGAAAATGGCAAGGTCGGTCCGGAAGGAAAGGTATGGATGGTCCCCGTGACTTCGACGGCCAAACCATCAGATGGGAAAGGAAAGATGCTTCGTCCCGTTTGGTTGGTACCAGATTCTCAATCGGTCTCGACGGGTGCATCAGCGATCTCCCTCGGGTCATCCTCCTCCACCGCCTCCTCGACGGACTATCGGAATGCACCAGGAGAAGTTATCGATCTGACTGAAATCACTTCACCTGAAGAAAAGAAACGATATACAATCCGTCCCTTTCCACGGAATCTCTTTCCCGACATCCTCGCACCGGCTAGTAGTAGGCCGACGACCGTCTCTGCCGAGCAAGAGTTACCTCCTCGGGCGGTGATTACATCCCTTACCGACATGACAGGACTGAGTTCATCCGATGAGGAAGATGAGAATTTCTATCAAAAGAAATACGTCCCCCGTCGGCAGAGACAGCAACAACAACAAGAACAACGACTACGATCGATGGCAATCGCCGCCGGATCTGTTGAGGACGAAGTGTCGGAGTATACGAACAGTTACACATCAGGATCCGGTAGTGGATCGTCGTACTACTCATCATCACAGAGACAGTCATTAGACCTCCCCTCTCTTACTGGCGGCGGTCCACCATCCAACAGGGTCCCTGGTGACCCACCGGTACACTTTGATCCGCCCGGGAACCGAAATACATTCTCAAGTCATGTCTACCGAACCGTGTAAAAGAATTTTTCACAAAGGTCGTCGAAAATGGGGACCTGTTTCAAGTAGATACCTCCATAAAGTTTATGAATTGTACATTTTGAAGGAAGATAAATAGTTTGTTGATTATTGTAAAGGATCATTTATGGAGATGGACTATCGGTTCTTCGTCTTTTTTTGTTTCGGGATTTCTTACTTTTTACGATGGTGTAGCAATCCGTACGTGTAAAGCTTCACAGACAATAGTCTTCATAGTATTCTATAAAGAGACGTACTACGTGAAACCCAATGAAATGAAATCCAGTAGTCAGAAATCCTTGACCTTGTCTACTATCATTCGAGCGCTTTCGTTATTATTCACCATTGGTAAAATCCACGACATTAAAAAATCATAGTCCAACGCCTTTCACTCGTTTGGAACTACCTTCAGGTTAGAAGGCGTCTCTCCTTTTTCGGAGGACCGACTAATGGACAACAGTATGACATATTTCCGAGAGACGACCCCATCATTCATTCTCGCATTGTTTCCTAGACGAACGAACTGTTTTTTTTAAACGTCGATATTAGTCATGTGCCATAACCTGGAGTGCAGGGTGAACGGTTAGACTATAGTAGGTCATGGACAAGTTTTGGAGGAACTCTCACCATGGCCACTAGCGTGCAGCCACAGAGTCTCGAGGACCATATTTCTTGTCATTTTTGGAAATCTAATCATATATACCATGGATTGACTTTGCCTTTATCTATCATGGCATAAGATCATCATCATATGTCTGAATTGGGAGGAAAATAATTTTGAATGTTTCCTTGTTTCGGTTGGAACTCTTCCATCACTGTCAATCGTCGCCAGGTTTCATGGGAAAAAACACTCTCACACTCTCACAGGGATTTTTCGAGTGTAACAGTGAAAGAGAACACAAAAAATGGCAAACGACACCGAAATGTCGGAGATTAACGCCTGTAATGATTTGTTGAGGACTCGAAGATTATCTTTGGTCTTAAACGTACTACGGTCCCTCCCGGTTGCTGTCGACCCCGATTAGCGCACATTCGACATACAAGCCATTCACAAATCGGTGACTCTTCCGCTGGTACACGTGTCCGTGCCCATATATTCGTACCTCTCGCATTATCCCTAGACGAACCATTGGCCATTATAACAACGAACCAGAGAACCCAATCGAATCCTTCGTCCATAAATAATTTTGAGAAACAAGATATCGGGTCTACATATAGACTTAAATGCGGAATCGCTTAACGTTTTCCGACGAAGGAGGGAAACGAGGGATCAAAATGGAAAGCCAAGGATGCTACTGTACTGCGAAACGGTCCAATTTAACTGTAACACTGTACTGTATAAATAGAAAATTGAAGAGCCTGCCGTGTGCCGTGTGTTCACTCGTGGGCGCTAGGGTTTCTGGTTGGTTCGGCCTTCGCGAACGCTTGTTCGACCCTACAGCGATCGAAATCTCCTCTCCCGTCCTAGAGGAGGAACGGGTCGTCCCATCAAACATCAAATACCATCACCCCGATTCCTTCTTGTCTGTTTCCTTTGGACTTGAAAGAACTTGGCGTCATAGAATAACAATAGAACTTTTAACTATGGATTCAACGCCGGAAGCCTTGAGTTTAAACGACGTCTCCCCAGAAAATAAGCGGTCGGGGAAATTACAGAAGCGTGATTCCCTTTTCGATGATGAACTATCAAATTTTGATGATGATGAGTTCGGAGACGATGAGAGCTTTAGAGATGTCTTTGACGAAGACAATCCGTCTTCTGGGAACTTGGGAAATGAGAACATGCGGAGTACCCTACCTTCGTTATCCGCGTCTGGGAGTACGGATTATTCCACAAAGGCTCCAGGGCTTGATGAAAGCCAGTCGGACCTATCGTTTACAGATGCCATTGGTCCCACGAACGATGGACCACCGCCGCCACCACCAACGACGACGACGACCAAAACTGTGACAAGTGGAAAGTATCAGGATGAGGTAGCAGTAGGACTTTCCTCCTTGAGCCCCCCTCCTTCTGTGGATGGAGGGGGCAGCTCCATGGGGTTTTCTCAGACATGGCATGATACGGCAGTAGATGGTCCCCACAGAGAGAAAATGCTTCAAGATATGTAAGTTCCACTCTCTCAGTGCAAACCATGTATTGTTTCCTTTATTTTTTCTTCGCAGCTGTCTCATACTTGTTCCCAATCATTTATCTTCGTGATTAGTTCACAGCTTTTGTATGAAAGAAAAAAGGGAAGCCTATCGAACGAAAAAATTCTTTCTCAGACTCAAGCACAGAGTCGGACCTTCGAAAGACATTTATACAAAATTGCAGCATCCCTAGAAGAATATAAGGACACAACAACATTGAAGAAGCGGATTGCCAGACTAGCATATCAGTTTGCCTCGCATTTCAAAGAGGCAAAGGGGAAGAAGTCATCAACGTCGAGCTGCAATTTGTCTATTACATCTGTTCCTAGAACGAATAGTGCGGATCATTTCTTCAGCAATGCTTACCTGCGCCAAACATCGATTCAGTCAGCGGCGTCGAATTCGTCAAGGGTTTCCATGGCCTCTGCTGCATCGACAAGGGTATCCATGGACCAATCAAACCTTCAAAGGCAATCATCAATAGCTGATTCTGCCTCCATCGATCGCAGTGCACTTCCAGATAACCTGTCACGGGTGAACACTGACTTTTTCCCATCGGGTAGTAATGGTTTGGACGCGATCATTAATCGGGTATCGGCGGGGAGCAATGGCTTAGGCAATATGGCTCGTCAAGCGTCAGCGAGCATGGTCGGTCAAGCATCAGCAGGCATGGTCCGTCAAGCATCAGCAGGCATGGTCCGTCAAGCGTCAGCAGGTATGGTCCGTCAAGCATCAAGCGGCATGGTCCGTCAAGCATCAACCGGTGGCAATGCTTTCAACCCTGTAATGCGTCAAACGTCAGATGCGAGTGGAAGCATACAACGACCGTCGCTTGGCGTTAGAAACAGCATCGGAGACTTGACAATGAACGGGTTACCAGGGTCCCTTGAGCTACCGCAACAGCCGCAGATGAATAATTCACCACAGCTTCAACAACAACTGTGGCAGCTTGGGCAACAGATGGGACTTCCGAGACAGAGCAGTATCGGACAGGTGTCGAATGACTTGATGGCGTCGCAGGGATCCATTTTGGGGGGTAATCTAAACATGATGCTGCTAAATCAGATGCAGCAACAGAACCCGATGAACCTGAATATGGTGTTGAATCTAAACCTTTTGCAGCAGCAACAACATCAGCAACAACAAAGCATGGTAGGGTTGAACATGCTGCAGCATTCACAGGGGATGGGGGTGGCAGCGGGAAATGGCCTCATGAACTCGAATTTGGGTAACCTTTGGCAACCTAACCAAATACAGGGAATGATTGGCAATAATCTGAATTCGCGTGAAACCTCCATTCCATCTCAGCTTATGCCGGGTAGTCAAGGGATGATGGACGATGACGGTAGCTCCATGCTGCCAAGACCGTTTAAGTGGTAACGCTGATCGTGTGATCCATGACGTGTTCCCTACTACTGCCGTGTGTAACGATTTTGTCTTGTGAGCTCGTTGAGCGGGAGCCAGTTCACACTGGGTAATTTTCTTCCTATTCCCATGACCACCGTAGAGAAAAAGAGGAAGCTTTTCTTATGCTATATCGCAAGGAGGCAACATAAAGATACAGCAAGCAGTGGATTCTTGCGTCTGTGTGTGACGCGATCGGATGTAAGATGTCATACATACGTTTTAATTCGGTACTAGAGTAGTTTCGGCGCAATGGTCGCGTCATACCCTGTCAGAAATTTTTTCTTTCCCTGTCACCCCGACAAAAGCGACGTACTTTTTCAAAGTTCATAAATCAACAGGAAGGGTAGAGACACAGTTTCATAGATTGGCATCCACACATAATGCGCTACACCATGGTGTTCTTCCTTACGATCACACGATCTCTGCACAGTGGAATCAACGGATTCATGACTAGTCGATATAGCCGAAGATTTCTGGCTGCCAATACGAATATTCTTTGGATTTCTCGTCAAACCTTCACCAGTGACGCAACTGAGAATATGAGAAGGGAAGCTAACCATGAAGTAGAGAAACTAGAACAATTCTATTCCAGTTGTTCGTTCGATACGCCTGAGTTTTGGAAGACAAGAGAGGAGGGGTCATCCTACATCGATAGGAATATCGATAGTGTATTGTTTGATTGTGATGGAGTACTCTACAGGACTTTGGAACAATGTCCAGGTGCATCCGATTGTATCAAAGGTCTGATGGATAAGGGGAAGAAGGTTATATTCGTTACGAATAATGCGGGAGTCAATCGACGAGAATTACGTGACAAACTAATGACAGTCCTAGCCTTGGATACATTGACGAAGGATCAAATGATCTCCAGTTCGTATTCCTGTGCACAATATTTGCGATCGAAACTAGTACCAGGGAGTCGTGTCCATGTGATTGGATCTACCGGTCTTTGTGAAGAACTTGCGAATAGTTCCTTCCTTATATCAGGTGGTCCATCCATCGAACCACCTCATATGACAAGACAAGAATTGGAAGAATACGAATTCCCTGATTACCCCATTGATGCTGTGGCGGTAGGACATGATGTCGCGATGAACTTTCGAAAACTTTGTATTGCTGATAATCTCTTACTTCGAAATCCGAACGCACTCTTCGTCGCAACCAATGAGGATTCCTTTGATTTAGTCGGATCCGACAGGAGACATATTGCAGGGAATGGTTGTACCGTCAAGGCATTGGAATATTGTTCTAAACGGAAGGCAGTCTGTGTTGGGAAACCTAGTGATATGCTCGCAAAGTTAATCATTGAGGAACATGGGATTGATCCATCTCGTACATTATTTGTTGGGGATAGATTGGATACAGATATCCTATTTGGGAAAAACAATGGGATGAAATCCCTCCTCGTCATGACGGGCGTTACGACTGCCAAAACAATGATCGACCTTCAGGAGGGGACGGATGAAGAACCTTTACCGACCTTCATTTCACCATCCGTTGAAGTTCTAATATAAAACAAACAGCAGATTGACATTGATTTCGCGTGACCCCATATCGCGTCTTTCGTTTTCGATCCGTTTCACGAACGTAGTACCAAATGGAATTATGCAGCACATATAGTTTACGGATAGTTGCTATTTGAATATACATGAAGTAAACAATGTAGGACTCCTCTTCCAAACGAACCACGGGCGAAATCGAAATGGCTCGAAAGGCTTTACAGTCGACATGTTGCGATGTCAGCCGTCGCAAGGTCCCTCCTGAGTCGGCAGCCTCGACTCTTTGTCGTCATCCACTGGAACTTTGTGAAATCGCCCTACCGCTTTGGGAATGGAAAGCAACGAGGTGCAGTTCGAAAGATCCAGGAGCTCCAGACCATTCAGTTCACCAATAGATGCCGGAAGAGAGCTGAGCCCTGTACAACATCCAAGATCTAATCGTCGGAGCATCGTGAGGGTACCGATCTTCTCTGGAAGTCGTTGAAGACACTCACAACTCCTTAAATCCAACCCGACAAGATTCTTCATGTCACACATTGAGTCTGGAAGATCTTCGAGGGAAGCGCATTTTTGAAGACAAAAATCTTCGAGCGTCTTCCAATTCCCGATGAACTTTGGGAGGACCCTTAGCTGGATACATTTCGCGAAAGATACTTCGACAAGTCTGTCACAATCGACAATACTCTCCGGTAATGTGGTAATTGACTTACACCTGGAAGAAGAGCCCCGACACGCTCATCAGAAAATGCATCACAAATCACAAGTAGGCAATACAGCAGGAATTCCCTCAGTCCACTACACTTACTCCCGCATGTACAAATGGGTAAGCGACTTGAGTTTCCCAATACCTTTTGGAAGACATTCCAGCCGTTTGCATCTATCCAACACGAGTTCTTCGAGTTTGGAGAGTTCACATAGACTTTCAGGTAACGTCGTCAATGCCTTGTTCGCAATTCCAGAGGATCCCCCGAAGATGAGTCTTTTCAGGTTTTTCAGCTTCCCAATCGATTCAGGCAGTCCCGATAGTTGGTATGAATCAAATAGGTTCAACTGTGGAGAGTTACAAACGAAAAAAAGCTCACTTAATCCACGCGGATCTCTATCAATTGAGGTCAGCGGTGAAAAAAAACGGACCTACCTCTTCCAAATTTGAAAGGGATCCAAGAGATTCAGTAAGACTTCTTAGGTTGGTACAACGTGTGATCATCAAGTATTTCAAACAATGAAGATCTCCTACACTTTCATGAAGGAATTGGATATACCTCGAATTGTGAAGGTCCAACATCATCAGGGAGTCCTTAAAGGTCTCGACAGAAGGCATCAAACTCCACCGGTCCGAATCACGTGAGTTTCGAGTACTCAAAATAATAATCTTTCCTGACTGTTTATCTGCCATCAAGGCAGCTCCTTCATAGAGATTCATTTCATCAGCCATTACGACCTGATGGTTCACACAGCTATCTGAAACAACGGGGACGCATTCATCCGAAAAAATTTGACTTTCTGATAAATACTGCATTAGACTGCGATCGACGCAATGTTCATCAGGACCTCTCTCAGCTCTTGCATGGATACAATGGACCCTATAGAAAATAGGACTCGTAAAGACGCACCAACTTCGGTCGCCTCAATAGCGAGAGGTTCGTTGTGCTTCTTCTCTGCCATCGTCACGGACTGTGCAGCCATGAATCTTGCTGTCACTCTGCCGTTACTTCCGTGACGCATTTCGGCATTTCGGCAATCAATTTCCTTCCCTAATGTGGTTTGTTGAGAGTCCAGGAGATCGAAACGGTGTATCTTTGAGTGTCCATATCATATCTATGAACCCATGAGCATCCACACGCAAAAACGGTACTGATATTCGCAAAATAGCATCGGGTGTCCGGGGAGCTATAACGAATGTATCTAGGACATTATCCTGGGCGTATGGAATAAGCCCCTTCACAAGCCACGGGTGTAAGCGAATGCAAGGAAATGACCCAGTTGATCGTGAGATTCTCGTTGTTGTCAAGGTCAAGAGAGAAAAACTATCAACAACATCGCGGAAAATAACGCAGATACCCAGAGGTAAGCTCTCCAGGCCGTTCTCAAGACACGTGCCGGTTGTAAACTTGACCGCTGGCGAACGTCAAGTGTATCATCGATGCCAAATGACCAACTACCTCAATCGAGGCCTATTGATATGATCCCATCGGGCTATATTCTTGGAAAGAAGCCAAAACAATTATGACCGGAATTCTAAAAGGATGCTGCAGAGCGTAGATGGCTTCTTTTCCAGCGCTCTTGCAACGCAACAATCACCTCACAGTTAGAAAAGAAATCACTGCCAATGGGTGGCGATATTCTACCGTGTGGGAAATAATTGAGTCCAAAATAGGGAATTGGAATCATTGTTGACAGTAGGATCGTGCCACACAAAAGGCAAGGTATCGCATATTCTTTCAAGAAACGAATATGGACGTCAAATTCCTGCGACAGCACCCAGTTCGTTCCATCTTGAAGTACGAAAGCCATCGCCGGACATCCGTCATACCCAAACGAGTATTTTTCGATGATGTTACCGTCAAGGAATATGAGATCATCCTAGGAGATAATCCTGCCGTGTAAGTCTAGTCTATGCTTTGATATGTTCCCCTATGTTGGTAAGATGACCCTGTTGGCCAGACACTTTTCTCACCCCACCCCCCCTTTTTTCTTGACAAACACAATATAGATCCTGTGGGGCTCCCATTTCCATAGGATGGACTTCATTTCATCCCCAAATACTTGATATTGAATTCTTTGAGTGCTGCCGTACTCCTGAACGTCGGACTCGAAAGAAATTGATACTTTCGGTCAGTCATCGTGCACAATGGTAAGGACTTTTTTCGGCGGGCCTGTGGTGGAATAACGAGTCGGTCAGAACATACTTCTTCTTCTCACCCCCACCCCACCCTACTTCTTCATCGTCCGTGTGTCAAATTTATTGTCGAGTGGATACAGCTTGGATGAGATTGCGAACGCGACACTATTGGAACATCAGGACAAACTCAGGAGTCCGATGTGTCGGAAGATGATCCTGGGCCACAGAACAAGATGCATGCGTACGTGACCCATGACAACTTGG
>Ga0194115_10002256_pt1 | contig 23157 bp, 20 predicted proteins | sample TA2MahsurfametaG_3_FD_148656 | JGI IMG/M metagenome (GOLD analysis project Ga0194115, IMG submission 148656) | Freshwater microbial communities from Lake Tanganyika, Tanzania - TA2015002 Mahale S4 surface | ecosystem: Environmental > Aquatic > Freshwater > Lake | place: Tanzania: Lake... | reverse complement strand
CTCCTTCGCTTGGGCACATGAGAAAAGATAAAGAAACAATTACAAACGCATGAATAGAGCAGGAACAAAAAACACTGTAGTATAATTTTATCTGCGGCGCGAAATCTCTTGAAATAAAGGCCAGTCTCTCTTCAGCTCCTGTCCCAGTGCCGCAAAATTTAAATTTCTCGTTGCGCTTCAAGTGATTTGCAATGCCAGTCTATTTGTGTCAACCTGGTGCATCGGCTGCTGAACCATGGCGCCATGGGATTCAAGTCTACGCTGCACCCTTTGCTATGGATGCTGCGCCTCCATCTTCCAACGATCCAAACGTGAATTCGGAGCATTGGGTAGATGACCGGAACAACGATGGTTTACGGCAACGCCACGGAGTATCATCTACAGCGGAAGAGAACCCGACACCACCTGGAGGGAATGCCAATTCACAGACCACTACGACTCGGTCAGAGGAACCCCAGGTTGCTTCTACAGGCGTACCGATTCGACGCGTACGGCATGCGGAGATTGTCTTGGTAGATGATGTCTGTATTGCGTTTGATCGGTATTGGCTACGTCTTCGTTGGCCTGGAAATCGAGGTGGCTTTGCAGGTTACATTGCGATGGGAAAGATCAGCGACGAACCCACCTGGCTCAAGAATGACATGATTCGTTCGAGGAGTCCCTTAGGCAAGTACGAACTGTTCGATCTATTGACTTTGAATGTTTCATGGATATCCATTTCTCACGGTTTGTTGAAATGTAGAAATTCATCACGTCGAAGAGACGAGCGATGTTGCCGGCTCACGAGGAGAAGACGATGATGATCGAGTCGCGAATGATGACATGGACAATGATGACCCAACACGTGACGACGAGCCACAGGACAATGCCAGCACTCGATCATCTGAACCATTCGAATCAAATTCCTGCCTACATTGTCTCCGGACTGGTCTGATGTTTCCGTCATCGAACGCGATGAAACTGATGGCAGACTACGATGACGGTCTCGTTCCCACTGTGACATCGGCTCCACTCCCGTCAGAGCCTGTCTTTTGCCGAATTTGCCGGGAAGGGCTTCATGACGATGACGATGAAGACCAACCTTCACCAGCTTTGGAAAATGAGGGTGAGGAATCAAACACAGGTCCCCGAGGGCTGTCACGGGGTAGTCCTCGAGTGGAGTATGAGAATCAGGAATCAGATTCTTTTGACCATCGTGAGCCTCTCCCGTCCGAGCCTTTGAGGGGTCCCCTTTCGAAAGGACCTCTCTTGCCGCATCCTACCTATCATCCGAACAAAAATGCTGCCGAAAATCCCATACTTGCTCCTTGCGAGTGTTCAGGATCCATGGCATTCGTTCATTATCTCTGCTTGGAACAATGGAGATGCCGATCACGGCATCCCGACGCGAAACAAGGCCTAATATGCGAGACGTGTAACAAACCCTATGCTCTACCACCACCTTCTTCTCGCCCACCAAACGCCATGCAGATGGAGAACGAAGATTGGCTGGAGGCGATGCCTCCTCATGTGATGAATGCCCTCCGGCAGCCCCACATTTGGTGGCAGATTGGCGCTGCAGTCGTTCGTCGACGATGGCTCCGTCCAATGGCTCCAATCGTTATGTCCCCGATCGTGGCTTTGTATTGTCGAGCTAGACGCCTACTCAAGAAGAAAGGTGTTGCCAGACGACGCTGGGCGTGTAGTCTTTGCCGTCGTCGCGCTCGCTGGAAGTGTGTCAGGTGCCTTCGAAGCTACTACTGCTCAAGGCAGTGCCAGAATGTTTCGTGGCATATTGTTCACAAGCACGTTTGTTACAAGCCGAGTCGTTGGGCTTGGTCTGTCATTTTGTACGGATTGGTGACTCTTCATCTTTTTCCAGGAATCCTTCAAGATCCCATGATGTACGACTTGGGATTGGGCTTCATCCCGATTTCATTCTATATTATGGCGATACTCGCTGGAGGAGTGGCTACGCTCCTTAAGAAGGGAGCTGGATTGGATATCCGAGGGCGAACTCTTGAAGTTTTCGTTTTGTTCTCGACCACATGGTTGGTGATTGTTTCATGGGGGTTGGTCAGTGCGTTTTTTGGTGACCCTTCTGGATGTCATGGTGTGCTCGGAAGTTACAACATCTCCCGAGAAGCGGAACATCTGCCAGGAATCTTGTTTGGTCTTCATTTTTTGGTTCTGAAGCCTGCAGAGAAGTGGTTTCTCATGTGGGACCGACTTGCCTTCAATTCTGGACCGTGGTTGAAAAAGGCTTTGTGTATGAACAATCAAGAAAATGGATGCTTTAGGCACCTGCACCAAGCACGTGCCGATTTCCTCTTTGAGGAGGAAGGAGGCGCCAAGTGCGCATCCGACTTAATTTTGCTATCGTGGCTTCTTGGTTCTGCCCTTGTCGTGGCTACTGGAACGCACCTTTGGAAGCAACGTGAGCGTCAACGCAGGCGGCCTCAGTTTCATGGCCAAGATGGTCAAAGGCGAGGGCGTCCACACGAAGATTAACGGGTAGCAATAGGTTTCGAAGATATAGCTGCATTCGAAGCTATATCCGATATATTTTAGGCAGTCCAGGCATCTTTAGACAATTCATTCGATAGTATCTTTTTCGATGGGTAGTACAGGTACCGTAATTTCTCATCATCCTCTTACTATCTACTATCCCTTCATTTCCAAACTATGTACAGTTACAGTTATCACCATCGAGCTGGATAGTGTATACCTACCATGCCATATGTATATGAGGCGGACAGCTGTAATGTATGATACATACAAGATTCGACGAACAGATATCCCGACGATGGGCGGACATATAGGGGTGTTGTATCGCCAAGATGACCCCAAGAAGCCCAAAATTGGGACACCGAACACGAGAATTTTTACTCCGAGTAATACAATTTTGCCTTCCCACAGCCCACAGGGACGTTCTTTGGCTTATTGGTGCCCTGTCCAAAAGTCTGGGGCGAGTCTCTTGAAGAGTTACTCCAATCTCGGCTATCATCCGACGCAGATTTTCCTAGTTTGGAATTAGGACTTTGAGATTGTTTTTCTTGTTGATTCTATAAAGGATACACTTAAAAATGCCAAAGTTAGAAGATTCCACAACGTCTACGAAGTCCTTCTTGAGTGAAATCAATAAGGGTGGTGATGATGGTATGGCTGCACAGAATAGTTTTAGTGCTGATTCTCCCTACTTTTCAAGTTTTGTGGATAATGAAATCCGTCGGATGGCAATCATGCATGAGACCTTGCATGATATTGCAGCTAACACCAAAAGCTTTGGGAAGACGGGCTTAAAAATGTCAGAAGCGACACGAAGACTTGCCTTATCATGTCGTCTCCGTAGACCCTATAGTGCAGAAGATGAAAAAGAATTAAATGAAAAGGAACGTCGGGAACGTGCCGACGTCCATGATCGTCGACGTGCCATCGGTGAAGAGATGGCAAGTATATTAGTCCTTATGGCAGAGGTAAGGTCTTTGCGGAGGTGTATAAAATGTGAAATTACCTCCCGTGAAGATTTTTTGAATCTGAAGGTTTTCGTTGGATCCTATTGCTTTTCTTGCTTCTTCCTTCTTTCTCCTACAAGATGTTGGAAGAGGTTGCGGATGCGCAGACACAGATGTGTCAATCCTTCGAGGCGACGATGACTGCATCCTTGGAACATTTTGCCGATGCTGAATATGGGACGGTACAGACCCTAAAGGAAAGTGCCGAGAAATCAACCGAGACGGCAGACCAGTTAATGGCAAAGTTATTAAATGGTCGACATGCAGCGGCATTGAATTCCCTACCCAAGGAGGCAGATGGGGGGAATGATGCATGGAATAAATTCAGTGAACAAGTCGGAAATCATGGTAATGGATTGTTATCTAGATTTAGGAAGAAGGAGGGTGGTCTGAAGACAAATCTATCTCAGGGTCTAAGTTCTGTCACTCTAACAAGGCCCTTGAGTAGTACACCCGAAGATCCCATCACAGCAGCAGCGGCTGCGACAGCGAATATGAGACAAACATTGGAACAGGTCCGTCTGGCCCAGGCACAGGCGGAATTGAAACGTTTTCAATTACTACGACATATTGTTTCAAATAAACAACGGAGCAAGTTTGAAATTGGTGAACATGCACTTGCATCTCTTCACGGAGTCCGTGCCTGTTTTCATCACTGTTCCGATCTGGTTTCTGGACTCTTACCGACGATGAATCGTTTCCAAGTCGATCAAGAATCGACGAGAAGTGTCTTGGAAAAGAAATTAAGTCCCTCTTGGAGTGCAAGAGAGGGTCGTATTGAGGAAACGATTTCTGTAGTGACAAAGGCATTGGCCGACGCAGGATCGATAGTCCAGGCGGTCCAGTATGGGAATCGAAATGTCATCGAAAAACAACAACAGGATAGTAATTTGGAATGCATCGAGGAACAAGTTCAAATCTGGCGTCTACCGACTCTACTAGCGGAATCAACTCGCTTACAACGAGAACCAACTGTCGGAGTCTTCGTGGAAGGTTGGCTATATAAGAAGAATCCGGAACGTATATCTCGTAACCCCTGGATGAAAAGGTGGTTCATGTTGGATACGGAGGGTATATACTACTTTCGTACTAACGAGGAAATTAAGAAAGCTCTTGAAAGTGGTACCGTCCTCCATGCACAGGCCCTTGGAAGAGTCAAAGTTTGCCCGGTGGTACTGTGCACTGTGAGAGAACTGGGTAATGAGGGACTACGTTTCTGTTTCGAAGTCGTTACGCCTAATCAGAAACCATTGACCCTCCAAGCACGGGGCCCACGTGATTATAACAAATGGGTGAATGGGATTCGTCGGGCCATCGAATTGCAGTTAGTACATGGCAATCCGAATGCACCCTCACTCCATATGGCTGGCAACGGCAAACTGATGACTTCGGAAGCCAGCCGAACACAATCTGCTTCTTCAGACGACGAAATCAGTGATGAAGTGAACTTACCCGATTTACGGGATGTAGAGAATGAGGCTGAAGACACAGCGAATGCGGCCAAGGCGAAAAGTAACCTCGGCCCGAAGCTTATGGAATTAAATCGAAACTGCGCTGACTGTGGCGCCGAAAATCCTGACTGGGTGTCTCTCAACCTTGGAGTACTCCTTTGTATCAATTGCAGCGGAATCCATAGATCCCTCGGAGTTCATGTCAGTAAGATCCGTTCCTTAAAACTCGATTCGATTACGGAAAGTGAGGCTCGTGTCATCCTCGCGATTGGGAATGAAAAAGCCAACGCCATATGGGAGGCTGATGCATCCAACCAGAAGGGATGCGAGAAACCTACACCGGACGCTACTCGAAAGGAAAGAGAGGAATGGATTAAGAGCAAGTATCTTCGGAGAGGTTTCCTAGCGTTCAAGGGTAGTGATGGCAAAACACACACCGAGCGTGAAGATACGTATAGTCGGCGATTGTACAAATGTGCGAGAAAGGCTGATATTATTGGTGTCGCTTCGGCACTGGCCCATGGCGGTGTGGTAAGTTGGGCGAATGAAGACGCCGATGGCAGAACAGCACTCCACGCCTGTAGTTTGTACAAGGTGAAGGAAGGAAAGGATGATGAAATGAAGGGAATTGAGTGTGCTGAACTTCTCCTACAGAATGGTGCGAAGATTGACGCAAGAGATAAACTTGCTCATGGTGTCCTCGATTGCGCCTTGCTTGGAGACGCCGACAGGCAAATGATTGAATATCTCTCTCATCGAGCTACCTAGAGACCGGTCCACTGAATGGTCAGCTATGTTTTTGATCTCACGAGATATAAGTCTAATCAGATAGAGTCGACTGTACTTAGCAACTGTTGAATACATCTAAATCTGAATGAATTATTAAGCAGGGTCAGTCTTCATCGTCCTCCACGTATTCGATTTCGATGGCGACTAATTCGGTCGGACTGGGCTCACGAAAGCGACGCGGAGCCTTAGTTCTCTGTGGTTCTTCGTTGATTCCTACAAATTTGTTCAAGGAGTTTGAGGCTGCTGCCATATTCTTCGTCAATGACCGAGACGCGGCGGCGATTCCTTCATTCCAGTCGGTAGAAATCTTCTGCAGATCAACTCCACCAAGGACAGTCGCGGCTTCCTCAGAAATATCATTTGCCAACTGTTGGAGGCTCAAAGACTTGAGTGTAGTTTGGAATGCTTCCACGTTGGATGAAGAATTTATTACAAATTCGTCTGCAATCATAGTATTGGGCCGAGAACGTCTCCGACGAGATTTGGAATCACTATATCCCGTAACCGTTGAAACCATATGAGATGTGGTACTTCGGGACAAGGTATCATCGTCATCGAGGGTCTCAGGTGAGACTGGACGATAGTGTCCAAATGGATCGAACGAATGAGTCAAGGAACTACTTGGCTCCTGTAGTTCCTCATCGAGAATTATCATTTCATCATCCGCTAGGCTTTCTGATGCCACAGGTTGTGCAGAGGTTTGCCCCTCGATATCACTCGGTGTGCCATACACACGCGTCTCCCGTCTCGGCGATGAAACAGTCGAGGCGCGAGCTTCCTCAATATCCTCTTTATCGGATACTTCCAATGAATCTTTCTTGGTTTCACTGAAATCAAAAGGCTCTTCGTTCTTTGCCGGTTGAGGCTCTTCAGCTTTCACTGCAACTGAATTGGGCTCTTCTGCTTCAAGCCCCTGTTGAGCCGTCTTCTGAGCGGCCGGTTCAACGGCGCTGCTATTCGTTGTGTTCGAGGAAGGTATCCAACCCTCATCGTTGGTGTCTTCACTCATGCCACTTGAAACGGATCCAATATCGTGTCGTCCTGCAGCTAATCTGCTGCGTCTCTTTACTTTTTCGAGCATGTGTTTCTTTTGACCTAGTTTTCCCAGACGGGGTAGGGTATCTACAGGGGTAGGATCCGGTACGCGTGTTTTCACTTGCATGTGAGTCACTCGTTTGGGTGACGGTCTTGGTTGGCTCCATCCGGCCTTGGTGCGTCGCATGGGGTCCATTCTTCCTGTTGACTCTACGTCAGGATGCTGGAGATGTGGGATGCTTGGCCCTTGTAGAGGATCGTGATCATCTTCGCCTTCGGGAATCGGTTCATCGAATGCACATTCGTCACCAAACATAGTCGATTGTGATGATGAAGTTCGGGTAGTCTCGGTGCTAGGAGGCAAAATAACGGGTTTTTGAGTTGATTCAACAAAGCCTTCCTTACAATGTGACTTTGCCACACCGAAATCGGCCCACTTGGACCGGAGGTCATCGAAGGCCGGAGATGATTCGGTCTCCGACTTATCGGGTGTTATAGGCTGAAAATGTCTCTGACTCGCATGTTCGCGACTACTCGGGGTTTTCGGTCCACGAGTTGGGCTCCGCGAAGGAGTTGCTGGAGAAACGACCTTACCCTGTCCTCGAAGAAAAGATGTAGACTGAGGCGTCAACGGCTTGACAACTAGACGATTGACTTTTTCGTCACCAAAGTTTTCCTTTTTTTCTTCATTATGGCTGTATCCTTTAGACCCACTCGATACACTGCTACGACCGACTGAAGCGTTCGACGCGATGGGATTCTTCGCGTTACGTCCTTCTACAGCCGACTTTTCACGTTGCCTCCATAGATCAATGACGCTAGTCCTTGGGGTGACGACCGGGTTCGCATCTTTCTCTGGAGAATCTTGGTGGCGGAAAGTTGAATCGATTTGAGCCAAGTCCCCAATACGATTCGGCATGATGGAAGACTTGCGCCAAAAAAAACCGGCAACAAAGTTAGCAAAAGAACTAGAAAGTCGTCACTATGATCTTACTTTCTGCGGTAACTCTTCAATTGTTTCGGTATTCCTCCCTCATTCAACTGCATACGGCTTTAGTAGTTTTGACGCGGCCTAAATTCAAATAGTCATGTATATAGCTTGTCATTGACCTAATTACCGTGGCCAACGGATGGAAGTCACCGGATTGGCCAGTATCAGGGAACAAACGGTACGTTTCTTAGGCCATGTAGTTAAGTGTAAATCAGTTCACCAAATTCCTTACTGGCCATAATACGATTAACCAACGGCTACTATACAATATTCATAAACAAGATCAGATTATTGACCAGTCAAGCGTTTGGCGTGTATATATGTATGAGATGACTTGAGTCGTTGTTGTAGGAGTAACTATGCGTATACATATCTAAATCAATATTTCTCACAGTCACTGTCTCACGAATCACGAATGTGACTGTGATATCACTGTCATAGTGTTCGTGCCAACCGGCATATGTATGTAAGTACGTAATGTCAACTCTCTTGACTTTGCTCGAGGAAGCCACACGCCAGAAAACTATGCCAGTCTTTGCTATCGAAACCCGATCATATGTTGCATAAACACTGCACACAGTTCTAAACGATTTGAAATCTACTAGCTACACAACCGAAGGTTCCACATTGAAGAAACTATTGATTCGGGCGAAACCTCTTTGCAGCTCGCACATCCCTTTCATCCCCATAGGCTTCGTGTTCATCACCCGACTGATCATCAGCCGAAAACCCAGCTCTCTGTTCCAAATGTCCCAACCCTCGGCGAGAGAGCTTTAGTGGTGATGCCTCGCCAACATCCACCGGAGAGTCCTGTCCCGAGTAATACTTAGATAAGGCTTGTTCGGAGATCTTGTCGTCCATACCCAGTTCCTTCAGCTCGTCATGTAATCGATGGGTCAAAGTTTTCAGATCTGATCGCATCTCCGCAACTAGCTCGGCCGAACGAGCGTAACGTTCAGCAGTGGCAGAATTCGTTCGTTCGTTGTTCAATCTCATTCGCTTTTGGCGAACAACAGCATTCCGTAGCTGTAGTGCACTAGCTTGCAGCGTGATATACTCTTGTTCATCATCTTCCCACTTCCGGAATTCTTCCGTGACTCCTTGGTTAGATTTCTAAACATGGAAAAGAAAGAATTAGAGGTCAGCATTTGTCGGATGAAAACGTCAAGAATACCCTTCTTAGTATCGCACCTTCCCCAGAACTCCCTGACCATTGTAAAGGGCGTCCTCCATGCTCCGTTCAAGTTCTTCAAAGGACATCATATGCAACAGGTTTCCTCTTCCACTTGCGGTGGGAAGAAGGTCCGATCCAAAAGGCATAAAGTGATCTTCGTCTTCTGCGGGAACCTGATCACCAGACGCCGACTCTTCCGTCCGATTCGAAGGAGCTTCAACGTCCATCTTCGATTCGGCATCACCGTTCTGCGAAGCGGGTGCACGGGTTTTGGAGTTAAAATTCATACCTTCGGGATCAATGGTGCCTCCTACCAACACAGCTGTCTTGACCATTTTCGACCATCTATGCGCCAGTCTGGCATCAGAAAATAAACAGGGATTCTCCACTGGCTTAATTTGAGTGATGGGAATGTCCTTGATTCCAGCTGAAACCTTTACCGAAACACAAGGTTCGTTCTTTTCTTTTACCTCCCCTCCTTCGCTCTTTGGTTTGTCGTCGCCGGGCTCGATGTCTTCTCGGTTGTCACGTGCTTCTATTCCCTCTTTTTGCTCTTCCGCCTTGTCGCTGATCTTTTCCGTTTTCTCATCTTTTTTGTTGCTTTGAGAGAGCTCTAACGGTGGAAGCGGTGGATATAACTCAATAACGACTCCTTCCCCGAATGGCGTCTTTACCTTGTCGCCGGGAACAGTCCAAGCGCATGCGAGTTCCGTCTGAGCAATGCTAGTCCGCCGATCCCAGTCCCCAAACACCGAGGGCGCCAGACCTCCCAAACCTGGTCCTGCAAGAGGATTCTCAATAATGGGGTGTTGCGTCTCCCCAGAAGCAACATTTTCGGCCCCTCGCTGTTTCAGAACACTGAGGACATCCTTCATCACATAGCTGCTCTTGCCAGCCCCTCGACTCCTCGTCCGAGAAGTAAGGAGATCCGCAGCCTTAACGCACTCCTGCTGAACACTGCTAATCTCTTCGTTCAATCGAGTGAATTCCTCGTTGATTAAATTGAGATGAGATAGGAAATTCCAACGCAAATGAGCATCCATCGTCTCGAGACGATGGTACTCGGCCTCAGCTTTGTGAAGTTCCTGACGAGTCCGTTGTACAGTCTTTTTGTAATTATTCAAGTCCACCTCTACGTCTTCGGGTCGGCGTTCCCAGCGAAGCATGCGATGTTTCTTCTTGGCACCGACGGACTCGGGGGGGCGTGGTGGGTTGAACCCGGTAACCGTTTCCACGAGGAGGGGTGACTTGACGCCATTCTGTGTCTTGAGCGCACTGATACTAGTGGTTTGAACATCTTCATCGGAAGATATAAAGGCAACGGACGGGACATTTAATGTTCTGGTGGGCAATTCGACGACCTTGGGGCGAGGGCGCGAAGCGTCGGTAGATCCGTCTTCAGATGGCGAGGCACCGCCTTCCTCGTCCACGTCCATATCTTCTGTGCGTTTCTTGGACTTTTTCAACGACATGACACCAGAAGAGGAGACAAGCGAGCGCGCGAGACTCAAATCATCCTTCACTTCGTGTTTTCGTAGGGCGTGCATACCTTCAACGTCTGGAATGAATCGAGTCCTTGTTCGTCTCTCCTCTTCTGTGAGAGACTCGAGGAACGACACGCCCAGTGTAGCTGGAGAAGAATTCTTCACATTTCCAATATCCTCTAGGGCGTCGATAGACGATGACCATTTGTCTTCTACCGAGCTTGTTTCCTTATCGGTGGTACGTCCACGCGTACTATAGGGGAGCTCCTTCGAAGCTACCGAGTCTTCGGCTGCCTGTTCGGCTTCCGACTTGCTAGCTGCATCGTCTGACTTTTCAGCCGGGTCGTCGGTAGAAGGCTCTGCAGCGGGATCTTCGGAATCCGCTGGAGGAGCCATCGTTTCTTCAGCGGGGTCGGCTGGGGTATCTTTGCGCTCGGCAGTGTCGGTTTCTTCAATCTCCACGTCTTCGGCGATGACAGTCTCCGCTTCATCATCATCATCATCATCATCCTCATCATCTTCTTCATCGTCGTCATTGTCATCACCTTCCTCTTCTGGTACGTCACGGATGTCTGTTTCATCAGCTGGTACCGGGGAGTCGGTCGTCATTTCATCGGCAGCTGCGAATGTTGCACTACCTTCGGCAGTCGGTGACGGCACCGATGATTCGTCTTCGGGCGACGACATTCTGTGCAGTTCTTTCAGAAAGATCGTGAAACAAAGTCACAAGGTTAGAACGCTTCTCGGTGGCGACACAATGATTAGGCTTTGCTTGAAAACTAGCTGTAGTTGAATGGACAGTTTGAGGTTCCAACTATTGGGGACGGACTTATTGGTAGAAATTCAACGTACAAAGTCTACGGGGTTGCTATGACATCAACCTGGAAAAAAACAGTTCGCGCGTTGGAAACGCGCAAGACTCCAAAAGTGAACAATTGAATCGAAGTTGATCAACCAACTAATCGAAAAAACGGGTCTCAGAAGGAAGCTGCTCGTCTTCCCCCTCGAACCCCAAGCTTTGAAGCATGTTCAGGACAAGAGTCACTTTGGGACACACTATTGAACGACAACCATCCCAAGCTTTCTCCTTACCAATCGTTTTTGGATGGCCGCTTCACTGATGTCACTTGTGCCGATTGCTTTTTTTATTGATTCCCAAAAAACCAGTCCGCGCAAAGAAGTTTGACATGAGAACGACCGTCTTGCATACATCCGTCCGAGACTTCGTTTAGTCGAAGATGTCAAATTCAATTGCGTTCGTTAAGTCTGTGCGTTGTCGGTGGGGAGTGGGGACTCGCAGATTTGTCCCATTCTGTGCCAACACAGCGCCTCTCCCCACAATTCCACACACTTGTGACGAACGCAATGAGTTGGCTCAGAAGCCCTAAGATAAGCCCTGTTGAGTTTCTTTTAATGACGTACAACGTTTTCTCCGAAGAAAAGCTGAGGGGTACAAAGCGTCAGCAACGAAGTAGTGGTTGTGGAGAAGGAGATAGAAGTCGTGCGACGAAGATACCCGAAGAAGGTATCCAAGCACATCATTACTGTCAGGTAAACTTACGCAACTCATTTACCTTTCCAAACAAAGATGTTGCATCCTCAAATGTCCCCGCAGCATAGTATAGATTCCAGAGAGGAGGATTATAGTAAGATGCCTACATCGGGAGAGGCTACGGTCTCTTCCACACATAGTGCCGATAGTACTACGAATCTCGGCACTGAAACTGGGGCGGGAGAATCGTGGGTGCGATCCCCAGTTACACCACCATCTTCAGGAGGGCCACAGCGGACCGGACGATGGACACCGGATGAAAAAATACTCTTTCTTTACGGACTTAAGAGATTCGGTAAAGGAAGATGGAAGAAGATGAGTATTTATCTTCCCCACAGGTACGATATGGCCCCGCTGAGTTCGCGCTGCACTTTCACCCATCACTTCCATTGAAAATTCACTTTTTTGATTTTTTCTTCTTTTTCCTGCTTTCTTTTCTTAGATCACTTGTACAGATCAAAAGTCATGCACAAAAGGTATTAAAGCGTCTTGAATTAGGAGAGAATGTCTTTCGCCGACTAGAAGAAAATTACAATATTATTGATACATTAATTTCACAGGCTGCACATCAACATGATGCGTTGGCACGATTCTCTGAGAATGGGGGGATGAGTATTCCGGGGAGACGTACTAGTCGAAATAAATTTTTTGAAGAACCACCCTTGAGTTACGGTCAGTTGTTTGGAACGACGACCGCATCGACAGGTCCTCCGGTGGTGAAACCTATTACACAGGCGCCTCCAGAGGGCGATGTGGCGGCCCTCGCCGCCTCCGCCTTGTGTCAATTATCCTCTCTACCAAAATAGGAAGAGAGACGCGCGATGGGATGAAATATAATCTCCCTATTAATGGAATTCAGTTGTGAGGTACATACTTGTCTATTGATTCGTATAGGCTTTAATGGTTGCTTACATTACTTAACCTTGCGGAAGACCTTGAAAAGTACAAGAATCGAGGAAACTACAGTCAATCTAGTTGTCTAACGACAGCTGCCAGCCGTACTATAGTCAGCTCCTCTTGGGAAACTGAAAATGAATAGAACAGCTTAATCCACCCTTGTTCCGGCAAGATAGAAAGACGCACCAGCTGTAATCTTGACGTTGACGAGCTCGCCTCGTAGTTCTTCAATCTCGCCATCACAGTACACCAGGTACCCATGAGTTGTTCGGCCCATTACCTGAGTTGGTTTCCGAACATTACGTTCTTCTACGAGGACTTCGACCGTTTGGCCGATCAGTCTAGCGCGTCGTTCTCTGGCATGTTTCTTGACTAAGAGGTTTATCCGCTGTAAACGATCTTGTTTGACATCTTCTGGGACTTGATCTTCCCAGCCAGCAGCGGGAGTGTTGGGTCTAGGAGAGTAGGCTGCTGTATTCACTAAGTCGAACTTCACCTCTTCCATGAGGGATAGGGATTCCTGAAATTGCTCTTCTGTCTCGCCCGGGAATCCAACGATCACGTCAGCAGTAATGGCGGCTTCCGGCATCCTCTATCTCAGATGAGGCAAGGAGATCAAAGGGGGAACGAGAAAACAAGATACAAGGAGGAAGGAAATCAGTATGAAGGAAAGAGAGAATCATGAGGGCATAGTTTCAACTTACCGATCGGATCCGGTCTACAATGTGCAAATACTTTTCCCTCGTGTGGCCTCTGCCCATCCTGGATAGGACCTCCGTGGATCCACTTTGGAAGGGAATGTGAAAGTTTTCACAAGCGGTTGGTGTTTCGGCAACCGCATCAACGACCCCAAGTGACATGTATCGTGGATGAGATGTAACGAAGCGAAGACGCTTCAAACCAGGAACGTTACCAACAATTCTTATGAGATCTGAAAATTTTCTCTTCGGAATCATGTCTCGGCCATAGGCGCTGATGTGATGCCAGAAATGCAGAAAGTCAGCACATGAACATGGATGTTGAGTGATCTCTGTATCGAACCAAACTTACTCGATGTTTTGTCCGAGAAGAGTTACTTCCTTGTAGCCTTGAGATACAAGTTCTTCGACTTCTTGAAGAATACTTTCCACTGGTCGAGACTGTTCCACACCTCTTGTGGTGGGTACGATACAAAATGCGCAACGCTCATTACAACCATAGATGACATTCACCCACGCTGCGACCTTTGACTCTCTACGCGGCTTGGTAGAGTCTTCCATGATATGCGTTGCTTCAGTAGCGACGACCTGGTTTCCGTTGGAAACATCTTCTAGTAGATCGGCCATCCGATTCGCGTACTGAGGCCCCATAACTAAATCAATTTCAGGGACTTTACGTAGCAAAGCCTCTCCTTCCTGCTGGGCTACGCAGCCTGCCACAACGATTGCGACATCTTCCCCCTCCCGCTTCCGCTTGGCATGGGGACCAAGGTACGAGTAAACTTTCAATTCGGCGTGTTCCCGAATCGAACACGTATTCAACACGACAACGTCCGGCTTAACCTTATCTTCCTCCTCGGGCATTATCGGTCGGATTCCAAGACTTTGAAGTTGGCCTTCAATCCTTTCCGAGTCTGCCTTGTTCATTTGACAACCCATCGTCTCCAATTTGTAGGTAAGATCCTTCGGTTGGTCGCTATTCAATGCCCCCGATAGAACACCCGCTTGATCTCTAGCCTGGTTGCCTTTTGGCTTTCTCCGTTGTCGTCGAGATGCCATCTTTCGAACATCTGCCATTACGTCCACCACCTGAACAAGGTGGAACCCCCTTGACGACGGCACCATGACGATATCGCCTGGTTTCGTTGTAATTTGGATCGCCTTCTCTCTTGCATCCCCTGGGAATATACCATCCAAGTGCGCATTCTTGGCGCCGTCTTCATCATCTACGGTGATCCATCCGATCGAACCTCCGTGATCCCTTGTCTCGGAACACAGACTAATCTGGGAAGCCAAATCCTCAAAAGTGATGCTTCCAGTGCGGAGTTCATGAAGACTAGCTTGCGCAAGCTCATCTGAAGCGAAAAGAACATGTGCCAATCGGACTGCCATCAGCGCTTGTCGTCCAGCGCCAATCGCAATAATCTTGCGAGAGTCAACTTCCGACCCTCTAGCTGTCGGGTACTTGCTGACGGGCGTGGTCGAGAAAATAGAAGAAGGATCGCTGCTCGTCGCAACCATTTGAAGAGAAGAACGCTTTTGCCGACTTGCATACGGAACGATAGAAGTATAGCCATGCACAGCATCGCGATAGACCAAAAGGGCCAAAACAGCTGGAAGGAACTCTCTCATCTCGCTCGTATCCTTTGGATTTTCGAATGAATGATAATCGAACAATCGTTGTGTCGATTTACAGTTAGATTACGAATTGGAATGTTCCTTGTTGATGTGTGATGTCGATGAACAGGCGGATTGATGGGTGTTCGTCAACACTAGAGTATGTACGACGTCCAGACGAAGAGTTGCAGAACCTTTCACAAAAAGTGGGATTCTGAATTCCATCGTAGTTGAAGTTCGAAAATGGCTGACGGCAGATTCCCTCGTTTGGTTCCACCTGTATCTTTCTTTGCAGATAGTCACCGATGAAAATCACTCCTTGCCACATTGTGTTCCATCTTCATTGTGTGTTCAAATCCACTGTGAAGTATTAGAAGAATGAAACAATCGATTGCTGTATTTTCCCTTCTTGTCGCTGGATCTTCAGCGTTCGTCCCGGCCACGCATTCGACGAGCCATGTGACTTCTCTCTTTTCGACTGTCGATGACAAGACCGAGGTCCGAGAATATTTCAATACCGAAGGATTCAATCGCTGGAATAAGATCTACTCTGAAAGTGATGAGGTTAACTCGGTTCAATTGGATATCCGAACGGGTCACGATCAAACGATTCAGAAGATTTTGAACTGGGTTGAAGCAGATGGAAACATCAAGGGACAATCTGTCTGCGATTGTGGATGTGGCGTAGGAAGTCTCGCCATTCCTTTGGCACAAATGGGTGAGTGAAATTCGAAGATCATTCGTGTATGGAGGTGATACTAGGATTTTCGTATCTCAGCAATTGGATTCTCAAAATTCACGTTACTGGTAGGTGCCAAGATCTCGGCCAGTGATATTTCGGATTCCATGGCGAATGAAGCTGCTCGAAGGGCTAAGGCATTGGGTATTAAGGGAGCAAAGTTCTATACTTCGGATTTGGAATCTGTGACTGGGAAGTACGATACTGTTACATGTGTCGATGTGGCGATTCACTACCCCACAGAAAAGATGTCAGAAATGGTCGGACATTTATGCTCGTTGTCGAAGGATCGTGTCATCATTTCCTTTGCTCCCAAGACGTGGTACTACGTATTTTTGAAGAAGATTGGTGAATTATTCCCTGGACCCTCCAAAACGACCCGTGCCTACCTCCATGAGGAAGAAGTCGTCCGAGCAGCGCTAAAGAAGGCTGGATTCGAGGTTTCCCGAGACGACATGACAGCTACCAACTTTTACTTTTCGCGACTCCTTGAAGCCAAGCGAGTTTAACTGTTCAGTTTGCATTCACTAGACCTTCTTTTCTATCAGAGAGAGAGAGAGACTTTCCATACCAATTTTTCGAAACTAGTGTTCTACTGTTCTACATCGTGTCTTCGGTCGGTTTGGGGGCGATGTAACATGAATAGGTGGTCGTAGATATTAGATAAGTATGCTTCGAGCCAATCCATCCTGAGAGGCCAGCCGTTACACGCCGTTAAATTTTGCTCCCTCAAGCGTCTCTGTTGATTTCCATCTTTCACCATAACCGCAATTGGCTCGATGATGCCAATTTTATGATCATCACGGATTCCTTATAATCGATGAAAGCAGATGGAACGCTGTTTATCTTCCTTGCTACCCTCTCTTGCATCCAGATCTTGTGGGTAGAAGCATTTGAACGGTGCTCGCAAGATCTCGGGGGTGGGATCTGTCCAGACGGGAGCACGTGTTGTCGAAAATTCGATGGCAAGAGCGGTTGCATTCCCAGTGATATGGGTCGGTACAACGCTACATGTTGTTCTGATCATGGCATGACTGGTTGTCCACTTGGATATGCATGTAGTGACATAGTCGGAGACGAGGGAGGATGCCAAGTCGTCAATCGATCATCGTACACTGATCCACTGGTCCAACATCTACCTCGGTATGTTCTGTGCGATGCCACGGGGATCGATCATGTTTATGGATTAACTATAAGCAACGGCTCTGAATTTGCATATTATTCATCTCATGGATCCATCGATGGGATTTCCTCAAGGGTCTTTCCGACGAATCATTCACAAGAGATACAAATGGCCTTGATTCTCATTCATGGGGCTAGCCGAAATGGAGACGATTATTTCTGTACTGCCAGAGCGTGTGCTGACCTTCAGGACACGTATGAGAATGTGCTAGTCATCGCACCTCAATTTTACTCAGAGAATGATGTACGACCGAGGAAAGAATTGCTGTACTGGGATTCTGACAAGGACGGATCGTGGCGATATGGTGCCGATGCCATTGGGCCAGTCCCCGACATCAGTTCCTTTTCGTGCCTCGACAAACTGATTGATCTATTGTGGAGAAATATAGACACTTTGAAGGAAATCGTCATAGCAGGTCATTCGAGTGGTGGTCAGACGGTTCAACGATGGTCTCTGCTGACAACGAAATGGAGGGTAAACAAAATGCGAGCTGTGATCGCAAATCCTTCATCATTCGTTTACCTGGAACCCCTTCGGCTTATCGACTCCAGCTGGAAAATCCCCAATAATTGTCAGATGTATGATAAGTGGGAGTGGGGCCTATCAGACGGTGGTCCATTGAATGTCCCCTACCGCGATCGCGTCATTCAGAATGCGTCACAGCTTATTTCTCGATTCCAAGAAAGGCAGATCATCTATTTGTCTGGCAGCCAAGACCGCTGCAATGTCTCCGGTCCGAACGGCTGGTGTAATTCTCATGGACTCGAAACAACTTGTATGGACGAAGCACAGGGTGGTGATCGATTGGAGAGAAGTGGGCGCTATTGGCTGTCATTAATGCGGCTTGGCTTCGGCGCTACGAATTCACATGTGTATCATGTTGTTCCAGGTGTGGGTCACGATCATGCCATGATGTTTCAAAGTCCTATTGGCATCAAGTCTCTATTCGAAGGGATATCATACCGAAGCGAGGATGAAGAAATCTATTTAAAGAGTGTACCCATCACACAGAACTCGTGACGACCTCTGCAGGGATGTGTGAAAAGTGAGGTGAAGGATGGTGCCATCTGGAAAAGTGAAAAACGTCATCCATGATATTCGCGCCAGTGATGGAAAGACAAGGAGTCTACGAGGATGTTGGGACAAATTCATTATGTAACATTAAGGCGTTCTACATGGGTGGCCGTTCCTCCTCACTCCCACCGAGCTATGGCCAGTCCACCTTGATCTTCTTCTACCCCATGTGTTGGCACCAAACGGGCTACCGGTACGCCGTACTACCGAGCATTTCCAGCGGCTATGCAGCACGAATGGAGCACAAGATATCGTCTACTATAACAAAACCAATCATTTAGGATGTAGGTCACTGGTCTGATGGTGACAAAGTTTCACATGACAGTGACGGTTTGGTCATTACGGTACCATATGTACTTAGGTATACGTCATCGTATGGCCTGGCCGACGTCTGTGTGAGATACCTACGTCCTCCGATCCCTTCATTTACGCCTTCGATCACCCCGTCTCGTGTCAATGGAAACGTGTACATGTATTTCAACCCAACCAGGGTGACACGAAAAGGCCATTTCTTCACAGCTGTATCGATAATCATGCAAGCTGTCGCCTCCAAGATCATCCCCGTCCTTCATCCGACGATTGCTTCTTTTCGAGCCTTACGGAAAAGTCTTCAGCCATCCTTAAAGATCGGGTTCGTGCCGACAATGGGAGCCTTACACGACGGTCATTTGTCCTTGGTCAAGGAAGCACGAGAAAACAATGACATTGTGGTGGTTTCGATCTTTGTCAACCCGACACAATTTGGAAAAGGAGAAGATTTCGATAAATATCCAAGACAGCTGGAACGGGATTCAGACCTGTTGGCAGACTACGGAGTGGTACGTCACCATCTCGGATTCCCTTTCTCTTGGTCCGAAGGAAGATGATTCTGATCAATCGTTGCTTTCCTTAGGATCATTTATTCGCACCCTCGATCAGTGATATGTATGGGAAGAATCACGTTACTTTTGTAGAACCCGAGGGCTTTGACGACATCCCGGAGGGTCGATCCCGGCCTGGCCATTTCCGAGGCGTCGCGACTATAGTCACCAAGCTGTTCAACGTCGTTCAGCCAACAAATGCATATTTTGGTCAGAAGGATGCTGCACAGTGTTGTCTCATCAGAAGGATAGTGGAAGATCTCGATATGGATTTGAACGTTATTGTAAAGGATACGATTCGAGAGGACGATGGACTCGCGATGTCAAGTCGTAACGCGTATCTTACATCGGACGAGAGAAGTGCAGCACCGATTATTTACAAAGCCTTGAGGACGGCAAAGGAAGAATACATGGCGAATCCCAGCATTTCAAGTCTAACTTTGGCGGATACGGTACAGAGTATTTTGAAGTCCGAACCCCTGATTGGGGAAGTTCAGTATGTGTCTGTTGACAGCAAGGCAACTATGCGACCAATACAGCACGTGGGGGAGGATGGGGGTGTCATTTCACTGGCGTGTAAAGTCGGTTCGGTGCGTCTCATTGACAACATCGTCCTGTAATCTTGGTTTGAACAGCTCAAACCAACTTGTCCCCCGGCAGGGTGGCTTACTCAGCGGCTTCGCGCTTGTCGAGACGATGTGGACTACTCCGTAGTTGTTGTAATATCACTGTAAGTTAGATGTTAGATACAAGATTGTTTCATGGTGGACGACTAGCACTTGACCCTGTTTGCCCCAAACTGGTGCCATAGCAGAGCGACCCATTCCCCCTTCAAACGTCAAACGTGCGACGGGCGGCGTAGGACACGGTCGACTGGTTTTTTTACATCCACGTGGAATCAAATGGCATGCATTCGTCAGTCGAGGATCGCTTGTTCTTCCACAGGACAGAGAATAACTTAGACGCCACAGAAAACGGTTTGTGTGAGGACGACAATCAAACTGGCTGTTTGAACTAGAACCCTTCAATCGAGTGGCTGATTCCAAACACAGGCAATTCAGATATCGTAACAAGAATTCAAGGCCAACCACTTCATTCTTTGACTGTACAATCGCGGAAAAGCACGGGATTCAGCTATCATGTTCAGCACCTCCACTCGATTCGTTGTTCGGACGATGGCATCCGTTCACAGAGGCAATGCGGCAGCACTTGGATGGAGATTGAAATCTTCTTCGGCCGTCGATGATGTTTCGGATTCATATGGCTTTGACAAGAATGGCGAAACGACGGAATACATTAGTTTTCCGACAGCAGGCGACAAAAACCAACCGGAAAATATGCCCATTTTGCTAAATGCACAAGAGCACGCCGTCGGGTACTTGAGTAAAATTCTGAACGCTCGTGTCTATGAGGCGGCCATTGAAACCGAATTGCAGGAAGCCAAGAACCTTAGCTCGGTATGTCGTATGGAAATGTGGTTCTTGTCCACGCATCCCATCGTCTTGATCATTATTCTCATTCGACCTTTTTTCTGTGACAGCATCTGAGAAACACAGTCTATCTCAAGCGAGAAGACACTCAACCTGTCTTTTCGTTCAAGATTCGGGGAGCCTATAACAAAATGGCGCATTCGACACAGGACCAGCTGAATCGGGGTGTCGTGGCGTGTTCCGCTGGGAATCATGCACAGGGCGTTGCGAAATCTGCTAGAATGCTCGGGTGTCGAGCGGTTATTGTCATGCCTCTTGCAACACCGTCCATCAAGGTGAACTCTGTTCGGGTTCATGGTGGTGCGACAGTGGAAGTTCGCCTGTTTGGTAACAATTACGACGAGGCGGCATCGGAGGCCAAGCGGTTGGAGGAAGAGGAAGGGATGACGATGATCCACCCATTTGATGATCCATTAGTCATTGCCGGACAAGGAACTATCGGAGCTGAGATATTGAAGAAAATGGTCAGTCGACCGCTAGACGCTATCTTCGTCTGCTGTGGGGGTGGCGGGATGTTGGCGGGGATCGCTGCTTACGTGAAAAGAGTACGGCCGAACGTGAAAGTCATTGGCGTCGAAGCTGCTGATGCAGCTGGAATGACGACATCGATGCAGCAAGGACGAGTAGTAACACTTCCGAGCGTAGGATTATTCGCCGATGGAGCTGCTGTCAGGACTGTCGGGACAGAGACATATCGTGTATGCAGTCGCCTTGTAGATGAAATGATCACTGTTACCACTGACCAAATCTGCAACGCCATCAAGTTGAGCTACAACGATGCGTAAGTTCCTACATGAAGTCTCCTTATCTTCGGATGGACCATCACCTGGACTCTCCTAACGCCGTGCCCCCCTTTGTAGTCGAGTCGTCTTGGAACCTGCAGGGGCTCTTGGTGTCGCAGGGATGAAGAAATACGTGGAAACGCATGGGATCACGGGTCAGTCATTAGTTGCGGTTACGTCCGGTGCCAACATGGACTTCGATAGACTTCGGTTCGTGTCAGAACGAGCAGACGGATCTGAAAAGACGCTGGCCGTAACTATTCCAGAGACGCCTGGTTCCTTCCGAGCTCTTTATTCGTTGATCTGGCCCCGAAATGTAACCGAATTTTCGTATCGATACGAAAGTGATGGAGATGCTCATGTATTGATTTCTTTCCAACCGGTGATGAATATTCAAAACGACTTTGATGGTATTATTGAAAGCGTCCGGGAGAATGGATTCGAATGCCTCGATGTTTCGGAAAACGAGCTTGCGAAAGGACATGTCCGACACTTGGCGGGTGGTCGATCCAGTGTTCCTGATGAACGGTTATTCCGGTTCGACTTTCCAGAATCTCCGGGCGCTCTACAACGATTCCTATTGAGCCTGGATATTGAATGGAATGTTTCTCTCTTCCATTACAGAAATCATGGAGACAACTTTGGTCGAGTGCTGGTCGGTATCCAAGTTCCTGACGATGCTGAAGCACGTCTTCTCCGTTTCTTAGACACTCTAGGTTACCGGTACGAAGAAGAGACGCAGAATCCTGTTTACCATTTGTTCTTGAGACGAGACTAGAAATGAACTGCACATAACAATAGCTACTCAATTTTAAGAGTGATTGTAGTTGTTGAAATCCGTAAAGAGTTTTACCAGAAAACGAGTTCATAAGAACCTCGCTTGTCTCTCGAAGCGGTGATGCAAGAAAACGACATTATTCTTGAATATCTAGACCGACTCACGGTTCTGATCCATCATGTATCCAATCTGCTACCCACACCGCAAGAGAAAAGAAAAAGAAGGTAGATTGTGATTCATGCTTTTTGGCTTCTTTCCCCCATCCCTTTTCCCGCTGTCATTTTTATTCTCATCCACGACCAGGTGCATCAACGACGATATCATTCTCATCGACAAATACCCGAACACGATCTACTTTGACATCCATTGTGACGATAGAACCATAGGGGATAAGTTCAATCGTAAAATCTTCATCTCCATTTTGTTCAATATAATCCATACAATCTTCTCCTAACATTCCTATACATTGTGGCCACGGTCCCTGTTGAGAGGGTAATGAAATTTTTGGCATTTGAACAATTTCTTTGTTGGCCATTTGTAGACCTTCATATTTCATACTACTAGAAGCTGCCATTAATCCAATCACCATTAACATCATCGATGCGAAGGCTGTCGCAGAACAGCAAAATGTCGTTTGCATGACGGGGTTTGTTTTTTGGGTGATGTCTAACAAAATAGGACACTCCTTCTTCAACAAGGGGATGGCAACAAAAGTCGCGTAGTGTAACAGTTCTTTGATCACTGTCAAGAGCGATCGTCGTTTTTCCACAGCGCTTTTCCTGTCTCTTCACATTGAGTTGGAGACGAAATTACCAGTAGCGGACGTTATTTTCCGAGAACGACGTTTCGCAAGATCGAGTTGCACAAGTCACGCCTCGAACACTATAAATCCTAATTATACCATAATCATATTGTATAAATTGTTATGATCAAATCCTATCTTTAGGCGCAGTCTGCAGGCAAAATTTTTTTCCTTAGTTCCTTAGTTCCTTAGTTCCGTATGTACTTAAAACCCGGATTTTGGGGTATGTTTTGTCCGTCAGTCATCGGTGTACGCTCCACCTTTTCG
>Ga0194115_10002247_pt1 | contig 23226 bp, 22 predicted proteins | sample TA2MahsurfametaG_3_FD_148656 | JGI IMG/M metagenome (GOLD analysis project Ga0194115, IMG submission 148656) | Freshwater microbial communities from Lake Tanganyika, Tanzania - TA2015002 Mahale S4 surface | ecosystem: Environmental > Aquatic > Freshwater > Lake | place: Tanzania: Lake... | reverse complement strand
CGGGCGGACAGTTGGTTGACGACATTGACTACGAGATTGATTTGCACACGGGCCGACTCAGACAGTTGCGTCCCCAAGAGTTGCCACAGCAACACTTGGAGAAATCCCATGCCCCTTTCTGAGTTCGTTGACCTGTTCTCTGGACGCACCGATGCGTACGGCTCATGGGAAGGTGGGTGCGTAAAAGAACCCGTCACCCAATCACTGTTCATGGAACACCTGCTCGGCACCATCGGCATCGGCATCTACCCCGTCACCCCCGACAACATGACACGCTGGGGATGCTCAGACATTGACGTCCCCGACTTGGATGCGGTACGCAACCTACAAGCCGTGCTCGCACACCAACAGATAACGACATGGGTTGAGCGTTCACGACGCGGATACCACCTGTGGCTGTTCGCCACCGAACCCGTACCAGCATCAGCGATGCGCCGATGCCTGCTCGCAGCACACCAAGTGTGCAACTACCCAGCCAAAGAAGTCAACCCGAAACAAGAAACCGTGACCAACGGCTACGGCAACTACGTCCGACTCCCATACTTCGGTGGCTGGGACAAACAGCCAACCGAACGCATCGTGCTATCAGACGACGAAACACCGCTCGACCTCGGTTCGTTCGTTCTTCGTGCGCACGCTGAGCGTGTCGTACCCGAACGGATACACCGCGTCGCAACCCTCTGGAAACCGCCAGTGTCCACGCCGATGATGATGCGCACAGGCAAACCGATGTCACTCGGAGAACTCAAATACCTCATCAGCCCGTACACCTACACCATTCTCACCGACGGACCGCTTGAAGGGTCAGACCGCTCATCCACCCTCGTACGCCTCGCCTCACGCCTCAGACAAGACGGATTGATGCCAGCCGAAACACTCACCATGCTCATAGAAGCAGACAAGAAGTGGGGCAAATACCACGACCGCGAAAACGGAATCATGTACCTAGAACAGATTGTGATGCGTGTCTACGAATGAAAAAGTACAAGCAGTTCATCCCCATCCGACCACTCGCCAAAGAACGCCCACGCGCCACACGCAACGGTCACGTCTACACCCCCAAACGCACCGCACAGTACGAAGCGAAAGTTGCCAAAGCCTACGAGGGTCCGCTGTTCCCGGCAGACCACACCGTTGAGGTGTGTCTGACGTTCAGCGACAAAGGCACCAACATCGTCATCACCGCAGAAAAGAACCCCGAATGGAAAGCATCGTTGCGCGGGGACATTGACAACTATGTGAAATCCATCCTTGACGCGTTGAACGGCGTAGCGTGGGAAGACGACAAGCAGATAACCGAAATCACGGTGAGGAAACTATGACCAAGGTCCGATGCAAGAAGTGCGGCATCACAATCGTGCACGACAGTAGGAACGTGGTGGGATGCGGGTGCGACCCCGATGCCCCCACATGGGTGTACATCCAACCCGATGGTCGGGTGCGCGGTTTCTCTCAATCGGAATGGGAGACGCTCAGTGAAGAACAGTAAGTGGGACATCAAGGAGAACACATTCAACTTCGCAGAAGACCTGAAGTACGGTCAGTTGGGTGAGAAGCGGATACGCAAGATGTTGGAGAACCTCGTAGAAGGTTCATTCGAGGTGAAGTCAGACCGCTACCGCAACGGCAACATGGCAGTGGAGATGCGTCAAAACCCACGCAAATCTGGCAAGTGGGTTCCGTCAGGGTTGCAAGTCACCAAAGCAAAATGGTGGGTGTACATCTTCTCAATGGACGGCGGATTCATCATCGTGTCCGTGGACAGATTGAAACGGTACATAGAAGCAAACAGAGACACGCTGGAAACCCGCGACTTCGCACGACGCTCAGACAACCCAGCGTGGGGATATCTGCTACGCCCCACCGATGTATCCGCGTTGCTGTACGACGAATCATACGATGCCTAAGAAACACATCCTGTTTGCGTCGGAGGTGTTTGAGAAACTGTCGTTACGCCGACCCGAATCAGAGATGCAGGCGTTGATGGAATGCGTACCGGGCGAAGACCCCGAACCGTCAACCGACGAGATGCTGCTACTCCGCGAGGCTGTCGCCTCGGCGGTCGCCTCGCTACCCGCAAAGTATCGCAAAGCAATCCTGCTGACCACATACCAAGGCTTGTCGCTGAAAGACGCTGGCGAAGAGATGGGGTTCTCTGATGTACATGTCATGCGCATCCGCAACACCGCGTATGATAAACTTCGTGACACACTTACGATGAACGTGGAGTTGAGAAGGAGATACGAGATGGCAAAAACTTGGGAACAGTCAGCGACACAGTGGGTGATGCACATCGCAGGACTCAGCGACAGGGGCAAACCGCGCCTTGATTTCGGGTTGTTGCGCGACAGGATTGACACGCTCATCGGCATCGTGTTCCACAACAACGAAGAACCAAACCCCGAAGCGTTCATCGTCGTAGCCGTACCGGTCATACACGAACTTCGCCACCAAGGAGAATGGGACTCCGCAGAAATGGCTCGCCTGCTCGCAGCCAAACAACACGACTACGGTCACAAGAACATTGAACGCTTCGGATTCCAAGGCATCATCGTGCGCCTCAACGACAAATACGAACGTCTCGCCAACCTAGAATTCACACGCCAATTCTTCGCAGACGGTCACACCGTCGTGCCGAAGGTTGACGAAACAATCATTGATACACTCAGGGACATCGTCGGCTACTGCGTCATCGGACTCATGGTGCTTGACGACACATTCAAATTGGAACTTGGAGGAACAAATGAACTCTCGTCAGATAACAATCGGATTCGATAGAGCGGTCAATGTGGCAAAAATTGTACGTATACTGCGCGCGCATTTTGATGACGTGGAGGTGGGCGAAGGTATCGTTGTCAACGGTTTATCTGAGAACGCCATCTACGTTCATAACAACGAAAGGAAGAATCGTGTCAGCAAACAACGGTGACTGGATTTACGAATTCATGGACAAACGTGAAGCCGACAAGATGGACGCCGAACTAAACCGCGTTGAAAAAAACGCCGGCACCATCATCACGATGATGATGTCGGCAACCAAAGAAGACGTCATTGACCTCTGCAAAACATGGGACAAAGCCACACACGGAGATGTCTACGCATGGCTGCGCATCTCATCATTCATGGAACATCTCATCGTCAACATGAAAGACCACCTGACAGGAGACCACGAATGAAACTCCCAGCCAAACTCGTCGCAGTCCACTGGACCGACGCATTCGACTCAGACAACGGGTGGATAACCGTCAAGACCTACAAACCGAAACCATGCCATGTCGTATCGGTCGGCTTCCTGTGGGAAGAATGTTTGGATGGTCACATCTCCATCACGGGTTCGTGGTTCCCCGAAGAAGAATCACCGCACGAAGCAGACGATGTTGGCATGGTTTCACACATCCCGTTAGGGATGGTGAACAAAATTATTGTTCTCCCTGAGCCTGACTTTTCTTCCGTTTCGGATTCGGCATCTGGGCAAGCACACCCGTCTGGGCAACATCCGACCACGCCTCCCTCACCAGCGTTGAACTATCCGCCATACGGGGCGACAACTCAACGTGCAACCAATCCCCGTCGGGCGCGCCCCCGATAGTCGCAGACTTGTAGTTCAACCAGCCGTCGCGGTCACAACGATACCCGCGACCATGCGGCTTGGGCCAGTAATCCAACACGCACTCCACGCCGAGCGTCTCCGCGTTGTTCACGAGCACATCGCACAACCATTGGGCAACGGCACGACCGTTGCGTCGCCCCTTGGTTCCCAGTTTCCGCCACGACAAATCCACCGCACGACCAGTGGCGTGGACAGACAACGACCCTTTGCCCCGCATGTTGCGTGACGCATAGGTGCCGTTGTTCCACAACGCACCATCCGTTACCTGCTCAATCGTCTTCACGAACTCCAGCAACCCCGGTCGTGCTTTGCCGTTGTCCCCGTCCCTGTTACCTGTGTACTGTGTCATTGTTCCACCTTCGGTTGTGAACGCAGAAGTTTTTGCAACTCCTGCCTTCTGCGAATAAGTTCTGATGTTTGCATCTGTGGAGTTACAGGTTTCACCGGAACACCCAAATACTGTAAGAACGGAAAAACCTTGCCCCTGTCAGAATAATAATCCTGCGACGGGATGAAACGTTCTGCCTGATTGAACGGCGGGACAACGTTTGATAGTGCATACAACAACTTCTCGTTCGCAAACTGTTGACCGCCCTTAGAAGGACTCAAACCAAGCGGTGCGCCAAGCAACGCCGCAAGATTGCCAACAGGACCTTGAACCTGAACAGGTGCTTCACCAAACTGCCTGTTACGGAAGAATGATTTGTTTGCCAACGCCACTTCAACAGGTACACGCAAAATTGGGTTCACGTTTGCAGCCAACCGTGCTGGGTCGGCAAGCATTGCCACATCTGCAGCCTGACGATTGAAACCAAGGTCCGGAGTCAACGCCAAACCCGTACCAGCCAAACCAAACCCGCCAGTCTCGCGCATCCACAACGGCAAACGGTCAGTCTTGTCCTCATCTTCCAAAGCACGCTTCAAATTACCGTAAAACTGGTAAGGCTTCGGATTCATGTAAATGTTCTGAATCGTCAACGGGAAGTTACGGCTCGTCCACATCCAAAACGGAATCACACTACGCGCATAAACATCCAACCTCGAAATGTCCTCGTAATCAAACAAGAACTTGCGTACCCGAGCCTGCGCACCGTTCACACCATACCCTTGACGCACACCGTCATACGCCAACATGAAACGCGAATGCTGCTCAATCCTAATCGCAGCCCTTCTGTTCAACTTTGTCCACGCATTGTTCGTGAACCGTCCTCCAATATCAAACGCAATCTCTTCTGCGTTGCCAACACCAGAGCCGAGCATCGCATCGTATGCGTCGTTCACCGCTTTGCGGCGAACGGCGTCAGGAATAGACGCAACGTAATCGTCAATCGTCTGCCCGCCTTCGTAGACAGCCTTGTACAAGGCATCCCACTCTTTGGCGCCCTCAGACAAAAATCTCGGCTTACCACCAGCAGCCACCATCATGAACGCATTGGTAAGCGTGTTGCGAACATGATAACCGGGTGTCGCCAAAGCCCACGCTCGGAAGAACCTCGTGTACCTGCCCGTGAACCGTTGCATCTCTTTCACAAACACGGGGTCACGCAAACGACCCATGTTGTTGAAAATTTCAAGCATGTTTTCTTTCAACTCAAGATTTGCAAACGCTTCCAACGCACCACTACCGGCACCTTTCACACCACTCAACTCAACCCAACCATCAGACAGAACGTTTCTGAAAATCAAATGCGCTTGGGCACCGAAGACGCTGTTTATCGCAAACTCTTCCGAAGCGGTTTGCGCCCTCAACAAATTTGCCTTAGCCTCCGCATAACCCGTCAACACCGCAGCCAACCTGTCCGTGTCCGGACCCTTGGGCAACTCGTTCAACTGGTCAATAATCTTGCGCACCTCCTCCGCCAACTCATCAACATCCGCCTCCCAACCCGCGTCCTTTGTTTTCACCCCCTTGGCCTGTTTGCGAAGTTCTTTCAAATCGTCCATCGTCCGTTTCACCAACTCCATGCGACGCACCGCATCATCTTTCGTCAACTGCGCATAGAAACCAACATCGTACGCAGAACGATGTTGGGCAATCTCACCCTCAACCTTCAAACGCCGCTCATGCAACTTCGCAATCTCCTCCTGAGCATCAGCAATTCTCTGCTTCAAACCCTTTACCTTGCCACGCCCATCCAACTTCAACTTCAACGTTCTGAACTCTGCACCAAGACGCTTGTGTTCCGTCACCGTCAAAGTATTCGCAGACATAGATTTTCCAATCGCATCCAACTGCTGCTCAACAACTTTTTGTTGCTGCTTCAACGAAGCCAAAATACTTTCACGCGCAGCAACAGTAGAACGAACACCCAACAACGTTGTCTTTGCCTGTTCAAGATACGAATCCTGATACCAACGCTCCCTCAACAACGCCTGCGCCTCAACCTTCGCCGCCTCGATTGCATCACGAGTCATACCAAAAGACACTTGATTTGCCGAAGCCTGCTCAGCCATCTGTTGAGCAATTCGTTCAGCAGCAGCCGAAACATCCTCACCCGGTTCAATCTTTCCGCGAACCTGCTTTATTGTTCGCGCCAAATCCTTGTTCGCCAAACCCAACTCGCGTTCAGCGCGAGCCAACTCTTCCCGATGTCCGCGCAACGTACGCAACAGCGTTTCCCCCGGACCGCCATCCATGATTTCCTGCAACGCTTTCCTGTTCGCAGCAATCACTTTTTCCGCCATGTCTTTGCGGGCCAGCAACAAACCAGACTCCGATTCCGACCAAGCCTGCTTCAACACGTCCCTGCGACGCTTCAACTCGCTTGCCGCAACCTCGTTGATAACCTCTTCGTTCTTCCCAGCGCGCAATCTGCCACGCTTCAAACCCTCCACATAACGCTTGAAACCCTCCAACGCCTGCTCATCTGTCACCGAACGCGGGTCCATTTCAACCTTGACACCAAGACGACGCAAAATCGTCGGGTCACGAAACAAACCCGGCAAAACACCATTCTCGGGGTCGCCCTTACGAATCAAATCAAACGCATTCATCAAAGTGTTCATGCGGACAACAGGATTCGTTGAACGAATCTGTTTGTCCAACGCATCAATTTCTTTACGCAAATCATTCAACCTGTCAGCAGCCACAGCGCGACGAGTGCGGGCAGCCCTCTGAGCATCAAACGTGCGAGCATTCAACTCCTGAGTAGCAGCCTCCGAACGTTTGCGCGTCTGAACCTCAAACTCGGCAACCAACTTCTCCCGCGCCGTACGCAACTGAGACAACCTCTTCTGACTGCGCGCCCGAACAAAACCCTCCGTCGCCCTAGCAAAATCACCCTCAACCGCATCATACGACAAACCAGACTTCTTATCCGGAACCTTGGCGGTCGGCTCATAAATAGAATCAAAATCATCACGAATACCAGCAAACACATTCCTCGGGTCGAGCGGGTCCTCACCCCTCGGATACGTCACCACCGTCGCATCGGCACTATTTTTTGACACCACACCATCAATCTCCGACATCTTGAACACACGCTGCGTCCCCGAACCGGTTGAATAAACCGCAAACGTTTCATCACCGTGATACGGAACCTCACCTGCCGCATGCAAAGCCCTGTTCGGTTTGTAAACCACACGCTCGCCACGACGACCAGCAAACTCCCTGAACTCGTTTGCCAAATCCCCAGCCAAAGGTCCACGCATGCCAGTAGGACTCAAATTCGTACCGGGCAACGTGTAAAACGGTGCACGGGTTTCCAACACCGTATCCGTAATCAACTCGGCAGGCAACTCATCGTAATGATAAACAGCCCCGCTGTCCAAGTTCACAACCTTGTACTGCTTCACGCCACTAGAAGATTCGGAAGTCTCAACCTTGTAACGGAACTTTCCACCCAGTTCTGCCACGGCAACATCGCGAGCCACATGGTCGCGGACACGCAAACCGTTCACCGTGAAATAGTACTCACCAGCCTTGTTTGCCAACAAACGGTCAACCATCTTGTTGTCAAACGCAAGTTCGTTCATCACATAAACTTCCGCATCAGCAGAAAAATCTCCAACACCATTCACATCACGAGAAGAAAAACGATTTATGCGCCCTCTGGCCGCGGAGTCAAAGACATGTTGGGCAAATTCCAACTCCTGATTGTTGATGTCCACGGCGGCAAGAATCTTCAAAAATTCGTTCTTGAACTGACGCTCTAAGGCGGCAGTGTATTCCGGACTGCGTTCAATCTCCCGCAGACTTCGCGCTGCACGACGAACCGCATTTATCTTGTTCTTCACAATAGTCGGCACACCACGCAACAAATCACCAGACTCATCCACCTCCTTGCCCAAACGAGAATCACCCAACCAACCAACCTTCTTGGGCATCAACAAATCCCGATACGCCTTCTCCGCCTTGGCGGGGTCGGCGCTATCCAACAACAAAATCGCATCCAATCGCCTGCGCAACACAGGATTGTTCGCAATCATCTCAGCAGCCTCAACCGCCTGCTGTACCCGCTTCGGCGCTCGCGCCTTCGCCTTGTCAATCGCCTCCTGCGTACCCTTCTTCTTTGCCTGCTCAACAACCTTTACGGCAGCCTCCAACTGCCGAATCTTGCTGCGCAAATGCTCCACCAAACCAAAATCCCCACCCAACGTCACCGAAGATTCCAAACCAAAATCGAGCGACCCATACTCCGGTGCCGCACTCGGGTCCTGCGCAAGTATCCGCAACTCTCGCATACGAATGTTGTTACGCTTAGCCGCCGAACCAAAAATAGAATCCTCAACCTCAACACGACGAGTTATCACCTCGCCGCTACCCTCACCACGTTGCACAAGTTGACGAGCACGCCTCTCCATGTCATTCAACTCTTTGTCTATTGCCTCAACCTTGGCGCCGTTGCGGCGCAACAAATCCTGCGCCATTCCACGCTCAGCATCCGTCCTAGAAACTGACACATTCTCTTTCAACAACGGCTGCTCCAACAACAACTCATGACGCTCGTTCACCAAACGCCGAGCCTTGTCTGCGTCAACAACCTCACCAACCGTATTCAGCGAACCAGCCCTGTCCCGAATTTCTAAATCATAATACTCAAGGTCGTACACCAACTTTTGTTCCAAATACTCCGGCGTACCACGCTTAGCCCGAATGGTCGCAATCCTTCTAGCCTTCTCTGCGCGAGCCGCAGCAATCGTCGCATCAACGAGCCTCGCATAACTTTCTTCGGAAACATCCTGCAACATCACAGTTTCCATTGCACCAGTTGACGGATTCCAAGTCTGAACCTCATCCGACATGTCTCCGCCGTAACGATAAACAGGTTTCCGCGAACCACCAGTCCAACCAACTCGAATCTCACCGTCACCAAAAGCAAGCGTAAAGAAATCGTCAATCTGGCGCGGAGCACGACTGGCACCCCCCTTGTCCACGCGCGTAGCCATCCAAAACTGGCGAGCCAAACCGTAAGTGTCGGTCACGTCTTTTCTCGCACCCTCAGCAACACGTTTGGCAACACGCTCCGGCAAATCAACACGTTGCCGCGCAAAACGCAACTCCGACTCAAGTTTCTTCACCAACTCATCCTTTGCCGCCTTGTCCAAATCCTTGGATTTTTTGGCGGCATCCAACTCTTTTGTCAAATCGGCAACACTCTTGGGACGAGAACGAGCCATTGCGGCATTCGCCAACTGTTCGGCATTTGCAAGTTCATCCAACAAACGCGATTTTGTTTCTGCGTCAATGCTGCCACGTTCAACCAAATCATCAATCATCCGACGCAAAGCGTCGGGTGTTGAACTTTGCAACTTGTTGATGCGATTCTCCGACTCCTTCAACAACCTGTTGCGCGCCAAAGCCTCCTCTTGATTCGGTGACAAAACATCATCCAACTCTGCTTTCCCGCTGTACGACTCGCTGGTTCTGTCGTAATCGGCATCATAATACTTTGCGCGAGATTCCACTTTTACATAACCGCCAAAACCCTCAATTTCTGTTTGACGTTTCCAATTCGGACCTTGATGTCGGGTAACAATGTCGTTCAATACACGCTCGTATTCGCCATTGTGACGACGATAATACTGAATACCACGAGACTGACCAACCGTATCCGTGATGAACGTCAAATCCCCCGTTACCGAATACAACGCTTCTTTGTCATCCGGCGACAACTGTTCAACAAGATACGCCAACCGTCCCGCTCGCTCATGCGACGGGACGCCGTACACCTCGTCTCTTATCGTGGACAGAATTGTCCTGCCCTGCGAAATTACTTTCTCAAACCTCTCCACATGCGCCAACTGTTGACGCGCAGCACCAGACAAAGCCAAACGCCACAACGTGTCCGTCGGGGTGTTGTTCGGCAACAAACGTGTCAACGCATCAACCGCCATATCCGCAGCGTGCAACAACTGATAATTTGCGACTTTCACACCGGCATCCTTCACGCTGATGTCCAAATTCATTTTGGCATCATTGAAACTTTTATCCAGCGACATCGCCTCTGCGGCTCGACGACGCGTAGAATTCAACAACTCAACATCTCGTTGAACCTGAACCGGGTCAGTAAACGCGTCGGTAACTTCTTTTACAAATCTGGCGTAAAGCGCATCCAAAGCACCAGTATTCTGTATTGTGTTACCGGCAGCAACCGCTTTTTCAAAATCATTTGCAAGAGTCATCAACGTTATCCAACTTGGGCTTCTACGCAAAGACGGCTCTGCTTCGGCGGCTACCGCCACCAAATCAATCGCCTTGTACGCAAAAGTTCTGGCATCTTCCAAACCACCAGATTTTGCCTGATTGAACGCAACCCTAAAAGAATCATACGCTGCACCAACCGTCGGATACTCGTCAACAAACGTACCAGCATCCTTCAATTTTTCTTCCAACGCAGCAATGTCTATCACCGCTTGCTCGTACTTCTCGTACTCTCCGCCGCGCATCACCCTGCGAGAACCCAACTCTTCCAAAACCTTACGCTGCTCAACAATCCTGCTAACCGCACCGTTCGCCTCCTGCCATGCCCGCGCGCGCGCCGACACCCCCGGTCCGAAAGTCAACAGTTCGTCAGCCAAAGCCTTTTGCGCAGCCAAACCAGCGTCGCCACCACCCGCGGCATCAAACGCATACCGCAACATTCGGGCAGTCATAAAGAAAAATGCGTCCCCAACCTTCTCCGGATTATCACCAACGGTTGCGGCACGACCAACTATCTCATTCACATTGTCCTGAGTCAATTTGCGCGTAGCCGAACGCTCATACGCCATACCTTTGCGCGTAACCCTTCCGCCCTCAACATCACCACCAACATCACCCGGAATACTCCGCAGCACCCGCCCGTAAGACTCATTTGAATCCATCGTCAACGACAACCATTCGTTGTCCAAATCAACCGTGTTCTTGTACGGAAGATGATTGAACGGACGCATCAAAATGTCTATGATTCTGTCCGTCTCCTCATCGCCTGTTTTCGCAAACGTCTCACCCGCAGCCAACATCGCAGGCAAATCCCCATCGTTGCTTTGCTGCCGAATCGTCTGATAAATCCTCTGCATCGCAGGACCCAACTCGTCCCCGTACACCCGCATGTACTCAACCGTTTCATTCGCCCTAGAAAATGCTGCATCAGCGCGAGAAAGATTGGTTTGCAAATCAACCAAACGCTCCTCCAACGCCTCCGCGCTTTGCCGACCAGAAGCAGCGTCTTGCGCCAACTGGCGCGCCTGCCGCGCCAAACTTGTTGCCTCATCGCTGGCGCGCCGCATAATGTCGCCAATATGTCCCATCACAACATTCTTCTCAACCGTAGCCGACGTCAACTCAACCATCTTTGCCTGAGTTTCAACCGCAATCTCATCCAGCGTCTTGGACAAGGCTTCTATTTGCGCAACGGATTGGTCAACCGATTTCACCGCAGCAGTAGCAAGCCTGATTTCCTCGCCGGTGTCGGACACGACACGGCGCATCGTCGCCATCGGCCCGCGCCGCACATTGTTGTCAAACATTTCAACAACCGCATCCCTCAACGCGCCGGCAGCGTTCTTCTTCTTTTCCGCCAACCTTGCAACATTCTTCAACATCATGTCCTGATGCACCGCCATAGCGCGCAGATAATCAGGGTCAATCACACCCTGCTGTTCCATCATCCGCAAAAAGTTTGTGTTCTTCAACTCACCCAAAAACGCAAACACAGAATGCGCAGAATCAACCGTGCGCGCATACTTGCTCAAAATCTTGGACATGGACGTTTCAAACAAATCAAAATCAAGTCCGGTCGTTTCACGCCACAAGGCGTTCAACTCCTCAATCGTCCCGTACTTGATAACCTTGTCCGTCTCCAAAAAATTGGTTCCCTTCTTCATTCCGCGGTGAGCCAAACTGTTGCGCATATCCAACACGTTCACCGCATCCTCGCGTTCAATCAACTGAAAGAACGGGTCCTGCGGATTGCGTTCCGCCCACTTGTAAAAATCGTCAGAATACACATGCGGAACATACCTGTTCGTCACAACACCAGTTGCCTCATCAACTTGGAGTGCGGGATTCTTCAACTCAAAAGTGTCATCAACAACCTTGCCCGCACCCTCAATGTTTACGCGCGCAGCCTCCAACACGCCCTGCGCAAGATTGCGAGCCTTCCGCTGTTCCGCTGTCAACGCGGCGTCATCGGCACTTTCAATAAAACGATGAATTTCTGTATCAAATTTTTGTGCCTGCTGGTCTTCCATTGCGCGCGCCGCGCCACGACCATAGTCTCCCCTAGCGCGGGCACCCGCCCTGCGACCCAACTCAATTCCATTCAAACCAGCAAGCATCGCATTCGCGGTTTCGGCATCCAAACGACCAGAAGCCAAATCTGCACGAATTTGACTGACGTCACCATACACACCGCTCACACCGCGCGGCGTGTACATGTACTGCAGTTTTGTGCCCCATTTTGTGTTTGTCAAAAACAGGCGACTACCAACAACTCCACGCTCCAACGCGCTACCAATAACACCAGAACCCGGAACACGCACACGCGAACCAAACATGTACAAACCGTTACGAGGCAAACCCAACTCTTCAGCCAACTCGCGAGGAACCGCAGACTTGCCGCGAGCCAAAACATTCTTCACAACACCTGCTTCTGCACCCATGTCCTGCAAAACCTTAGCCAAAGCCGCACGACCTTCACGACCAGACAAATTGGCGCTCTGCCTAAACAGGGTTTTACCGGCACCCGCTTCCAATAACTTTGCTGCGGTCGCCGCACTTGTTGCGCCCTTCAACGGAACAGAAGCACCAAACGTCGCATACGTTATCGGGTCCAACAACACGTCTCCGATAAACCCGACAATTCGACCACCCGCACCCGGTTTTGCGTAAATGCGACCAAAACCAAACGTCGGGTCTTTCACCTGACTAACAAAATCACCCAACGAAGTTGTCGTATTCGGGTCGGTGTCAAACGCATCAACGGTTTCTTTCAATGTGCTTATGATTGCGCGTCGCGGCGTATCAACTATTTGTAAACCACCCAACACCACTTTGCCCGGAGGAGAATTCAAACCCCTGTACAACGCCCCCTTCCACCCAGTCGGCGCGGTATTGCCTTTGGCAATACGCGCAATCTGGTCTTGCAAAGAAGGTGCCGCAGAAACCGCACCAAGTTGCGTATCACCCAACTGCGAACCAGCAATCGCTTTTTTCGTGCGAAACGGCGACGGAGACACGGGGAGCGGTTTGGCTTTCGCCAACTGATTCAACAACTCCTGAAACGTCGCCCCCGAATTGTCAACAGCCATCAGTCACCACCGCGGATAAAGTTTGCTCTCCTAATGAGTGCTTCCCGATAAGGCGTGTACCCCGCCGCTCTAGCGTTCTGTTGCGCCAACTGTGCAACAACCTGCATAATCTGTTCCAAATTCTTTTCCCGCTGTTTTGCGGTCGCCTCGTCCGCAATACGCTGCGGGTCGGCGGCACGTTCTACTATGGTGCGCAAAGTGTACTGATAACTTTTTTCCGCTACATCGGCCGCAGCCTTCTTCTCTTTGCGTTGTTTGCGGGTGTCGCTAAGCGAACCCTCTTTGAAAGGGCGCATAATTGCTGCACCAATATCCTTGATTCCCTGCCCCACCACGCCACCAACACCCGCCTTACCAGCGTAAACATCAGAACGTTTCTGTGCCGCAGCCTCTTCAGCCGGTCGCTTCCCCTTCAAATACTCGGTTGCATACCTCACCGAAGCGGGGTCAACCTTTGTCCTTGCCTTATCCTTTTGAACTTGCGAATAACTTGACGCAAGCATCTGCATCAACTCCGGCTCCAACTGCTCCAAAGTAAAATCCAAATCCTCGGGAGGAAGATTATTCGTTGTATCCTTCTGCTGTTTCTTGTACTTGGCAACCTGCAAAGCGTTCGACTCCCTAAAAATGGTGTCAACAAAATTCTCCAACTCTTTACTGTTGGCATCAAAATCGTACGTTCCGTCCGCTTCGGCTTGCGCCGACGCATACGCCTGAGCATCTCGTTTCACTTCCCAAGGCGCCCGACCCTCAACAATCAACGCATTCGCCAAACTGGCCCGAATGTCCTTGGGGTCCAAAGACCGCGTATACAAGAAATTGGGGGCATACTCACGAAGCATCATTTCTTCGTCCATGCCGGCTTGTTCTGCGCTCTGATAATCGGTTCCCGTAAGTTGGGCAACTTCTGGCGAAAACAGTACGTTGAGGTCGCCCGACGACACATTGCCCTTGCCTTGGAGCATTCTTGCTAAAGCGAGAACAAAATCGTCAGCCATCTCTACCCATAACCCCAACCGCTACCCCTTGAGGGTTGCGGCAATCTTCGGGAATTCTTTCTTAATCTTTTTCATCCCAGCATTCGGATTCTTCTTCACAAACTCCTCAATACGTTTCTTCAACGTAGGATTTGCAGACTCAGCCCTATCAGCCAACATGTCAACCAGCCTTGCAGGTGTAGCCGTCGGTGTAGCCGTTGGTGTAGCCGTTGGTGTAGCAGTCGGTGTAGCAGTCGGTGAACCAATGTTCGGCACCATACCACCAGCCGCAGCAATCGCATCCTCAATGGACTGACGACGAGTATTCGCCGCAATCTCCTGCTCCAACCGAGCCTGAGCCAACTGAGCCTCAATCTGCGCCAACGCATCAGCCTGCGCACGAGCAGCCTGCGACTCAAACGTCGCACGTTGCGTACCCAACGTCTCCCCAGCCAAATTCCTCGCCATCATCATCTCCGCCAAACGAGACGCATCAGACTGCTGAGCCGACGCACCCAACGTAGACAACAAATTCTGAAACCCGGCAGCCCCCTGCTGCGCAGCCTGCTGCTCAGCGGCAACTTGCGCACGCACGGGCTCAGCCGACACACCATACGCAGACAACAACTGCTCCATCGCATCAGGCGCCGACCCAGCCGACACCTGCACATTCGCATACGGATTGTTCGGATTCTGACGCAAGAACTGTTCCAACGCACCATAACCCTGCGACGTCAAATCTTGTGCCGTACCATAACCACCCGCAATCGCAGCCAAAGCATCCTGATAAGCCTTCTGCACATTCCCCCGCGACGTCCCAGCCTGCGAATCAATCATCCCCAAAATCTTGTCCATACCAGACCTGTAACCGCCACCGGACAACATCTGTTGATACGCCGCCAACGTACGCTCAGCACGAGCAGATTCGGAGGCATCCTGACGCCGTTCATAATCAAACTTTTGTTGAGCCAAACGGTCAGAAGCAGTAGTTGCCTTACCGGCACTGGCACCAACACTAGAAGTTGGCTTGTACTGAAACAACCCGTTCTTTTTTGCCCAAGCAACAAACTCATCCGGCGACATGTCCGCAAGATTTGGGTCGGTTGGATTATAGGTGGTTACTCCACGACCACCCTTCGGTGGATTTGGGACTGGTGGCATTACGCTACTCCTGCTCTGAAGGCAAACAACTGACGTGCAGCGTTCGCAATTTCTTTTGCTTTATCCATTTCCAAATCACCCAACGCACTCCGATACTGCTGCAAAATCCTCGCATCCTCCAAATCAAAACCCCGCATCTGCTCAGCCTGACCCATATCAAACTCCGACAAATTACGTGCACGCTCCGAAGCAAAATCCTGCATCGCACGATTGAAAATACCGCTACGCACATTCGGAGACACAAGATTCCGTTGCGAATAGCCGCGCACCAACTGCGGTTGTGCTTGCTCATACTGGCGCAACGCAGCCAAACGCTGCCTCGCGCCACGCTGCTGAGACAACGTGCGCGAATACTGATTCGCTGCGGCAGTAGCGGCATAATTCTCGGTCAATCCGCGACGACGCGACTCATACAAACTAGGGTCGTACGCCATAACCGTTCCTGTCCATCTTTGCCACAAGCCGCCTCAACTCTTCCATCTCCTTGCGCATCTCCGACAACTCAAACGACAACGAAATAAAAATCTGCTGTAAACGGGCAGCATCATCGGTTGTCAATGTGTTGATGATTGGCGAAGACCACGGGGTTCTCATCCGAACACCTGCGCACCCAACACAAACTGGTCGCTATCTGAACTTGCAATAATTCCAGCAGCCAACTTTGCCGAAGTAACGGCACCATCGGCAATCTTCGCCGTCTCAACAGCACCAGTACCAATCTTCGCCGCAGTAATTGCACCAGCATCAATGTTCGTACCAGTAGCCAACCCGTCGGCAAAGTTCTTCACCGCAGTGAAGTTGCTGTTCATGTCGCCAGCCTCAATCACCGTCCCGGTGGTAAACGAATAAGGAATAGACAAAGGCATCAGCCACTCACCTTTCGGTTGTTGAACTTGTACGTAATCGAATCAATACCCCAGTTGCCGTTGGAAGGTCCCGTAAACAACAAACACACGCTTCGCGCCAACCCAAGTTGGCGACCAGAAATAACCTGCACACCCTCCGACTCAGTACCCCACAAACCAGTCCCCCACAAATCCGTACCCCAATACCCGCCAGTAGCAGTGCCAGACAACGTGACATCAAACTGTTTACGCTCCGAACCAGACGCCTCCTCGTAGTTGTGAAAAATCTTCACGTTCACAATCCGTTGCGTATCCACCTGCTTGAACACGATGTCGGGGCGACGAAACACCTTCTTACGTGCGTACGAACCACCGTCAACCCAACCCGTCCTGTAGTACGACGAAAAACTTGCCGCCGTACCAGTAATGTTGTCTTGGGCTTCCTCGTACAAATCAACCTTCACAACACGAGCCTGAACGGGATGACAAAACACCCGATAGTTCTCCCCGTTGTCATCCGTGAAATCCGTTCCGGCGACGACACCGTAACCATCGTGCGTGGCAAACTGCGTATACGCGCCACCAGACCCGATTGACGCGTCAAACACATAGTTCCGAGTCGGCTGGGTGGCGGTGTTGGTGTCATCAAACGGCAACGCAACCCAAACACGGCGACCCGCATACGACACCGAATACGGTTCCGTAGAAGCCGTAGACAAACGCCGTTCGTCCACCAACGGACGCAACGGCTGAAAAATGTCCACGATTTTCGTGCCGTCATAAAAGAACACACCCTCGGGATTTGAGTAGAAATAGACACCAGACTCCGACTGCGCAACACTGTGACGGGTGTTGGTGCCGAGATTCGTTGACAGTTCAACGACCTGAAAGTTGTCCGACGAGTTGCCAATCAACAAATAGATGCCGTTCGGTTTGAAGATAACAAGTTGACCCGCCACGATGGCAAGCGCACGGATTCCCAATCCGCCACCGTTGAACTCCAAATAGTCGTCCTCCAACCAGTTCTCGGGCAGACCTTCGTGCGACCAACGCAAACGATTCTGGTAACGAACACCATCCTCATAGGTGTCGGCAACGAACAACTTGTTGGCATGCGTAATCACATGCTCAGCCGGGGGCATGTGTGTTCCGTTCGGATTATTGTACGCCTGCCACGTCGGACCAGACGCGGACAACGCGGTCGCAAACGCCGAACCAGTCGTCCACTTGTAACCAACCTTGCCCGTCGCTGCCCCTGTCGTAATGTATAGCGTGTTGCCCCACGCATACATGTCCGCGCCATGAGACGAAACGGAAACAACCGCATTGCCAGCGGAGTACTGCAACTCGGTAAAATTGGCGCCGGACGAATGCAACACTTTCGTGTCGTTGGCGAGCATCAAACGAGAAGAATCACCGTAGAACGAATACAAACTTTGCGGATTCCACGTACCGCCCACGGCGGTCGTGTTCAACCTGTGCATACCGCCACGACTGAACACCCCGCCACGAGGGTCAATTTCCACGTTCAACAAATCGGGTGACTCGTTCTGAGCCAACTGAAACTGGTCAGCGCGAAGGTTCAAACCGCCAGTGAAATCGTCGTATCGGCGCGTAGAAAGGTTGCTCATGACCCAAGCGTCGCCCCCAACGTCTGCAACCAGCGGCGCATCGTCGGATACTTCTTACCACCCGACAACAGAAGCGGTCTGTGCGACCGTGCCTTCATCAAATCGCGGCGAGCCATCGCCACACCTTCCTCAAACGACCGCTGATACATCATCGCCATCTCGTTGTCCTCTTGACGCTGGTACACGCGCGCGAGCGCGTAATACGCCAACAAGATGTGAAACCAGTTATCTATGTCAATTTCGGTTGCCGTATTCGACAACCACGTATACGTCGCGTTACGATACGCGCGGACAGTCAACGGATACACCGCATCTGGTTTCGGATACAGGTGAATCTGACCGTCCCACACAGCCCAAAAATAGGGGCGGCTAGCAACGTCGGTGTTACCCAACCAAATTTCCTCGGCATCATCGTACGCAATCTCACAAAACCTGTTGCCCGATGTCGTCGTCTCCACGATTGAAATTATTTCCCGAATGTCCCCGATAGTGGAGATGGTGTACGGACGTTGACCAGTGACGGTGTTCATCGTGTATGTTTCTTGGTAGAACGGCCATCGTCGCTCCAAAGCGACGATGCGCTGGAACGCTTCCTTGACGAACGTATCCAACAGGCTGTTGGGCAGGTCAACGGTGTCCAAGTCCGAGATGTCTCGGACCATCGTGCGAACGTCGGCTAGATTCAAGCGACATCACCGCCCTTGGCGGCTTTACGCAAATGACCGATGCAGTACTGGGTGCCTTTTGCCTTCGGACCTTCGCATGTGTCGTTGTCGGCAACGCAACGGTTGCGACCTATGTATTCACCTCCACCAGCCTGCAGACGTGCCTCATTGACTCCCTGATGGGCTGGTCGTTGACCGTTGACGGGTTGACCATAGAAAGCGTAGGCGGGCTTAGAACCTTTCATCATCCTTAGCCCCAGTTGCTACTTGCCAAGAATGGTCCAAACCCCATTCGGAGACTTGACGGATAACTTGTTCTTCAAACCTTTTCCACGAAGTTTGCCAGACGGTGGTTGTTGTGGCAAACCTTTTCCACGAAGTTTGCCTTTTTTATTATTTGGATTCGGCTTGTTGGGACCCGGTCCATTGATAAGAGTTCCCCGAAGCGGTCCTGTCGGTTTTGTTTTTTTGTACCGTTCGGGGTCAACTTCTACAAATCTTGGAAATGCCTCTCGCGTCAAATCTGCACCACCATGCGGCAAAAAGCCTTTACCACGAAGCCTAGATTTGGGTGGTTCAGGTGGAACAGGACGAGACTTGGGTTTCTTCTTTGCCATAACTATCTCCTACTTGAAGGTCCCCACCCCACGGAAGGGAGGTGTCATGAGGCGGGGAACCAACTAACTCAGTAACCCTTGCCGATACCCGCTGGCTTTCCTTGCGGAAATCCGCCACGCTTTGGCTTTAGGGTCGTAGTCGAAGGCTGCATGGTCTTGGGCGAGGTCTTGCGCGATGACGACGATGACGACTTTTTGCCTTTTGCGGCAAACTCGGCACGAGCCTTTGCACGCAGTTTACGCTCACGCGCACTGCGAGAAGCCGCATCCCTCGTCGGCGTAACACCTTTGCTCTTCAGGTATTGACGAACGTACTTGACTTTGGCAGAACGCGGCTTTTTGCCACCGCTTCCTTGACCGTTGTCTAGCACTGCATACTGTTGTGGCATAACTATCTCACTTTCCCTTGTTGTTGTAATGCGGGGCAGAGGGCTTCATCCCCCTGCCCCGACATCTTCTCCCTTATCAGGCCGTCTTGGCCGTCAGTTTGCCCTGCTTCTTTGCGTTTCGGCAAGTCAAATTGCCGTAGCACATGATGAGAGCATAACGTGCGTCTAGGTTCTCTGGACGGACGAACTCCGTCTGAGCAAACCATTTGGCACTGTGACCGACAAGCGTCAGATACTTGCTGTTCAGGAAGAACATGACACCAGCGGGGCAGTGCACATCGTACACAACCGGACCAGCCTTGAACAGCAGGTTCTGGAAACCAGCATCTGCAGTCTTGGTGTCGGTGTAACGAAGTTGCGGCTGCAACAGAGCCTCATACTTCTCGAACAGGGTTTGGGTCGTCAGCACCATGTCCGGGTGGTCATTACCCACCGACACGGTGTTGTACGCCGTTGACATTTGAGCCAGAGTGAGCGCACCAGCGGTGTTCTCCTCGTACGAACGCCAGAACTCGTTACCGGCGGTCGCGCGGTTGATGCCGCCGACAGTACCAGAGGCTTCGACAATGTTGCCGAGACCGTTCCAGTTCTTGCCCGAGTTACCGGTTCCGTCAGAGAAAAACATCTGGTTGAAGCCTTCACGCAGCGATTCCTCTGCCTGCATGATTTTGGCTTCCAGCAGGCTGATGATTTCTGCTTCGCCGTTGTTCTTACCCTCTTCAATACCGCTGATGGCGATGGACGCAGCGTACTGCTTCCACTCGTACTCAGCAGCCGAAATTCCTGCTTGCGCGGTGAGCGAGATGGTGTCGTACCCGCTGTACGACGAGACCGTATCGTTCTGACCGTAGATGAGCGGCTCAACAATCTTGGTACCACCGTTCAACATGCGGATGCGACCCTTGTCCATGAGGAAGTAGGTCAACGGACGTGCAGAGAACACGTTGTCCGTCAGTTGCGCACGGTAGTTTGCAAGCGTTGTGGAAAGCAGCGCATCAAAGTTGGCGTTAGCCGTCATGATGAATTACTCCTTGGTTGAAATTGTGCTAACCCTCAAACTGCTTTTTGGCAGATTCAAAGGCTTCGCGGACTGTACGAATTGGTTTTGAAGACACGTCGGCACTCTTCGCAGAAGCACCCTTAGACACAACCGCAGCCTCCCGTTTGGCTTCAACAATCTTCTTTTCCTCTGGCGTCACCTTGGTTTCTCCTTTGGTTTGGGATTGTTCATACAAACGGTCGAATGCAATCTGTTTATGGACTGCTTCCAGATTCGTGTTACCTGTCGCCAACGCTTTCGCTACGACCGCATTGGCATCAAACAGGTCTCCGTATCTCCGTGACAAAGACTCAATCTGATTCTCCAATTCACGCATCGCCTTGTCTTGCTCAAATGCCTGAATACGAGATTCAAGTTGCCGATACTGCTTCTCCATAGGGTCCAAAAACTCGTCCTCTTCGGACGTTGGTTTCTGATTCACACCATAATGTTGCGAAAGCAGTTCCAGAGTGCCGCTCGGGTCGTTCTGCAAAGCCTCTTGCAAAGCGCCAGCAAACTGCACCTGTCTCCGTTGCTCAGCGAGTTCCTGCGTCTTGCGTGTATAGTCCGCTTGACGCTGGTACCCGTTGAGCGCCTCAGCCAAAGGAACCTCAATTTCTTCGCCATCAACAGTCAACTTGACGGGCTTGTCAGCGTATTCGTCCCAAGCGAAATACTCTTTCGGTTCCCCAACCGGGGTATCACCAATCTCGGCGTCCGCCTCAACTTGCCCTTCTACGGGTGTGTCAGGAACGCTTTCAACGGTGGATTCAAATTCTTCTTGCACAGAGTCCTCCTTCGGCGGTTGCTCTACCCCTAGTACCGGGCACTACATCGTTTGTTCAAATGGCAACTGCGTATTCGCCAACGGCGCACCCGCGGCCAACAGTTGCGACAGAATCTCGGGCGGGATATTGCTCGGCAACGGCATGCCACCAGTCGGCGGAGCCTCAGCCGCACCCGTACCCGGAGGCAGCCCTTGACCACCCATTTGAGGTGGCATCGCACTCTCCGGACCCATTGGTGGCATCTGGGTAATAAACCCTTGCGCCTGCTTGATGCCGAAACCGTACTGCAACACGTAGGTTGCCAGTTTGCCCATGTCCAGAATCCCAGCCCCAGCAAAAGGAGCCATCGCATCCACAATCTGCAACGCCCGCTGACGACGGAACGACTCATTCATCGGAGCCGTAGACCCAGCCTCAACCTCGTAATCAAACTCGCCCTGAATATAGTCGCGGTCAAACGTCAACCACAGCGGCTGCGCCTCAGACCCCACCACACGAATCGCCTGCTCACCAGTCATGAACTGCTGAGCCAACATCACCAGACGACGCGCACACTCACCAATAGAACGCTCAACAATCGCCAACTTGTCGCTCGCGCGCGCATTCGACGCATCCTGCACAATCGCCGCCTCCGTGGCGGTACGACGAATCTCGGGCAACGCACCCTGCTGATACTCCGTCACACCAGACACACGGTTCATGTCCGACGAAATCAAATCCGACTGATTGTAGAACTCGGGCGGATTGATGACTGCCGGCATCGGACTAATCACATTCCCAAGGTTGTCATCCGTAATAACAGGAACCATCACGTTGTCCTCGTCGGACTCCAACGCTTGACGACCATCGGTATCAAACGCGGTTTCCTTGTACAACCATTTGCGGGAGAACCGTTTGCGGTGGTTCATCATCTGTGTGCGGGTCTGGTTCAACTCGTGCTGCAGCGGCTCAATCGCCTCCAACTCACCCATCGGATAGAACGTCTCCGGAACGTCATAGTTGCGAATCATCACGAACGGCTGCCCGAACGCAAAAGGTATTTCGCGTGGCGCCACCAAGAACTTGTCCGACCCGTCACAAAACACCGACACCGTGTTGCGGTCAATGTCGTACCACTCAAACACCTCAACATACGAATCCATCGGGTCCTGCGACCTGCGCGGACGGAACGAATCCTGACCCCATTTGCTGTAGTGGCTCGGCGCAGCCTCACCACGGGCAGTCGAATTGTAACGCTTATCCTTCTTCACATCCTCCAACGGACGACGGATACGTTGCGCAATCCAGCGGGCATCCTCCATGCTTGTCGCATCGGGGTCAACGAACACGTCAAACGGGGACACCCGTTCAACGAACGGGCGGTCCTCTTTGACAATCAGATTGGATTCCGATACGTTCTCCTCGCGAACCTCCACCAATTCGTCAAACGAATCAAAATTGTTCTCAACAACCTTTTCTTCTTCCACGTAGCGGTACCCCGTCTTCACCCACCCGTGACCGACAATCAAACAATCCTTCACCGCGCGACGAAACTCCTTCTGACATTCATAATGACGCCACCAATAGTTCACAATCGCCTCAGTGACCACCGCCTTGTCCCCGTCTTCTGGGCGACGGGCATTCACCGTAATCTTCGGATGATTCACCGACACCGAAGGCGCAACGATGTTGATGGTGGAGAACGCCATATTGACAAGCAACTGGTCCTCTTTGATATCGGTACGATGATGCTTACCTCGGTAGAGGTCAATCATTCGTTGCCACAAATCGTC
>Ga0194115_10002244_pt1 | contig 23257 bp, 37 predicted proteins | sample TA2MahsurfametaG_3_FD_148656 | JGI IMG/M metagenome (GOLD analysis project Ga0194115, IMG submission 148656) | Freshwater microbial communities from Lake Tanganyika, Tanzania - TA2015002 Mahale S4 surface | ecosystem: Environmental > Aquatic > Freshwater > Lake | place: Tanzania: Lake... | reverse complement strand
AGTCGAAACACGGTAGTAAGCTACATACTTCATATTATAACAATTTAAATTTCGATAAATAACATTACATGAACGTTCGTTTATGTTGTGTTAAAAATGATTTGAGTTTTGTTTTAACATAGGATTCTGTCTTTAAAAATTAAAATAAGGTAACAGATTGTCCCTTCTTCTGCGGTAGAAGGATACCAAGACGTCAACATTGAATTGGGTTATGTTTAATTTAATTGCACTCAATAAGAAGCTAATTTCCTTCAAATCATAATTGTCGGGATTTTTACCACAATAAGCAATCATCACTCTAGCAATTTTGTAATCAGATGGTTTGTGCTTGTCGATTAAGAAATGCCGGTGCTGAATGAATATAAAGTTTAAAAGGTGCCTCTGATTTCTTGTTAATTTAGCCAGTGGGTCTTTAAATTCACTCATTGTACAACATTTTAATAAGTTTGATATCTATATCCGAATACTCCAGTACTTCATTTTGACCCTGGTAAAAACAACTCTCGGGGTATAACCAATTGTCATTATAAAACCCCAATGATTGGGTCATTTCTTCACGTATAGCGTCTCTAACGTCATTATAACTGTCCTGTCTCGGTATATTTATGAAGATCCGGGATGATTTTATTTCATCACCTTTACTTTTTGTAGTGAAAAATCCCTCACAGTTTTTTAGTTCATTATTTCGTATTAAATCTGGGTTATCCGATATAAATGTTTCGTAGTCACCAAAATACATGACCACATTTGATTCACTACGATTGTTAACAATCGAAAGGTCAATTGGATTTATTATATAGTTTAAATCACTTATGACCCTTTTAACTTCACTTATATATGGTTCGTATTGACCATATACGAAAATTTTAACGTCCTTTTTGAACTTGACTGGAGATTGTCGGATTTTTGAATTTAACTCGTTTTTGAGGGTAATTTCATTGAAGTAATCAATCTCCTCATCAGTGTACCCTTTTGATTTAAGGTTATTAGTAGTGTAGTAAGTATCTGATTCAGTCTCGTTAAAGGATACCAAACCAATTAGAAACCCAAGTGAGATAAATAATATAAAGCCTTTCATAAGTATGGAAATTATGAAAGGCTAATATCGTAGCCCTAAAATTGATGGCCAAATTTTATTGAGATTTTGTTATTTTATATATTTCGTTTTTGATTCTCAACATATAAACTCCCGGTGGTTGATTTGTTAATGTAATCGTTTCTTGTACCGAAGAAATCTGTCCCGAAACAACTAACTTACCGTTTACATCATAAACCCCATATGATTGATCTACATAATCATCATTTGATATAAATGTGACATTATCACTGGTTGGGTTGGGGTAGATTGTTGGTTTAATTTCAATTTCTTCATAGAATCCCGATGATGTATCTTTTAGACATCTGATTGAATACCCAACTCCCCTTCCGGAAGGAAATACCCTTAAGTAGTCTCCATACATATGAACAATTTTTGATCTTCTCCCAAAAACCCCATCCATATCCCAAGGAACGGTGTCTGTGGTCCAAAAAGCGGCTTGAAACCCTTCACCCCAATATTCAGTATCAAAATTTTGTAAATCACCACCTCTGTAACTAAAAATACCCCCAGGTAAACCAGACCATCCGGTTTCGTTTGTTCCACCAAGTCCTTGATCCCAGTATTGGTTCGATAAGAACTTTCTACCTGATTGATTATTCATAATACCATCGTTGATATACATTTCGTTATAATCTAATAAAGACAATGTGTTCGAATCAACAAATGAGAATAATTGGTGGTATTCCATAAATGATGGTACCCTCCAACCGGTTGGACAAACGTTTCTATTGTCCGAAGCTACAAACCAATTATATAATCTACCATATCGATTTAATAATGATGTGTCACCGTTGTAATAACCCTGAGATGGTGTTCCATACTCTTGATTGTCGAAGTGTGCTGTCTGCCACCACTCCAACGGTGTTAAACAAGCTAGGATAGGATCTCCGTTACTAAAACGGGTGACCTTTAGGTTCTCCTTCAACCATACTTGGTCTCCAATCTGAACTGTGTTGTACTGGTTACCATCGATGTCAGTAACGATTTCCTGACCAAAAATTCCTGATGTCATCATCAAGAAAAAGATAAAAATGGGTAGTGTTTTCATAACGGTTATTTTAATTTATAAATCAAATATATAGGTTTTTTTTTAATAAACAAAAAAATCCAAGAGTTTTTTTCTTGGATTCTTTAAAATTATTCTAATTCTTTTATCATGGTGTCTTAACAAATACTTTATAAAGGTCACATATTGTGAATTGTGTTGTAGCGTCACTTCTTTCAAATGTAAATTGGTCACCAATATATTCTAGTTCACCTTGGTATATGAAAGCTTTACGTGTACCGTTTTGTTTGTTCTGAACCTCAGTCTCATCACCACCTTCGGTAGGTGTATCGAATAATAATAAAACACTAATACCTCCCATATCTTCAAATCTACTTAGTGGTACACCTTGATATGTAACTTCTAATACATGTTTAAATGGGTATGTTGTTGACCTAATTAAACCGAAACCTTCACCTGAATTACCTAGTTTTATAGTTTTACTACCTAGTTCTTTCATAGGTCCAATTATAAAGTTGGTGTGTCTTTCAATTTCATCACCGTTACAATCAACATTTTTTGTCTCATATTCCGTAACCTCAACATAACCATCTTCAGTCATTAAATTCTCAATATCCTCAGTCATTTCGGGATTCCGACTAAAAAAACCAGTAGTTTCTTCTTCGGTTTCATCATTAGTCTCGGTTTCATCACTAACTTCCTCTTCTTCCTCACCGGGAACTGTTGTTGATGTTGTAGTTACTTCAGATTGTTCATTTAAATATTGTTTTAATGAAGCTTTTTTGTGCATATTTAAGATTCGATCCTTTTCGTCTTCAGTAATTAAAAATAAATTTTTTTTCATTTCTTTGTTTTTTTTTATTTTATTGTTGACGTAATTTAATATTCTTAACGTCTTCAGTTCTAATATTTTTTAATGAAAGAGTTCCATTTGATATTTCTTTAAAATAACCCATACTGTGGGAGTAAATCATCATATAATATAAATAGTCTGGAACTAAGATATTTTCGTCTATAACTTTAATCCCAATGTTTTCTGAACTAAATTCTTTTGTTGGTTTACCAACTTCCTTATCACTTCCTTTTCGTGTTAACCAAAAATCAGCTTCTGGAAAGTTTAATTTAATTTCACAAACGTCTTTTAATCTCATTTTATTTTTGTTTAGTTAATAACTCATTTGCTCTGGTGACCGCCAAATCTTTTGTTTTAAACCCACTCTCTATGGTTTTTTTGGAGTGTATTATATTATAAACCGTTGATGAAATGTCAGGTTTTGAAAACTTATATTTCGACTCTTTTTTAGGTTTATACGTATCTTTAGCGTAAATATCATAAAAACCAACTTTACAGATATATCTACCCTTTTGTCCTGATTTTGTTGCCATGTTAGATTACTTTAAAAACTTTAATTTATATACTGTACTAAATATTAATTCTTGTACTGTATCAATTTGATTCTGGATGAATGAATCTTCACAACAGGGTCTACTATCTTCAATCATACCATTTAATTCTTCCAGATAACCAATAACGTCATTAACTGATGTATAGGTTTCCAATTCAAACGTTGAGTAGTTTTTTAATAGTCCGTATTTACCTTGATAGGACTCGGTTAATCCATCGACTAAACCACCAATAGAGTCATAATAATCTTGTAAAGCTTTATGTATAGCATAAGATCCGGATCCTTTAACACTTAAATGGAATACATGTGTTTGTATTTGTGAATGAAATAACTTGGAGACCATTTCACAAAAATCATCACTTGTTGACCCATCATCTTCATAATCCATTTCAGTATCATCATCTTCGTCGTCAATATCTTCAATATCGTCCTCCATGTCTTCCTCTTGTTCGTACATTTTTCTTTTTTGAATCTCTTCGTAAAGTTTTTTAACTAAATCGTTGTCCATAATATGTAATTTTATTAATAAATACTATGAAAATATCATTTGTTAAATGAATTTAATCTCATTTGTTACAGGGTCCCAATCAATGTTCCAGGGTAACTGGGTATAGGAGTATCTTTCGTTTAAAATTGACGCGTTAAAATAATGTGTAAAACCATCAAAATGATAACCATATCCACTATGTATATGACCACAAATATGTATTTTTGGTTTTAATATTTTAATTCTTTCAGATAATAATTCACAACCTAAATGAACACCCCTATTCCCTTCGACATCATCTAACACACCCCAACATGGTCCGTGTGTTATTAATATATCAACACCTTCAGGTATCATGTCCCATTTTGATTTTAATTCGTCACCATTACGTGGAAGATTAAACGCCCAATTATAAAATTCAGGTTGCCAAGGACTACCCCAGATCTTAACTTCGGGACCATCACCTTCTTGTATTGACATTAATTCATCCTGAAGATAATCAATATTTTTATAACCGGTTAAAATTCCTTTGGACCATTCCGGATCATTTTCCATAATACGATCATGATTACCTGATATAAACACTTTTGTGTCATATCCTTCTAGTTCATCTAGCCATTTAAAAAATCCTTCAGCTTCCTGTTTGTAGTATCCAGAGTTCATAAAATCACCAGCGTGAATTAAAAGATCACCACCTGGGATCTCTAACAATTCATTACTAGATCTATAAGACTTTGGTGTCTTTATCATATTATGTTTTGTGTGGGTATCAGATAATATTGTAATTCTCATGACTTAATCATTATTTGATTCATCAGTATCTTCTGTATTTTCAGAATCAACTTCTTCGTCCCATTCCTCACCAACAAGGATCTTAACTGGTTCTGGAAAAAACTGGTTTAGTCCAATACCTAAATTAACTTCAATTATTTTTTTCATAATACAAATATATTATATTTTTTTTTAATTTAAAGTATTTGGTAAAAATAATCAAACCGGGTTATTTTTATTTGTTCAATATTTATAATAGATTATTATATTAATTAATATGAATAAAATAAATGAAGAAATACCATACTATAGTTCACAAGAAAGAATGTCACGTAATGATAATGAAACTATAATTGCTAAAATTTTATGGGACGCTCGTAACAATTCGTGGGGTTCTGGAGTTAGTAAAACAATATTTAATAATTTTTCTGACACAATACCAATTACTACCGCTTTAATATCGTTCGTAAAAACAAACAAAAATTTTGATCCAAAAATTTTAAAAGCTGCGGTATCATTAATATTTAGAGAAAGTAAAGGATCTTCGACATATATCAATTTAAAACCAAAAGAAGTTCTTGGATTTATACATAATTTTTTTGGTGGGAACCATTCACAGGGTTACGCACAGATTCAACCCTCAGTGGCTAAACAATATGGTATTGATGTTAATTCTTTGTATACTGTTATTGGATCTTTAAAAGCTGCTTACACTATGTTATCAAAAAATTATAACTACGCTAAAAAATTTTACTCTGGACCCCAGGTAACCGTATTTAAGAATGGGAGATTGGTAAAAAAACAAGCTATCGATGGTGACGCTGCTTTACATTTAGCGGTCGCAGCTCATAATGGTGGGTTAGGATTGATTGGTAAGTGGTGTGAAACAAATGTTAAAGATATCGCAAATAAATGTGATATAACATCTAGAAAACCTTACGATAATTATATAGTAGCTACAACAAATAAGTCTAAAATTATTCCAAATTATTTTCCAAATAAAGGTAATGTACATTCGTATATGCCCCAATTCATAAAATGTTATAATTCATTATCATCTTTGCCTGGAGTCTTAAATAAGATATCTTCAAGTAAAACAACATCAAAAACATCAAACAAACCTAATATGGGTTGGGACGGTTATAAATCTGGGGATTTAAGGTACTGGAAGGTGTTATATGCGGTCATAAAAAAGTTAGGTTTACCCGTAAAACTAGACCCAAAATCTAATGGTAAAATTGAGAACGCTAATTATTTCTATTCTGGTCCGTGGGTCATATGGAAAGATAGATCCAAAAATGGTGGGTATTTTATTTCCAGTGGTAGTGGTACCATCAATAAAACATCAGTCGTTGGAAAAATAACCAGTTATGAAGGAAGGTACGTGGGTGAAGATATATCAAAAACAGTGGTAGAACTTAAAGGTGGTAACAAAAAGAAATACACATTACTAGCATTTTTAAAAAGTAAACCTGAAAATCTGGTATATCAAAATACCAAAAAATAATTAATTAATTAGTATTTTATTAAAAGTTACCGAATCAGTTATAACTGAGTCCAGGTCTACCGGTCCATCAATACCCTCAATGTTTCCGGTATGACTATATTGCCAAATAACACATTCGTAGTTATTAAATGATGGTTTCATACCATAATCTTTGTCAATATAAATCCACAATTTACAATCACTAACTTCACCCTCCAAAATTAATTTAAAGAATACATACTCAGTATAAAGAATTGGTTTAACCCCATAATGTTCCTCGGCTAATTTTAACCAAATATTGACTTCACTAATGTTACACTCTTTTAATTCCACATCTAATATTGGGGGTAGATCACCCTTTTTAAGTTTTACAGTGTTTTTGAAATTATTAAATTGTTCCTCACCTGAAATACCAGGTGTGAAGAAGTGATAAGCACCTCGTATGGTTCCTTGTCTGTTTGATTCTTTCCAGTAAGAATTAAACTTACTGTCAACCCAGGATTTACCTTCGGTTGCTTTCATTATAACAAAATCATTGTTATCTGAAACTGAATTCCAATTTGTAACCTTATTGTGGTGTGATATATCAATACCTTTGAATTTAAAACTATCGTCAGTTACCGGTTCTAAATCAACAACATTAGACACACAAGAATAAATTAAAAAAATTGATAGGGAAATTATGATTACTTTTTTCATGATCTGATTTTTAAATTATATTATCAGACATAAAATTAATGGTTTTTTTTTAATATCCAATTTTTTGGTGAAAAAAAATTAAATTTATTTTGTGATTTTGTAGTTATTAACTTGTAACCATCTCAAAAACTGGAGTGTGTCCCAATCATCAGGGTTTAATTCACCAAGTGGACCATCACCAAATTGTTCTATAAATCCAGGTAAATAATCGTGTACTATTTCAATACCACCATTTTCAGTCTCATTTATTCTTGTCTTAACCATTTTAATAGCACAAGGTTCACATTGTACTGATCTTTTGTCCCCCATAAATTCACTTTTACAGGTAACACAATTACACGTATAGTAACCAGGTGAAAATCCACCTACTGGGTATTTTAGTTGTTCTATTATTCTTCCACTTTATTTATAAAAGATTGTCGTTTACTAGTAACCATTGATTCAAGTGGCAAAATAACTTCATAATTATATTCTCTCCAATACTTGTCAGGAGTTGTTCTCATTAATTGATTTCTAAAATTTCTAACCAATTGGTTGGCGGCATGTGTCTGTTGATATGTCTCACAAGAGTCAATTACCTTTTCTATCCATTTTGATACGTCTCCGTAGTGTGTGTTTCTTTTTTTCATATTTAGTCTAATAAAAAAATACAATCTTCAAATTCATAATTTTGTTCACTTCTTTCCGATACAACAAAAAACTTATATTTCATACCAATTATTTCGTTGCCATGTGGAGTTAGTGAACCATCTTCGTTTGGGGGTACAATTTTAAATGGTGTTTCGAATTGTGTACTCTCGTGTGATATAATTGCTTTTACTTTATCAGTCCAAGTTGAAAGTCCGTATTTTCCTTTGTACCTAAATTCTTTTCCAACCAACCTTTTCATATCAAATGTTGGTACGGTGTATTCTTCTTCCGGAAATAATGGGTTTTTCTCCCCGGTTAATTCCTCGTAGTAAGGATTTAATTGGCCGGTGTACGGATCGTGTGTTGGTATTTCATGTTCACTCATTTTTTGTGAATATTCCTAGTTATTTGATTTATTAACCCTTGTGCTTCACCAAAACTGTAGAACCTAATTCCGGGATCGGTATTGAAAAATTCAATGTACCAATTACCGTCTTTAATTTCCTCATTTGTGGGAGTTATGAACGTTAATCCATCAACAACATCAAGAACATAATAATACGTTTCATCGTCTTCATGTTCTTTGATTTCTTCACTTTTAAGTCCTAAAAGTATTATCTCTCTTTCTGTCATTTTATTAGTTTTACTTTTGTTACGTTACTTTTTTTATTTAACTTATATTTGATTTTAAATTCTTCGGTAAAGGTATAGTTTCCTTCTGACATATCCAAACAAGACCATTCACACGTTTCGTGGTGATAAAAATGAACATGTATTTTTTCCAAATGAACACACTTATCATATGTGACGGAGGTGTAATTCCAATTAGAACATGATGTTAACATCAACAATCCAATTATTAAAAATTTGTAGTAACCCATATGTTTTTTCGGATTTAAAACAAATCTACGAATTATTTTTTAATTAGACAAGTTTTATAATTAAAATTCCAGGATTTATTGGGTGGTCATGACAATCCATGGTATAATCATCACTTAAATTTCTAACAATTCGTTTCATTTGTTCAGATATTCCGGTGATTATTTCAACTTCCCTTGTGTTAGATTTCATGTTTTCATAAATAAATTCATCAAACATACTTTGTACATCTGAATGTCTTACACCATGTAGGTCAAGTGTTTTCATAAATTATCTGAATAAATATCAAAGAGTTCTTCACCTTTTTTAATATCCCTGGTAGCGTACCCAGAATTATCTATATTTTGATTTTCAATGTTAGGATAACAACTGTTAAAGAATACGTTGTTACAGGTCACGAAATTAACCCCATTGATCATTCTAACAAATATATAGTCGTTTGTTCCCCTGGTAATAAAGTACATTGAGATTAATCGTTTAACGTCATCATCAAATGAATTATAGTCTTCCACTGGGAGTGCGTAAATCTTTGTTTCACCGGTCCATAGTGGGAATAGTTGTTCACCCCTTTTAATATCCCTTATTGTGAACACACCAATCCCGTGAACTGGTGAACATTTTAGTTCAGTTTTTAAATTTGATTTTAGATGAGTTACTAGGTTGTCTGAAACGACTGGGTAGTACTCAATATTTAAAATTGGATCTTTAATTAAAAAGTCTAATCTTTTTTCGGGCATATTATTTTTTTAATGAGGTGGATTGAAATTAAAACTATAAATATTGTTAATCCAGATATGTGTACTATTTCTTCATATGTTATCATCTCATCCCTCCTTTATTATAAATATATTTTATTCTTTTTTTAAGTAAACGTGTCTATGGTTGTAGTTCCCACACTGATCACATCGTTCCAATTCTGTTGAGTTATCAACATCATATTCATATTCGTCCGTATTATTAAAGATAATCTCACAAATATCGGTCCAATCCTGGGGGGATAATTTGTCTCTTAATTCGGATAACTTTGATATTACATTTAATTTTAAATTGTCAACTAATTCTGGGGACCTATTATCATACTCGTGTGTAAATAATGATTCACCGTCAATTTCAACATCAACCCCAAAACAGTTTTCACTTAATTCTATTTTTTTCATAACCCTAAATTATTTTTCTTATTCATTTCTTGAATGTATCCCATTAGACTTTTGACCAAATTATCAGAATCAATCTTTTCATATTGGTCTGGGTATCTTTCCTGGAGTAATTTATTTTCTTCATATTCCTGACAACTTAATAAAATGTCTGATAACATTGATTTTAACATATGTTCTTTATCATATGAGTCTTCAACTTTTCTTTCTAAAACTTGTCCTTCAAGTTCTTGTGTGTATTCAATAAGTTCCTGAACTTCTGGGGTTTCCAAAAGATCAGGTCTACCACAAAATAGTTGTTTTATGTTTTTCAAGTTAAATAATTTAATATTTTTTCTTTTACTCCTGATTGTTTAATACCTTCATTAGATTTTGGTGTTAACACAAAATTATCAATCGCCCATTCATCTTTCCATGATTCACCAATTTTACCCATATTTAAATCATCAACAGAAACCCAGTGTGTTACTTCAGGATGATCGTGAAGGTATTGTTTAATTTCAATAGTTCGTATTTGTTCTAACTCCCATCGTGGTGACCAAATAAATAAATTACCATGAACAGTACAGTCTTTAAGGTTTGGTGTTAACTCAATTGGTTTTTTAATAATCCCCTGTTCTTCGTAATATTCACCAAGTTCTTCTAATGTCGCGTGTAGTTTCCAATCTGATGATACGACGATTTCACATCCCGTTTCTTCAATAATCTCATTAAGTACTTTAACCGCCTTTTTATCAAAATCATCAAAACGATATTGTACGGGAGCATATTTTTTTTCTTTACTACTATCGGGATTTTCACTACGGTATTTAGCCCATTTCTTTGTTCGTCCTCCCCAATTATTAGAAAGACAAATTACACCGTCGTTATCTAAAAACAAAACCTTCATTAATCCTCAAATAAATTAATATTCACAGTTTTTAATTATTATGGTAATACATCAAATTTAGTGTATATTGTAAATATTTGACAAGTTGGTGTTATTGTTGGTGTTGGTGTTGGTGTTGGTGTTGCGGATGGTGGTGGTGGACTTTCAAAAGCGTAACCATCAAGATCTCCACCACAAATAACCTCTAGACCACCTGAAGTTGGTGTTACCGTTGGTGTTACCGTTGGTGTTTGTGTCATTGTTGGTGTATTTGTTGGTGTAGCTGAAGGTGGTGGTGGTGGATCGGTAGGTGTGGTTGTTGGTGTTGGTGTTTGTGTCATTGTTGGTGTTACCGTTGGTGTTTGTGTCATTGTTGGTGTTGGTGTCATTGTCGCTGTCATTGTTGGTGTTGGTGTCATTGTTGGTGTTGGTGTCATTGTTGGTGTTGGTGTAATTCTAAGTTCCCTAACCTGTTGAATTGTCATTCTTGTGTGGTCAGTAATGTCAGTAAAGTAAGGAATACCAGTAGTATTTGTAACCTTCAAACATATTTGTTGTCCTGAAAATAATACAACCCCTATTTGAGCTCCGTTTAATTCAGCGTATGGTTGTTCGTTTGATGAATAGAAATGACTTCCAACATATATCTTATCTAAAACTGGGTCAACAATTCCAGCTGAAATCATCCCATCAGATACCGTTGTTCCCGAAGTTGTTTCACATTCAAATGTGGTACCGGAAACACATAAATTACAATCCCCAATTACACTTTGGACGGGACCACAACAAAAACAACTATAACAAGTTCCCGATTGTATACAATTCCATGAAACGGTTGACGATGGTGTTGTTGGGCTAACCGGGTAAGGAACGTCAACATTAAGTGTCATTTGTATTTGTGATGTATTTAAATTTTCTAAAACCCATCTAACATTTACTGGGTCCCAATAAATTATATATGGAATACCTGAACATGTTGATGGACAAGCTAGTCCAGATGTTGTTGTAAGTCCAGAATAAGTAACTCGACCATTAATAATTGTTGATGTTATATAAGCGTCGTCTAATAAAACACATTCACCATTTGTAAATCCAATACAAGGTATATCAAAACCAAATACATTAGCTAGTTCCGGATTTGTCGATAAATTATCTTGAACACTTTGTGATGAGAAATTAACAAGGGAATATCCGGGAGGACAGGTGTCTGGTGGACAAGCTGTTGTTGGTTGATTATTATTTATTATATCTTTTAATGTGTTATCAACAACGTCATCATAAGTACCTGATATCACATTTAATTTTGTAGCTGTAGCTGGTACTGGTTGTACAGCGAACGTCATTCCATTTGGGAATGTATTTCCTGGAACGTAACCAGATATGTATTCATAACTAGTGTTCGGGTTAAGATCGTAATCACAATTTATTATTTCACTTAATGTGTTGTCATATAATTCGTAAGCGAAACCACCGGTACCGGATAAATTTGTCCCACAAACTTTTAAATTGTTTGGTTGATTAGCTATCAACGTTATTGGATATATGTTCCAATATTTATAATTTCTTGTTTGGTCAATTGCCAATGACTGATCAACAATCACATTACCATTTAATTCAATTCTAACTGAATTGTTTCCAGCGACCCCAATGTAATATGTTTTTGTTACTGGAACAATTAATGTGTCACATTTACAGTTAGTACCAATGTAGTCTGGTAATTGTGGTATTGATTGGGTTGACCAAGCTCCTATGTTAAACAATTTTGTTCTCCAGAATCTCTTAGGTGTTCCGAAAGTTTGATGTTGTGGTAGTGTGTTTGTGGATAATCTACCACTAGCTAGATTATTTGTACAGAACTCATTGTTATCTTTTCTAAAATAAATTACCGCGTTTTGTGAATTTAAAGGATTTGGTATTGGGTATGTTTGATTACAACCGAATAACAATTCCCATGAGTACGAACCAATTGGTGTACCATCTAAATTAAATCCGTTTGTATTGTAAACTCTAACACCAAGGGCACCGTGTGATGTGTCGATTGTTTGAATGTTGTTATATGGTGTTACAAATGTTCTCAGTCTCTGCATTTGTGCTGGAGCTGTAGTTATAGCTGGGATTGTTGACCCGGTAACACCCGAGAAACATAAACCATTTCCTATACTTGTACTTCCAGATGGACACTCACAAGATATTTGTGGTCCAAAACCACTTTGTCTAGATAGGTGTACTTGGAAACTTAGGTTATAAGCTCCCGTAGTTGGACAAGTCCAAATACCGGTATTCGGGTCATATGTGTCGGTACCACCAGCTTCCCAATCATCATATAATTGTGAAACAACTGAAACCGATGGTAATTGTATTATACCGTCAAATATTGTTGAGTTATTTAAACTTGGGACGTAGAACGGTAAGTTTGCTGGTGGTTGTTTTCCTGAAGCCGCTATCAATGATAATGTAGCGTTAGGGTCCCCAGAAACAACAAAGTTTAATGGGTCAATACCTAAGTTTTGTACAGATCCACTAACTGGTATGTCACCAATATTTAATTTAGGGACATAAACAGTATTGTTTGATATGTTAGATAACATTAAACTACCATTAATTGATGGTGTAAATTGTAGTTGACTACCACCAACTAAAGCGGATAAACTTGTTGTCATGTACCCATCTTTAGTTAATAACATAGAACCACCACCAGATGAGGTTGTTATTACGTTGACTGATGAACCTAATATCGCTGAATAATTTGATTTAACTGAATTCACACACCCACCTAAAATTGTCGCGTAAGATGATGATGTTATTGTTCCGTAATCACCACCCAAAATTGTTGACCTGTCGGATTTTGATGTTATTTGATTACCTTCACCACCCCCAATTGTGTTACCGCTTAATGTGTCTAATATTTTATTACAAACACCATTACCTAGTGTCACATAACACCCCTGTGTTGTATTACAGCAACCACCACCTAAAACAGTAAACCCACCATTAAGTGTTGTATTTTTACTACCACCTAAAAGTGTAATATAATCACCGGATGAGTTTATAATAGTATTACAAGTACCACCACCTAAAACTGAATTACTTTTAAGGTTTGTATTTTTACTACCACCGAATATTGTTGTAAAACAATTATATATTAAATTATTAGTACCACCAAACACAGTATTTGTTTGTCCGGTAACCGGTATTTTAAATGGTACACCGTTTAATACGTATGGAGCTTTATTTCCTGCTCCACCAAATATTACAGTCTGGGGTATTTGAATTTCGTTATCGAATCCACCCAAAATTGCTGATTCGTCGGTAATTATCCCAGAAATAACAGGACTAAATATTTTATTTAAATCACCTCCACCGATTGTGACATATCTGTGTTCTGTTAAGTTTCTTTGTCCACCTAAAATTACTGAACATGACCCTATAATTCTATTACATAATCCACCTAAAACAGTTGAGTTGTCACTTTTATCTTTTGGTAGTTGTGTTATTGATTCAATTTTATTACATGACCCACCAATAATTGTGGAAAATGGTGAGGACGAGATTGTGTTTAATGTACCACCAACAATTGTTGAGTGTCTTGATTTTAATTTGGTTGTTGATGAATCAGGTCCAATAACGGTATTTTGATTACCACCAAATACGGTTGAATACTGTGACCCAGCTAAATTAGATTGTCCACATCGTAGTGTTGATGTTAGTCCACCCCCTTGTGGGTTTGAATCCTGAATTATAATTTCAATTGCCATAATATATTTTCTTTTCAAATAAATATTAAGGAATGGGTAAAAAAGTAAAAACCCCCCACAAATAATGTGAGGGTTTTTACATGTGTTATTATCAAATCGATTATATCTTGTAACTGAGTGTTAAATTTTGACTAAAAACTTTTGAACCTCGTGAATTTTGTGTTTTATAACTTGATCATTATCTAACCATCGATCTTACAATTGTAGAAGTTAATATAATCATTTAATTAATAACACAATTACTCGTTAGTGTTATCTTCATCAGTTTCTGATGGTTCGAGTCCAGGTAAAGTTGTCGTTGAGTTATGTAGGTCTAGTTCTTCTTGTATCTCATCAATTCTTGATTCCAAGAATTTAATCTCAGAGTCTCTTTCAATAATAGAAATTTCAGATTTTTTAATTATTGGTGAATCTGATCGTCTTCCGTAAAAATCTTCTTCCACACCGTCAGTACAATCCAGACCTTTTAAGTGTTTAACGATACTTTTTAATTCAGACAATAAAAATATTTTATCATATACACCTGAGTTAGCTTTATGAATTTCAGTTTTTAAAGCGACCAACTGATTAACCAATGAATACTGTTGTTCCAAAAGTGCTTTGGTTGAGTACGGTCTTTCGTTTGATTCGGATACCGAATTATATTTCAACATCTTAATTTGTACGTCGGTAATTTCACCAACTAATCGATTTTTAAGTTTTAATCCTTGTTTGATTGTCATAATTTTTATTTTTATTAAATTATATGATTTTTATTTTAATATGTCAACACCTTTTTTAAAATTATTTTTTAATGTGTCATTATGAACTGGGGTGACACTACCATAAGCGTCACACCCAGATTCTTTTTTTGATTTACATGAACCAAGTAATGAACAAACAATTAGAAATACTACTACTGATACTCTCATTACTTAACCTCCTCAAATTCTACGTCAGACATGTTATCGACATCGTCGGAGTTTGGTTGTTCATAAATGTTTTGACTAATTTCCTGGAATTTAGAATTCAATTCATCTAAACCAGATCTCATTAAATCAAAATCACGTTTACTTTGAGAATCTTTTAAGTTTTCCAATAGAGTATTCAATTCATTTTTTTGGTCCTCAGAAATTTTGTCTTCCAAATCTTTAATTGACTTCTCACTCTGGAATATAGTTGAGTCTACTGTGTTAATTAATTCAGCCTCTTCTCTCAACTTTTTATCCTCCTCAGCGTTCATTTCAGCTTCTTGTTTCATTCTCTCAATTTCTTCTTTCGATAAACCGGAAGATGATTCAATTCTGATTGTTTGTTGTTTATTGGTTCCTCTATCCAAAGCTGACACATTAATAATACCATTAGCGTCAATATCAAATGTCACTTCAATTTGTGGTACACCACGAGGTGCTGGTGGAATACCATCCAGGTGGAATCGTCCAATTGTTTTATTATCTTTAACCATTGATCTTTCACCTTGTAAAACATGTATCTCAACTGATGGCTGGTTTTCGACTGCGGTTGAGAATGTTTGTGACTTTTTGGTTGGTATTGTGGTATTTGATTCAATTAGTTTTGTAAACACTCCTCCCATAGTTTCAATACCCAATGATAGTGGTGTCACATCCAATAATAAAACGTCATTAACGTCACCAGCTAATACACCACCTTGAATAGCTGCTCCTAGAGCTACAACCTCATCCGGGTTAACCCCTTTTGATGGTTCTTTACCGAAGAAGTTTTTAACAGCTTCCTGAATAACCGGGATTCTAGTTGTTCCACCAACTAATATAATTTCATCCACATCGGACGGTGACATCTTAGCGTTTTTCAAAGCTGACTTACACGGTTCAATTGTTCGTTTAACTAATGGGTCAACCAATTGTTCAAACTTAGATCTAGTCAAACTTCTAACTAAGTGTTTTGGAACACCATCAACTGGCATAATATACGGTAGGTTAATCTCCGTTGAGGATGATGATGATAACTCGATTTTGGCTTTCTCAGCGGATTCTCTAAGTCTTTGTAAAGCCATTGGGTCTTTAGTTAAATCGATTCCGTTTTCATCTTTAAACTCAGATACTAACCAGTCAATAATAGATTGATCAAAATCATCACCACCTAAGTGTGTATCACCGTCTGTTGAGAGTACTTCAAACACCCCGTCACCTAATTCTAATATTGATACGTCGTGTGTACCACCACCACAGTCGAAGACAACAACAACCATGTCTGATTTCTTTTTATCTAATCCGTAAGCTAAAGCAGCTGCGGTTGGTTCGTTGATAATTCTTTTAACCTCTAGTCCAGCTATCTCACCGGCTTCCTTTGTAGCTTGACGTTGTGAATCATTAAAGTAAGCTGGTACAGTAATAACGGCTTCAGTAACGGTTTCACCCAAATAGTCCTCAGCTGTTTGTTTCATTTTTTGTAGTATGACTGCGGATAACTCTTGTGGTGTGTACATTCTACCATCAATCTCAACTCTCGGTGTGTTATTATCACCTTTAACTATTTTATATGGTACTTTCCCAATTTCAGACTTTGAGTCTGAGTAATTAAGTCCCATAAACCTTTTGATTGAGTAGATTGTCTTATCCGGATTAGTGACTGATTGTCGTTTAGCTGGATCACCAACTTTACGTTCCCCGTCTTTAACGAATCCAATCACTGATGGTGTTGTTCGTTTACCCTCGTTATTTGTGATCACGACCGGTTCATTACCTTCCATAATCGCGACACATGAATTTGTTGTTCCTAGGTCGATACCTATAATTTTTCCCATTGTTTTTTTTTTGTTTATTATTTATTTATGACCATAAAGATCGATTATTTTTTTCCAAAAAATATTCCATATGATATTATTATGACATTTTGTCAGTTTACCAAGTACTAACGTCAGTTAAGTCTAATTCTACCTCAGCTAATTCACTATATACTCTGACAATTTGTCCGATACCATTACTTGTGAATCGATATTCATAATCACCATATTCACCGTAAATAGCTTTTATGTGGTCTTGCCACTTTTTTAATTTTTTAACCTGATCCGGTTCTATTGTAAATGTCATTGGTTTGTGATGACTTTCTTTTTTACTTTTCATGATACAATAAGTTTAAACATTTTTTTTTACAGTTTCAATACTTTAACTGACCATGGATCAAAAAAATTATCACTTTCACAAGTTTTGACCTCATTGTGTAGTGCGTCAAAATAATAATCACCATTTAATATGGGTAGTTTTTCAACTATAAAATATTTACGACCCTCAAACTTAACTAATGAAATTTCTTTTTGATGTTCATTACATAGGGTATGTATCCAGGAATTTATTTTGTGTTGGTCTCCAGGTTCACCACACACCTCACAAATTCGAAAACTTTCTTTTTCAGCTTCGGTCACGAAGTGAAGTCCGTTTTCCGGTAGATTATCCAAAAATAAACTCATTCCACCAAATTTTTGTTTAACATTTATAAATTCTTTGTCCCAACCTAACGATATTAAAGTTTCAAATAATCTTTGTAAAATACCTAACCAACCGTTACCGATTGAAAAATATCGTCTTTCCAGGATTGGGGATTTGTGCTTATGGAACCCGTGGTTTATACCACCAATACTATTTAAAAAACTATTAAATTCTTTGTCAGATAAATAATTGTTATTCATTCTTATTCCCATCTTTTTTGTATATTTTTAACATTGTTAACGAATTTCTTAATGTCCAATATGAGTCCCAGAATCCACCTCTATCGTCTAAAAAAATATTCGCGTATAATTTACCATTCAATCCATATGGTTTATCCCACTCTGGGTGCATTTGGTTGACACCGTGAACAACAATTCCAAGGTCCTCCACTTGTTTTTTAGTGTTTTCCAATTGTTTTTCACTTCTAGCGGTATTGATTAAAAATACTATACCATGTTCCTGACATTCCAAAATCAAATCAACCATTTTTTTACAGTTATCTTTAATTTCTTCGTTGTAGGGGATGATGGTATCGTCAAGGTCACAAGCTATAATTATTTTTCCATTTTTAACCCATTCATTCGTTAATCTATTTGTATAAAAATTAGCGTGGTGTCTCATTTTAATTTAGGTTTCTTTTTATGTGGTATAACGATATCATAATCACCGGTAAACCAAACAATATTGATATTGTGGTCATCTGGAGTACCATACAAACTCCAATTAAATATGTTGTAGAAAATATTAAATCAACTATAACCTCAGTAATACCAAGTTTAGTTATCAAACCAAAAAACGATTCTGATTTTCTCATCAAACTCTTTAATTTTTTCATCATCAAATAAATAAAATTCTTCTTTTAATCTCTCGGTAATCTTATTAGCTAACCCAGCTAATGGACTTTCTTCTTCCCAAGTTCTATAATCCCAACCTTCTACCGTTGTAAATCCAGCGGATACTGTTGGTAATTTACCACTAGACTCTAATTCTTCAATCGACTCTGGTGATATCATACCCTCAACCCAAACTGTTGGATTTTCAGATAAAAAATCATTAATTTCCTTTAATGTTAGATGACTGTGACTATGTCCATCATCCTTCCAATAATCAGATTTTTCTTTCACAATTTGACTAACGTCTTCAGGTAACCCTTTTGGGTCCGATATTGTGTTATCACAATAACCTCTTACATTTGCCAAAATACAAAATAACTCATAACTCCTTCCCAAATATATTGATCTTGGTTCATATAAATCACCGTTTTTACCATCTTCACTATAATATGGATTAAGTCTAAAGTCATCACAATTTACCCAAGTTTCCAATCCATTGATTTTAATTTTTTTCTCAATGTATAAATGAATATCACATCCCATAATTTAAGTTTTAAATATTTTTAATTAAAAAATCCCCCAGTTAACAGTAATACAAAATAGATTCCTGTACTAATAATTGTTACCCAAAAATTGTGATCACCAGCTTTTGGTTTGTCATGTAAATGAGCCCCCAATAATAAGTTTAGTGATAACAAACAACACATAATAATTTGACTAGTTCCCATAATAATTTAAGTTTAATTTATATTTTATTTATTTCCAAATCCTACCTTACCACCACCTTTGATTGTTGGTGTTTTTTTCAATCCTTCAAGGTTATCAATTGTTTCTTCAAAAGTTCTACCCATAACAATAACCGAAATTACAACTTCTTTTAAATGTGATAAGGACATTCCTTCGGTTTTTTTGATCCATTCTTCAATATCAATACCTTTCAAATCTTCTTCACTTAATTTGTGTTGGATGTACGCTCTTCTAATATCTTCATTTGGAAGTTCGACTTTATATCTTCTATCAAAACGAGATGGTCTATTGGTAATCCTTTCCTGTAATTTCTCCGGGTAGTTTGTTGTCGCGATGTATACAACACCTTCAATTTGTTTTACACCGTCAAGGATATTTAATAACCTAGCTGTCTGGTGTCTACCTTCACCAGCAAGTGAATCAATATCCTCCAATAAAACAATAAGTGGTCTATTAGGTTCAACTTTTCTAAATGTTCCAATAAATGATGTAAATCTTTCAACATCTTCTTCATCTTTAACATTTATTACGATCCCATCTTTTTCAATTATTTGTTGTGATATTAACTGAATGATACCTGATTTACCACAACCTGGTTCACCATACATTAATATACCTCTTTTGTGGATATAGTTATACTTTTTGTAGTTATCAGCTCTATCCCAAAAATTGTCAATGTCTTTTAAAATGTCGGTAATCTCATATGAAGGTAAATGATACAACTCATCTGTTTTAAATGGTTGTTTCTTTACAGTATATGTGGATAGGTTACCGTTCCAACCGATCTCATAAACACCAGCTGGTACTTTTGGTACTGTTGAGTATGCTGGAGCGTATTCATTATTTTTTAAATTACTCCAACAAGAAGGGACATCTTTGTCAACTGTTTGTTCCTCTTCCTTATCTATCACTCTACCAACAACAGGTTTATCCATTCTTTCATCATCAGTATATTCTAATGTTTCTTCAATATATTCTTCACTCATATTATTTTTTATTAAAATTGTTCTTAATTCTTTTTTCCAGTTTCGTTCCATTCTTGTTCTTTAAAAACTAATAACCATTCTTTTTTTGGTATTGCAACTCTAACACCATCTATCGTACAGAAAACCTCATCCCCAAGATCGTTTGGTTCTTCTATTTTTGTTGGGTCTACTGAAACTTTATTGTAGTATGTACTTTCATTTGCAAACCTAACATATATTTCAACCTTGTTCATTGTCCTGTTGAATTAAGTGTTCTAAAATTTGTTTTTCTAATTCTTCTCTAGAAATCTCAAGACTTAGTTTTGCCTCTTCCAAATATTTTTCAGTATCTACTTCTACTATGGTTTCTTCCATCACCGGAACTTCATCCTCTCCGTGTGGTTCAAAAGCTCGGGTGGGTGTTAGTCCTAAATTATCCCTTGTTAAAGGTCTCAAAATTCTTTCAGTTGCTATTAGTGGTGTGACATCATCCGCAATACTCAACATTTTTTCCCCACCAAAAGTATCATCATCAGGTAATTTACCATTATATTTTTTCATTTCATTTTTTTCTTCTTCCGAAAATAATTTGTAGTTTGGTTTTGTTGTTGGTAGGTCCAGGTTTGTTTCCCTTAAAATTATTTCCAGTATACTACTTGGGAGTCCTGTTTGTATTGTGTCAATTTGTTTGTCCTCCTGATTGTACGTTTTGAATACATAATTTTCATGTTCACTATGTTCCAGTTCAAAATAATCTGGACAATGTTTGTAAAAAGCGAATTTTACATTTGTTTCCTTATTGATAAGGTATATTAAAATTCCCCTTGAGTGGTTATAGAAATAAGTCGCGTCATTAATCATAGCTGTACACCATTTAGTTTGGTAACCATATGAACAGGATGACATATATGTTAGTGGCTTGAGGATCAAATATTTTTCATCCTCATAAATCTTATGTATTTCCTTTTTTGATTTTTTAAACATCTCACGATTCTTAGATTCAAATAAGTTAATCTCTAACATTTCCCAGGAATCGTATTTACTAATATCATTTTCAGGGATAAGATTTTTTTCCATTAATTCTGTAAACTCAACAAATCTTTCCATGTCACTCCAAGAGAATACATAATCACAAATAAAACTTCTAGTTATAAAGTTTTCCCAACAATTACGGGGTAATACACGATCAATCGGATTAGTTTGTAGTCCCTCACCGGATTTGAGTGTTAGATAGTCGTTATTCGATTCGTGTTGTTCAATTTTTTTATTTAACAACTTAACCAATAATTGTGTATACTTTTTGGTTTTACTGTTGTCAAATTTACCCAACATGTCAATCAAAGTTATGTTTAAAAAGTCATTTTCTTTTTTTAATTTTTTAATTCCCATATTCTATTCATTTATTTCTGTTAAACAAGATCCGAAAAGTATTAATTCAAATACTATAACACTTAATATATTAATAAACCCATCAAATATTTCCCAGGTGAAGATATCTAACGATCCAAAAATTAGTGAAGCTATTGAATACCAAAATATGTTTTTAGCTAAAAATTCTAAAAAATTTAAACTATACATAATCATTTAAGAATAATTGGTTCAACAATTACTAATATTTCCTCCATACGATCCGTTTTTAATCTTACTATTCTATCCTCTTTTAGAACCAAGTCACCATCAAAATTTATTTCGTTATGGTAATCTTTCAATTTTTCTTTAGCTACGTATTCTGACTTATGGAAAGATACGTATTTATTACACTCATCTCTTTTATCTAAAAGAGCAAATACTACTTGATTATTCATGGTAATCTATTTGATATTTTTTTAATTAATTCTTCTTCTTCAGTTGTCAACAAATAATATGAATTCCATACTTTGGTTAAATTATCCCTCAATTCTTTTTCACCCGGTGATTCTTCATCACCTCTAACTAGTCTTCTTATTTCCGGATTTGGGTGTGACTCTAAAACCTCATCATGAAATAACCAACTAGCCATTTCTCTTTTGTCATGTCTATTCATTTCATTATAGATTTCATCCAAATCTATATCAATTCTTACGTAAGGCATATAGTGTTTTATTTAAGTATAAAAATAAAAATTTAATAAATCAATGGGAGTCCCCAACATTATGTTTTTCACCGTATATTAAGTAGTCAGGATTTATAACTTTACTCACTTTTGATCTTTCCCCGGTTTCAATTTTGACAACAACACCTTCGTGTGGGATTTTAGTATTCTCAATAAAATTGTTAAACACAAATTCATCTTGTTTCTCTTTTGACCATTTACCCCAATATAATAATTCAACTTGTGGTAAATTAAGTAATTTAAAATGTGCAATCTCCGTGGGATAATCAACATACTTTCCATCAATTTCAACATCAAATCCATCAAATTTTAATTCATTTAAACCATAATCATAATTTTTTTGTATACCAGCACCATATATTTCACCATAAATTATGAAACCACTATCTAAATGGTCAAAAGATTCCTTAACGTGTCTCCATAATTTAGATCTTATATCATAATGAGTAGCTATGTCACCCCATACATCTGTTGGGTAAAACCCTTGGGATTCTGATCCTTTTTCAACATTATGAGACCCATAAACATATTCAAATGAGAACCACTTAAATCCAAGAAAAGACATTATATGGTCAAATAAAGATAATTTTCTTTTTTTAACAATTCCATATCTAGCGTTTGTTCCATGAATTTTTCTGGTGATAACCACAGTATCATCCACACTAAACATTTCCGGAACATTCTTTTGGTTCGGGAATTTATAGTAAATGTGAAAGTTCTGATTTTGGTGATACTTCATTTTGCGACCTCCGGAAACCAAAGTTATGACTTTTGCTGGTGGTTCATATTTTGTGATCCCCATTTTTTCCATCATGTCCATCCCGTCATAATACTGATCACCATAACCTGGTATATACTTAGTGGGGATTATTAAACATTCTGAGTAGACCCCTCGTAATTTAACTGTACGAACTCTTTGGCCTTTACGAAGGTA
>Ga0194115_10002240_pt1 | contig 23270 bp, 24 predicted proteins | sample TA2MahsurfametaG_3_FD_148656 | JGI IMG/M metagenome (GOLD analysis project Ga0194115, IMG submission 148656) | Freshwater microbial communities from Lake Tanganyika, Tanzania - TA2015002 Mahale S4 surface | ecosystem: Environmental > Aquatic > Freshwater > Lake | place: Tanzania: Lake... | reverse complement strand
ATCCCGTGGCGGGCGGAGCGGGGGAAGGCGTGGTGGTTGTTGTGCCAGCCCTCGCCCATGGCGAGGATGCCGAAGAGGAAGTTGTTGCGGCTCTCGTCCGTGGTATCGAACTGGCGGCTGCCAAAGGTGTGGCAGATGGAGTTTACGGCCCAGGTGATATGCTGGTTGAAGAAAAGGCGAACGAAACCGCCCCAAATCAGGCCAGTGAGGGCGCCAAACCAAGCGGAGTGGCCCATCAATAGGGCGGCCCCGGCACCGATGAGCGCGGGCAGGGCAAGGCCGGCGAAAACCCAAAGCCAAAAGGTGTTGTGGACGAAAGCGATGATGGGGTCCTTGAGCATGGCGCCGGCGTATTTTTGGATGTCGGGTTTGAAGTCGTTCAGGATCCAACCGACGTGCGCATGCCAGAGACTTTTGAGGGGAGTGTGGGGATCATCCTCGTCGTCGGAGTTGGCGTGGTGCTGGGTGTGGGTGGCGGCCCAATGAAGAGCGGGCCCCTGCATGGCCATGGAGCCAAAAACGAGAAGGATGCTTTTGAGCCAAGGCTGGGCCTGAAATGCCTTGTGGGTGAGCATCCGATGGAATCCCAAGGTAATGCCGAAGGCGCAAGCCGTGTACATGAAGAAGAAAAGGCCGAGATCCACCCATGAGACCCATCGGTTCCAGAGGAAGATCGTTGCACTGACAATGCCAAGGATGGGGAGCCAGACCAAGGCCAGCAGAATGATTTTTGTCAGAGGGGTAGTCGCGTGGGCGTGAGTGATTGAGGTGCTCAAGCGTTTATTCTCGCCTAGATATCTGAGGGGGGCAAGTGAAGTTCGAAGATTGATGGAAATTGTTACAAATCAATGTCGGGTAGCGTTTTCAGGCCGCCGGCGTGGCTGATCGCGGGGGAGGATTCAAGGGGTGTCCTTCTTCGTTGGAGAGGAAAACTAGCGGTTGCGAGGCGGATGGCGCATGACGGTGAAAAAAAAGAGCATTTCGAGCGCATAGATGAGGACGAGAACGGCAAGGAACACATCAAAACGGGCGAGGGGTAGGTTGGTAAACCCGCGGAGAAGAGCATAAGCCAAGAGCGGAACCCCGAGCATGCCGGTGGAGAGAAAGAGGCGGGGCTTGAGTTGCCGGTATTTGGGGTGAAGGAAGGAAAGGGAAAGGGTGAGGGCCACCGACCCGACGATGACAAAGAGGAGTAGGACCAGCGCAATCTCTTCCCCCGGATGCACGTCAGGAATTCGGGTTGATGAGCTTGAGCAATTCCTGCCGGCGTTGCTTGAGCTCTTTTTCCGTGAGGGAGGCGAGTCGTTCGAGGCTGAAGTCCTCCACGGTGAAGGAGGCGAGCACGGTGCCCTCGACCACACCCTTGGCGAGGGTAGGGAGATCGACGCCTTGCTGGCCGGCGAGGTAGCCGGCGAGGCCGCCGGCGAAGGTATCGCCGGCGCCGGTGGGATCGAGGACCTGTTCAAGGGGAATGGCGGGAGCGGCGAAGGCACCCTCGGAGCCGGTGAGAAAGCAGCCGTGCTCCCCTTTTTTGATGGCGACGTATTTCGGACCGCGTTCGCGCAGCCAGCGGGAAGCTTTGAGGAGGTTGGGCTCGTCGGCCAGTTGTTTGGCCTCGGAGTCATTCAGGATGAGAAGGTCAATCCGGCCGAGCAGCTCAAGCAGGCGGGGGCGGGCGGTATGAATCCAGAGGTCCATGGTATCGGCGACGACGAAGCGGGGTTTTTCCATTTGATCGAGGACGGAGTGTTGGAGGTCAGGGGCGAGGTTGCCGAGCATGACGAAGGGGAGCTTTTTCAACCCGGCGGGGAGGACGGGCTGGAAATCCGCGAGAACGTTGAGTTCTGTGGAGATGGTCCGGCGGTTGTTCATGTTCTCCTCATAGACTCCATGCCAGCGGAAGGTTTGGCCGGAGGCGACTTGGAGGCCGGTGAGGTTGATGCCGCGCTTTTCCCAAACGGCACGGTGGTGGGCGGGGAAGTCCTGGCCGACGACGCTGACAAGGCTGACCGGCGCGTGAAAGCTGGCAGCCAAACTGGCGAAAGAGGCCGAGCCTCCCAGGAGGTTTGAGCGTTCCCCATGGGGAGTCTCCACCCGGTCGATCCCCACGGTGCCGACAACGAGAACGCTCACGTGCGGACAGCTTCCTTGAGCGGGGAGCCCGAGCCAAGCCGGGAAAGGATCTCGCGGGCCGCGGCCGCGGGATCCTTGGCGAGAAGGAGGTGGGAGACAACGCAGACGCGTTGGGCACCGTGGCGGGCGACAGCAGCGACGCGTTCCGGATTCAGTCCGCCGATGCAGAAGACCGGAAGAGTGACCTGGCCGGTGATCTCGCGGATTTTTTCGGGTCCGATGGGTTGATAGTCGGGCTTGGTGCCGGTGGCGTACAGGGGGCCAAAGCCGAGGTAATCGGCACCCAGAGCCTGGCCGGCAAGGGCTTGGCAGGGGGAATGAGTGGAAAGCCCGAGCAGCGACGAGGAACCCAGCAGTTTGCGGGCCTCGGGGATGCCGAGATCATCCTGTCCGAGGTGGCAGCCGGCGGCGCCAGAGGGGGCAACGAGATCGGGGTGGTCGTTGAGCAGGAGGGGCAGGCCGAGTTCGGCGAGCAGGGGGGCGAGGATGCGGGCGTGGGCAAGGATTTCCTCTTTGGAAAAGTTTTTGGCGCGGAGTTGAAAGACGCCGGCACCGCCGGCGGCGAGTTGGCGGGCGAGATCGGGCCAGCGGGCGGGAGGCGCGTACGCGGAATCGAGGATGGCGTAGAGCCGGGCTTTTTGGAGGGCGGCGTGGGCGGTGCCGGGATCGAGGGCCGGCGACATGGCTAACTGCGGTTGGCTTCCACTTTCTTTTCGAAGAAACGCTCGAGGAAGTGGGTGGAGTATTTGCCGCGGCGGAAGTCCTGGTCGCGCACGATGCGCTGGCCGAGCGGGATCGTGGTTTTCACGCCGCGGATGATGGTTTCGTCGAGGGCGCGTTGCAGGCGGGCAATGGCGGTGGCGCGGTCCGGGCCGACGGCGATGAGTTTGCCGATCATGGAATCGTAAAAAGGGGGAATGGCGTAGCCGCCGTACATGTGGGAATCCATGCGGATGCCGATCCCGCCGGGCGGATAATAGAGGCTAATGGTGCCCGGGCTGGGGCGGAAATCGTTGGCGGGGTCCTCGGCGTTAATCCGGAACTCGATGGCGTGGCGCAGGGGCCGAAGATTTTCGAATTCGGAGGGAATGCGCTCGCCGGCAGCGATCTTGATCTGCTCCTTGACCAGGTCGATGCCGTAAACTTCCTCGGTGACGGGGTGTTCGACCTGAATGCGGGTGTTCATCTCGAGAAAGAAGTAATTGCCTTTCCCGTCGACGAGAAACTCCATGGTGCCGGCATTTTGGTAGTGGACGGCTTCGGCGAGTTTGACCGCGGCCCGGCCCATGCGTTTGCGCAGGTCCCCATCGATCAGCGGGGAAGGGGATTCCTCGAGGAGTTTCTGGTGTCGCCGCTGGATGGAGCAGTCGCGCTCGCCGAGATGGACAATCTTGCCCCGGTGGTCGCCGAGGATCTGGAACTCAACGTGGTGCGGTTCCTCGATGAATTTTTCAAGGTAGACGTCCGGATTGCCAAAGGCCTTCTCGGCTTCCATGCGAGCTGCGAGAAAACCTTTCACCAAGCTGACGTCGTTGTGGGCGGGGCGCATGCCCTTGCCGCCGCCGCCGGCGACGGCCTTGATCATGACGGGATAGCCGATCTTTTTGGCGGCCTTGATGGCCTCCTGCTCCGATTGGACGGGGCCGTCGCTTCCCGGGGGAATGGGTACGCCGGCCTTGCGGGCGTTTTCGCGGGCGAGGGACTTGTCTCCCATCCGGCGGATGGAATCGGGCGAAGGGCCGATGAAGCGGATGTTGCAGGATTGGCAGACTTCGGCGAAATGGGCGCTTTCGGAAAGAAATCCGTAGCCGGGGTGGATGGCGTCCACATCCCCCACCTCGGCGGCGGAGATGATGCGGTCGATCTTAAGATAACTTTGCGGGCTGGGGCCGGGGCCGATGCAGATGGCTTCGTCGGCGGCTTGGACGTGGAGGGAGTCGTGGTCGGGCTCGGAATAGACGGCGAGGGTACGGATGCCGAGGTCCTTGCAGGCGCGGATCACCCGGAGGGCGATTTCGCCGCGATTGGCAATGAGGACTTTGTCAAACATGGCAGGGAGACCGGGAGGGAGGCCCTCCCGGGAGCCTCAGACGGGCTTGATACGGAAAAGGGGTTTGCCGAACTCCACCGGCTTGCCGCTTTCGGCGAGGACCTCGACGATGGTGCCCGACATTTCGGCTTTGATCTCATTCATGACCTTCATGGCTTCAATGATGCAGACGACGGTCTCGGCGTTGACCACGGTGCCGACCTCCACATAGGGAGGGGCGTCCGGGGCGGGGGAGGAGTAGAAGGTTCCGACCATGGGGGAATTGATGGAAGGGAGGGGGGAGGCAGCGGAAGAGGCGGCGGGGGGAGGAACGGGTGCGGCGGCAGCGGCGGTGGGGGGGATGCCTGCGCTTATCGGCACGGCGGTCTGGACGGGAATCAGGCCGGGCGAGCTAGCAAAGACCTGTGGTTCACCGTCGGGGCCTCGGCGGATCCGGATCTTGGTGCCGTCTTTTTCGTATTCGAACTCAGAGAGTCCGTTTTTCCGCATCAAGTCGATGATCCCTTTGATCTCTTTGATATCCATCTTCGAATAATATTAGTGAAAAACCCGTAGAAAGATCAAAAATAAAATACTTTAACTTTAAAGTCCTAAATCTTCAGAATTTGAAGCTTCCCCTACCGGGTTTTTTAAGAGCATGAGCCAATTGACTCTTTGATTTGGAGGAGGGGGAGATTCAACTGCGGAGAGACAGCGGGGTTTTCTCCTTGCTGGTGACAGAGGATCAGGACCTGGGGATGAGGGGAGAAAAGAAGAAGCGGGTTAACCAGGCACCCACGTTAGGAGATGAGGCCAGCGATGCGAAGGCAGGCGACCTCGATGGCGAGGGTTGGGTCGACATTTCGGGCGAGGGCTTGGCGGAGTTTTTCCAAGGATTCGACCTCACGGACGATTTCGGGCTGAAGATCTCCCTTGGCTCTTTGCCACGCGGAGCGAACCAGGTGGGTGATCACGTCCTCCCGGATTCGCACCAGTTGGCTGGCGGTACTGGCCGCCTGCAGGGATTCTTCCTCTTCCTCGTCGCTGTCCATTTCCTCGGTCCTAGCCTCCAGTTTTTGGCGGGCACCAAGCAGGAAGGACTGCAGAAGGGACGCGCGGCGATACGCTCCCAAGGCATCCGTTTGCGCGGACTGCTCCCATCCCTGCACGAGCTCATCGATCCCGGGCATCGGTGCGGGGTTGAGCCCGGGGATCACGGGGAAGGTGAGGCAGCGGGAACGGATGGTCGGCAACAAAGCCTCCGGGCGATCGGAGGTCAGGAGAAGAAGACTATGGTCGGGTGGTTCTTCGAGGGTTTTCAAAAAGGCGTTGGCCGATTCTGCCTGCTGCATGCACATCCGTTCGGCCTCAAGGATCAAGGCGACCTTGAGGGGGGCCCGGTGCGGTTTGCGGGACAGGGAACGCTCCAACTGGTGAACCTGGGCGAGGGAGATGCGTCGGGACTTGGACTCCGGGCGAAGAAGGAAAAAGTCGGGGTGGCCTTCAGGGTCAGCGTCGAGCAGGTTGGCGGCCAGACCGCGGCCCAGAGTTTCCAGCTCGCCGGGAGGAGCGCCGGTCAGAAGATGGGCGTGGGCCAACCGGCCTTCCTTGGCGGCCCCGGAAAAAATCTCCTCAACGCGGGAGGGAGGGAAAGGCACGGCAGAGTTCCTCCTGGATGCGGGTGAAGATCTGTTCCCGGGGGCCGGACGCATCGATCAGTTTCACCCGCTGAGGCTGATGTTCCGCCAAGGAGCGGTATCCTGTGGCGATGGCCTCGTAAAATTTCAGGTCCTGGTCCTCCAGCCGGTCTTTTTGGCCCACCGGGCGCGCCCGCCGCAGGGCACGATGGCGGGCTTCGGCGGGATCGAGATCGAAGACCAAAGTCAGATCCGGCTCCCGTTTGGCGATGGCGAACCGGTTGATGAAGGCGACATCCTCCATGAGCAGGCCGCGCGCATAGCCTTGGTAGACGGTAGTGGAGTCGTGAAACCGATCCGCCACGATCCATTCCCCCTTGGCCAAAGCGGGCAGGATAAGGTGGCGGACCAGCTCCGAGCGGCTGGCCGCAAAGAGGAGCAGCTCGGTCTCCGGCTTCATGTGATCCCCATCGGCGTCGTGTTTAAGAAGGTGGCGGATTTTTTCCCCGACGGGGGTGCCGCCCGGTTCCCTGACTTCATGGACGGTCAGCCCGGTGGAACGGAGCCAGGTGAGGGTGGAGGCGATCTGGGTGCTTTTGCCGCAACCCTCGCTGCCTTCGAACGTGATGAAGCGTCCCGGCGCCGTCATGCCGGCACGTCGAGGGCGGCGGTGGCGATCGCGGCGATACCCTCGCCGCGGCCGACGAACCCGATTTTTTCATTGGTGGTGGCCTTGAGGTTGACCTGGTCCTCTTTCACCCCAAGGGCGGTGGCGATTTTTTTGCGCATGGCCGGGAAATGCGGAACCAGCTTGGGGGCTTCGGCCAACAGCGAGGCGTCAACGTTGAGGATGGTGGCTTTTCTCTCTTTGGCGAGGCGGGCGGATTCGGCAAGAAAGATGGTGCTGGCGGCACCTTTCCAGCGCGGGTCGGTATTGGGAAAGTGGGTGCCGATGTCGCCGGCGGCGAGGGCGCCGAGGACGGCGTCGGTCAGGGCATGGAGAAGGACGTCCGCATCGCTGTGGCCATCGAGACCGCGATCATGGGGAATGGTGACCCCGCCGAGGATGAGGGGTCGGCCCTCGACCAGAGGATGGACGTCGTAACCCATGCCCACGCGCAGCATTGGAAAAGGATGACTTCCAAGGTGGGTTGAGCCAACGGTTTTCATAGAACTTTTTGGCAGAGAGGGGGTCGACAGTGCGAAGAACCTTTCTTAAGATTTTCTCATGCACGTTCATATCACCCCCCGACACCTCCCGTTGACTGACGGGATCGACACCTACGTCAAAAACAAGCTGTCTCACCTCGATCATTTTGAGGGTCGGATCGTCGGGGCCCATGTGGTGCTTTGGCATGATCATAGCGCGCCGCCGAAAAAGCAGTACCGGGTGAAGGTGCATTTGGCGCTGCCCGGACCGGACCTTTTTGCGGAAGCCGGGGAGGATGACCTGTACGCGGCCATCGACAAGGTGGAGGAAAAGCTCAACGGGGAACTGCGGAAGCGTAAGACGAAACTGGTGGATCGCCGTCGCCATGTGGAGGCCCGGCGCAAGGAGCGGGTCCGCAGATTCGGCAGATAACATTTCGGCTCGGTTGTTAACCGCAAGGTTTTCATGGCTGACACCGTCTACTGGTCGGTGGTCTATGGGCTGAAAGGATTCCTTTCCTGCTTTTGCCGGGTGGAAACGTATCAGACAAGAGAAGTGCCGGCCGGGCCTTGGATTCTGGCCTGCAACCATCTCAGTCACTTTGACCCGCCGCTGATTGCCGGGGCCTTCCGCCGGCCGCTGAATTTTTTGGCGATGCGGGAACTTTTCCGGCCGGAATGGTTCGGATTTCTGCTGCGGGTGGCCAACGTAATCCCCGTCGGCCGCCGGCAAGCTGACACCGCGGCACTGAAAGCGGCCCTGCAGCGGTTGGAGCAAGGGCGGATTGTTTGCGTTTTTCCCGAGGGAGGACTGCGGGCCGGATCCACCTCCGTGTTGGGTGGAGCGGACTTGACGGAAGGAGTGGCGCTGCTGGCGGCCCGGGCCCAGGTTCCGGTCCGGCCCGCCGTGATTGTGGGAAGCGACCAGCTTTACGTGAGGCAAAACTGGGCTCGGCGCCCGCGGATCGTGGTGGCGGCGGGGGAACCGATGGCGCCCCCGGGCAAAAACGAAAAACGATTCGAGTGGGTCCAGCGACTAGGACGGGAAATGCGAAAGGTGTATGAGGCGGCCCGCCACCGTCATCAACTGCAGTCCCACGAGTTGCCACACACCCCGCAGGAGCGGTGGAAACAGGGACGATGATCGACGGGTTTCATCGCTGGCAGTCGGAGCTGGTGGATGCGTCCGCCTTTGCCGGAATCGGTTTCTGGCAGCTGCTGGGTCGGGCCGGGCGGCATGGTCCGGAAGAGTGGAGCCGCTATGCGGAGGAATGGTTAAGGAAGGGGCCAGGGGCATTTTACCAAGCCCCAGGAAAGGTTGCCGGATCCTTGGTGGTGGGTCGGCAGCAGGTTCCCACGCCGGTTCCCTGCGACCGGGAGGAAAATAACGCCGTCCATCTGCGCGTCTGGCCGGGAACGGAGGGAATGAAATCGCCCGCGATGGTTTTGCTCCACTCGCTCTTTTCCGCGAGTGACGTGGGTTATGTGCATTGGGCCTCGGTGCTCAACCGGCTGGGCTGGACAGCCATCTTTTACGATCTGCCCTATCACTATCGCCGCCGGCCCAAGGGAACCTGGAGCGGAGAGCTGGTCTTTGGAGGAAATTTGATCCGCAGTGCCGAGACGATCCGCCAGGCAGTGGCAGAAACCCGGATGGTGGTGCAGATGGCGCGGGCGGCGGGAGCGCCCAACGTGGGTCTTTGGGGGATGAGTCTGGGTGGATGGGTGGCATCCCTGACGCTTTGCCAGGAACCGGATCTGGCCTGCGCGTGGTTGGTGCAACCGATTTCCGACGTGGCCACGGCGATCTGGGATTCGCCGGGGGGTTGGGTGATCCGAAGACAAATGGAGGCGAGGGGACTGCGCCGCGAACAAGCCGCGCGGTTGTTGCCCCTTGTCTGTCCCTCTTTCATGAAACCCAAACTGCCGCCGGAAAAAATCCTCCTGGTGGGAGGAAGGCATGACCGAATTGCCCGTCCTGATCAACTGCGTGCGTTGGCGAAGGATTGGGGGGGTGCCCATTACCGGGAGGTGGGGCAGGGGCACATTGGGTACCAGGCCATGCCGATGGCGTGGAGGTGGGGATCCAGTCTGATGCCGGATCTCTTTGGTTCCCAGATATAAACAACTTTTCATCTTGGAATTGAAAAGGTCCTGAAACCGAGCATAATCACCTATTAAAGAAACCATCTCTCCGGGCGTCCCGGAGGGCATAGACAAGGAGCCTAAAAGTGGCGACGGCTGGAGCAAAAAAGACGCGGTCGAAGGAGAAACCGGGCAAATCCCCGGCGGTCCTGCCTATCCTGACCGCGACCGAGCGAGTCGACCTGCTTCGCAAGATGGTTCTGATCCGGCGCTTTGAACAGAAGGCTGCCCAAGCCTTCATGCAGGCCAAGATCAAGGGATTCTGTCATCTTTACATCGGCCAGGAGGCGGTGGCAGTGGGTTCCATTTCCACGCTGCATGAAGGGGACGCGGTGATCACCGCGTACCGGGATCACGGGCACGCACTCGCCCGCGGGATGAGTGCGCGGGAGTGCATGGCGGAACTTTTTGGAAAGATCACGGGCTGTTCGCGTGGAAAGGGCGGTTCCATGCACTTTTTCAGCAAGGAAAAGCATTTTCACGGCGGCCACGGCATCGTTGGGGGCCAGACCCCGCTGGCAGCCGGCATCGCCTTTGCCCAGAAGTACAACCAAAGCGGGGCCGTCACCGTCTGCTACCTGGGGGACGGGGCGGTGAACCAAGGTGCCTTCCATGAGGCTCTGAATCTGGCGGCGCTCTGGAAGCTTCCGGTGATCTACGTGATCGAAAACAACGAATATGCGATGGGCACGAGCCAGCACCGCAGTTCGGCCGGGGATCCGCTGGTGAAGCGGGCCGACGGCTACGACATGGCCGGGATCACCGCCCACGGGGCCGACGTCGACGATGTCCGCGAGAAGATGTGGGATGCGGTGCAACTGGCCCGCACGGAAAGCCTGCCCTCGTTGGTGGAGATCAAAACGTACCGTTACCGGGGGCACTCCATGTCCGACCCGGGCCATTACCGGAGCAAGGACGAGATTGAAAACCGCAAGAAGGAGGCCGACCCTCTCGCCCTCTATCGCGAGCGGCTTTACAAGGAGAAGGCCCTCACCGAGAAGCAGTATGAGGAAATTGAACGGCAGTGCGTGGCGGAGGCGGAAGATTCCGTGGCCTTTGCCGAATCCTCCCCTGAACCCGAAGTGAACACTGTCTTCGAAGACATTTTCGCCCCGGAAGATCAGATGCCGGAATTCCGGCCGCCGATCGGGAGCTAGTCATGGCGGTGTGCACGATGCGGGAGGCGCTCAACCAGGCGTTGAGCGAGGAGATGGAAAGGGACGAGCGCGTTTTTCTGATGGGCGAGGAGGTCGCGGAGTATCAGGGGGCGTACAAGGTCAGCTCCGGTTTGCTGCAGAAGTTCGGTCCAAAGCGGGTGGTGGATACCCCGATCAGCGAGTCCGGCTTTGCGGGGTTGGGCGTGGGGGCGGCGATGATGGGTCTGCGGCCGGTGGTGGAGTTTATGACGTGGAGCTTTTCGATGGTCGCCTACGACCAGATCGTCAACAACGCCGGGGCGATCCGCTACATGAGCGGCGGGCAGTATTCGATCCCGATCGTTTTTCGCGGCTCCTCCGGCGCCGGGCTGCAGGTGGGGGCGACCCATTCCCACACCCCGGAGAACTGGTATGCCAATGTGCCGGCCCTCACCGTGATCACCCCCGGTTTTCCCGATGACGCCAAGGGGCTGCTGAAAAGCGCGATCCGTTCCAATAATCCGGTCTGTTTCATTGAAAACGAAAAGTTGTACGGGTTTAAGGACGAGGTGCCGGATGGGGAGTGGATTGTCCCGATCGGGCAGGCCCGCATTCGCCGGGAGGGAAACGATGTCACCCTGATCGCCAACAGCGCCTCCACCCATGTGGCCCTGGGGGCGGCGGGCAAGTTGGCGGCCAACGGGATTTCCGCCGAGGTGATCGATCTGCGCACGATCAAGCCGCTCGACCTTCCGACGATTCTCGCCTCGGTCGCCAAGACGAACCGGGTCGTCATCGTGGAGGAGAATAAGCCGTTTGCCGGGTGGGGGGCCCAGGTGGCCTATGAAATCCAGCACCGGTCTTTTGATCATCTCGATGCGCCGATTGAGCGGGTGACCGGCTTGGATGTGCCTCAGCCGTACGCCAGGGTGCTGGAGCAGGCGGTGATGCCCAGTGAAGAGCGGGTGATCGCCGCGGCCGAGAAAAGTCTGGCCTAAGGCCGGTGGGGCAAGGGCCCGCGAGCGTTTTCCCTCGGCAAAAGATCGGTTTCCCCGCATAGCTTGAGTTGATGCTGCGCCGACTTCGCATTCGTAACCTGGCGGTCGTGGAGGCGGTGGAGTGGGAACTAAGCCGGGGTTTTAATGTGCTCACCGGCGAGACGGGAGCGGGCAAGTCGATTCTGGTTGATGCCTTTCTGCTTTTGCTGGGGGAGCGGGCGGAGAAAGGATTGGTGCGGACGGGGGCGGAGACCTGTCTGGTGGAGGGGGAACTGGATGGGGCCAAGGATTTCCAAGGTTGGCTGGAGGAAAAGGGGGTGGAACCGGACCCAGAAGGGGTTTTGGTGGTGAAAAGGCAAATCAGCACCACGGGAGCAGGGCGGCAATTTCTGAACGGGTCGGCGGTCACGCTGGCGGTTTTGAAGGAACTGGGGGACCGGCTGGTGGATTTACACGGGCCGCATGACCACCAGACCTTGCTCTCCCCGTCGGCGCAGCGGGCGGCCTTGGATGCCTTTGGAGGTCTTGCAAAGGAAGCCGCGGGTGTCCGAGCGGCGTGGGTCCGGACGAGGGACGCCGCGGAGAAGCTGGCAAGTTTCCGGCAAAAGATCGCCGGGGCGGACGGAGCCACGAAGGATCTCCTCGATCACCAGGTAAAGGAGCTGGAGCAGGCCCGGCTTCGGCCCGGGGAGGATGAGGAACTGGACCGAAATTACGCCGCGGCCGGGCACGGGAAGCGGATCGTGGAGTTGGCGGCGGAGATGAGCCACCGATTGGAGGCAGGGGAGGACAACGCCCTGGGATCGCTCGGAAAGGTGCAGCGGGCCCTGGTGGAATGGGAGCGGTTGGACGGGGCGGCGGCGGAGATGCGCACGAAGCACGAACAAGCCGTGGAAATATTGCGGGACTTGGCGAGAGAAGCCGAGCGGCGGGCCGAGCAGGTAGGCCTGGATGCGGAGCGTTTGGCGGAGATGGAAGGTCGGCTGGACGTGGTGCAGGGACTGAAGAAAAAATACGGGGGCAGTGTGGAAGCGGCCCTCCGCCGTCTGGAAGAACTGAAATTGCGGCAGGCGGAGTTGGCAGATGCCAAGGGGACGGAGAGCAAGCTGGAGGAGGAGGTGCGGGAGGCCGCCCGGCAGCATGGGCAGGCCTGTTCCAGATTGAGCGAAGGGAGGAAAAAGGCGGCTCCACGGTTTATCCGGGAGGTGATTGAGCAGCTCCACGGACTGGGTTTTGCCCAAAGCCGATTGGAGGCGGCCCTGGCAGTGCAGGAACCCGGGCCGGACGGGGCGGAGGGGGTGGAGTTGTTGTTTGCGCCGAACCCCGGGGAGTCCCCCCGGCCGTTGCGGGCGATTGCCTCCAGCGGTGAGCTGGCGCGGGTCATGTTGGCGCTCAAGACGGTCTTGGCGGAGAAGGATGAGGTGCCGATCTTGATTTTTGATGAAGTGGACGCAAATGTCGGCGGGGAGACGGCGGTGGCGGTGGCCGAGCGGCTCCGGGGGTTGGGGAAAAGCCATCAGGTGCTCTGTCTCACCCATCTCCCGGCGGTGGCGGCAGCCGCTGACGGGCATTTTGCCGTCGCCAAACGGGTGGAAAAGGGAAGAACGTTTGCGGAGTTGGCCCGATTGGAAGGTGAGGGGAGGGAGCGGGAGTTGACGCGGATGCTGGGGGGAGAGGGCAAAGCCGCCCGAATGATGGCCCAAGAACTTTTGGCAGCGCGGTCGAAGCGCGTCCCGCCGCCGCCCGCTTTGCGGAGCCGATCCGCATCCGATCCTGGGTGACCGATCGAACGGGAAAACCGGTGACGGGGCGGAAGGCGCCGGAGAGCCCTAGAACTTCAGAACCACCGCGTCGCCGGGAGCAACGCCCAGTTTTTTGGCGGCATTTCCCTCGCGGATGGCGATTTCAAATTCCCCGTCACTGTTGACGAGGGCAAAGGGGCGATCGTCGGGGGCCTCCGCGTAGGTGCGCAGGAAGGGGATCGGGACGGCTTTGCCCTTGATGGTGAGATTGAGGAGCTGGCCGGTGCGAAGCCTGGTCAACTCGGAGCCAGGAATATTGGTGAGAATATTGCCGTAGTGATCGACAAAAAGGACCAAGCCTTTGGCGAGGTTGGGCATGACCGTGGCGGTGTTGCGAGGGAGGCGCAGAAGTTTTTCGGCTTTTGGGCCAACCGCCGCCAGGGAGGTGCCCCCGGAAAGGTGGCCGGCGATCGGGGCAAAGATATCCCGACCGTGGAAGGTGGAGGACGCTTCCCCGGGCGAGAGGAGATCCCGGTTTTCGATCAGCCGGGCCTCCGCCAGCCCTTCCCGGGCAAGGACCTCAGTGAGAAGACCGTTATCGGGGGCCAAATAGATCCGACCGCCCGTAGTGCGCACGGCCAACGCAGCGCGGCCACTGCCCACCCCGGGATCCACCACGGCCACGATAACGGTTCCCGCGGGGAGGGTGCGGGCAGATTTCGCGAGGAGGTAGGAGGCGGCGCTGACATCAAAGACGGCACTGTCGTGGGAAAGATCGAGCAGCTCGGCCTTGGGGTTGATTGACTTGACCGCACCTTTGATTTGACCGACGTAGGGATCGTTCATCCCAAAATCCGTGTAAAAAGCCACGAGATTGCTCATCTTGGGACCAGATTGGCAGCCGACGATCCAAGGGGAAAGCAGGGCGAGGAGGAAGAGGGAGCGCGGCATGGATTACTTGGGTTCGGCTGAGGGATGGGGGCTGTCAATCAGATCCCAAAAACGGGGGTTGCCGGCGAGTTCCTCGTCCTCTGAACCGGGCAATTGGGAGCGGAAGGCAAAATCCTTCAGCGAGTTCTTATGGAGGACCCGGTGAATGACCAACCCGACGGTTTTTTGCTCGAAATAAATCCGATAGTCGGCGGCGCGATACCGGTACAGGGTGCGCTCAGGGTGTTTCACCTTCCCAAAACGATCGGGATGGCGGGTGAGGAAATCGGGCGTGAGAACGTCAAATTCACGGAGAACCTCAATCTGCAGGGGGGTGGGTAACTGGCTGATCTCTGCGGAGCTAGCCGGGGTAAAAATGATCTGAAAGGCAGGCACGCCTTCCAGATTAAGTTTAAGTTCAGCTTTAAGGTAGCAGAAAAACGGCCGATGCCCGCCTTGGTCGGCCGTTTTCGGCGTGCGAAGCCGGCGGGAGTCCCTTATGCCAAGGAGATGAGTGCGCACCCTGCCGGCCGGTTGATCGTCATGGGGGTGCCGGGTCCGGAGTTGAATGATGGTCTGAGGGATTTGATCCGGAGGATTCGGCCGGGGGGCTTCATTTATTTCACCCGCAACATGAGCCACGCGGGCCAATTTCATGCTTTGGTGCGGGAATGCCGTGACCTCGCGGGGCATCCGTCGATTTTCACGGTGGATCAGGAGGGGGGTCGGGTGAGCCGCCTGGCGGTGATGGGGGAAAGACCCCCCAGCGGGGAGGATCTGGCCCAAGCGGGGAGAGAGGAATGGTTTTCGGAGCACGGCCGGTTGACCGGTCGGTTGATGCAGGCCGTGGGGCTGAACCTCAACCTGGCTCCGGTGCTGGACTATGCGCCGCCGGAGAGAAAGGGGGTGGATAATTCCCTGGCGGGGCGCTGCTACGGCAAGCACCCGCGGGAAATCATCCCCCGGGCGCGGGCGTATCTGCGCGGGATGCGATCGGAAGGGGTGGCGGGAACGGGGAAGCATTTTCCGGGATACACCTTTTGCGGGCTGGATCCGCACGGGGATCTGCCCTTGGTGGATCGGCCGAAGGAGAAAGTTGAGGCGGAGGAGCTGTCCGTTTTTCGGGAGGTGGGCAAAGAGTGTGAGGCCATGATGATTGGGCATGCGCAATTTCCGGCCTGGGGCGTGAATTCAGGGCCTGCCAGCCTGAACCGGGCGATCGTGACGGGCTTGCTCAAGGATACGATGGGGTACCGGGGGCTGGTGATGACCGACGATTTGGAAATGGGGGCGATCGCCAACCGCTATGGAAGTGCGGAGGCCTCCCGCCAGGCGGTGCGGGCAGGGGAGGAAATTCTGCTGGTCTGCCATAATCCGGCTTGCGCGGAAATTGCCCGGGATGCTTTGGCGGAGATGCCGGAGCAGGCATGGCGACCGGCAGTCGAGAAAGTGGCGGCTTTCTGCGCCGGGTTGAAGGAACCGGCGGAGAAATTCGAGGAGGGAAATTGGCAGCAGATCAACCGGGAGATCGGCGAGTTTAGAAAAAAAGTGACGGGCCGCGGGTAAGGGGCCCCACGCGGGTGGGGCGGGCCGTTTTTTGTCTCAGTAGCGAACTTTGAGGAGGTAGAGGCCGGCGGCGGGGGCGGTGGGTGGGGCGGTGGCACGGGAGCGGGCCGCCAAAATTTTTTTGAGCTCGGCCGCGGTCAGACGATTATGACCCACCTTCACCAGCGCGCCGACGAGGTTGCGAACCATGCGGTAGAGGAAGCCGTCCCCATCGAAGGCAAACTCCAAGACGGAACCCGGTTTTCTCGTGAGGCGGATGGAGCGAAGGCGCCGGATCGTGGATCCCCTTTCGTATCCGGGATTGGAAGTGAAGGAGGCGAAATCATGCTTTCCCACAAAAAGCCGAGCCGCCTGACGGACGGCCTGGAGGTTGAGGGGGCGGGGCACGTGCCAAGCCCGGTCGATTTCCATGGGGTGGAGAAACGGCTCGTTGACGATCCGGTAAAGGTAGGTTTTGCCCTTGGCGGAAAAGCGGGCGTGAAACTTTGCGGCTACCTTTTGCACAGAAAGGACACGCACCCCGGGGGGGAGGTGGAAGTTGAGCGCGCGGAGCAGGGTTTCCGGGGGGTGGGTGGGGGGCACCCGGCAGGAGGCCACTTGGCCGAGGGCGTGAACCCCGCGGTCGGTGCGCCCGGATCCGGCCACGGGGTAAGCCTTCCCATATATTTTTTGAAGAGCGGTTTCCAGAGCGAGCTGGACGGTGGGGTGGGGATCCTGGCGTTGCCAACCGTAGAAGTCGGAACCCCGGTAGGTGATGGTCAGCTTGAAGTTTTGCAGAGAACCAGACCGACGGGGTTTACAAAGTTGAGTCATGGAGCGGGTTGTTCCATCCGGGGTCTGCGGCCATCCCCCAGAACAAAGTGCAACGACCGTGCCCGCGGCGGGGGCTTGGTCTAATCGGACCAGATTTTATCGAAGACGTAAGTGAAGCCAACGAAGCCGCCGTAAGCGTTGACGCCTTGGTTGCGGGCGGAGGTGTTGGCGTTGGAGATGTGTTGGAAGGAGCCCTCCACGTTGAAGGTCCAGTTTTTATCCAAAAGGAACTTCAGGCCCCCGGCAAACTGCGGGGTAAATTCCACGTTGGCGCCAATGGCGTCCTGATTCGACCAGTTGCGGGCGTTGGTGTAAATCACCCCAGCGCCACCCTGAATGTAGGGAACCACGATCCAATCCGGCTGCACAAAATTGTAACGGACGAGGCCAGTGACGCCGACCATGTAGGTGCCGTAGCTGTACCACACGTAGGAGCCGGTGGCCTCGAGGATGGCTTCAAAATTTCCGCGCAGGGGGTCGTCCTTGCCGGCTTGGGGGCCCCAGGAGTCGGGGGAGTCCAGCATCCAACCGAGCCGGACGTTGTTTTGCTGGTAGTTGAAGACGGGGACGACGGGACCGATCCCGCTGGGGGAAAACATGGCCCCGGTCATGAATTCCAAGGTGATGCGGTCTTCCACAAAGATGTGGGAAGCGAGGTCATCCGGCTCAACCGATTTGGAGTTGGGTGAGACGGTCAGTTTGGCGTCACTCCCGGGGACGGAGAGATCTCCCTCCCCGGCATAAGAGGCATTCCAATTTGTGAGTAAACTGGTGAACAAAAACCCCAAAAGGACCGGGGCACGGATAATGCGCTTTGTTTTGCATCCGAGGTGCATGGTTTTTTCCTAGAGATGGGGTGCGGACCGGTCAAGAAATTGTTGCAGAATCAGGGCAGCGGAAGAGCTGTCGACTTTCTTGCGTAAATCCTTCTGGGTTAGGCCCATTTGGGATAAGCCCCGTGACGCCTGAGCGGTAGTTAGACGCTCGTCTTGGGAGATAATTTCGGCGGGAATATGGGGCTGAATTTGAGTAATAAATTCCCGCACCTTTTGGGCAGAGGGGCCATAGCTTCCATCCAGGTTGCGGGGTAGGCCGATCACAATCTTTTTAACCCCGTGGGATTCGACCAACTCTTGGAACTTGGCGACAACCTCCTTGAGCGAGGTGTTTTCCAAAAAAGGCAGAGGGGTGGCCAGGATTCCGGTCGGGTCCGAAAGGGCCAAGCCGATCCGGCGGGTGCCGAAATCGATGCCCAGACAGCGGCTCACGAGGCGTGGACGGCTTCGGCGATGGGCCGCAGAAAAGAGGCGATTTCCGAAGCTAAACGGGGATCTCGGCCGAGCTGGCCGATCCGGTCGACGATGGCACTGCCCACGACGACCCCGTCGGCGAGTCGGGCCACTTCGGCCGCCTGTTCAGGGTTGGAGATCCCGAAGCCCACGCAGACGGGCAAGGGCGTGGTCTTTTTGAGAAGAGCGACCCGTTCCGAAAGGGTGGTCGGAAGACTCTTCTGCATGCCGGTCACACCCTCCCGGGAGACATAGTAGACAAAGCCCGAGGCCCGGCGGGTAATTTCCCGGAGGCGGGTTTCGGGGGTGGTCGGGGCAACCAAGACGATTCGGCGCAAGGCCTGCGAGGGGGGCAGGTCCTGGGCCGCCTCCTCCGGGGGAAGATCGAGAAGGAGAAGGCCGTCCGCCCCGGCCCGGGCGGCGTCTTTTTCAAATTTTTCGCGTCCATAGGCGAAGACCGGATTGTAGTAGGTGAAAAGGACCAAGGGGATTTCGCATTGTCCCTGGCGGAGTTGGGTGACCAACTGGAGCACCTTGGGAAGGGTCGTTCCCGAATCGAGGGCCCGCTGGCAGCCCAGTTGGTTGACAATGCCGTCTGCCAAGGGATCGGAGAAAGGAACACCCAGTTCCACGAGGTCGGCCCCGGCCTCGGCCAGGGCCGGCACCAGTTTTGCGGTGGTCGCGAGGTCAGGATCGCCCGCGACGAGGTAGGCCACGAGGGCCTTGCGCTTTTTTTCCCGCAGGCCGGCGAACAGGTGGTCGATGCGGTTGGTGCTCATGACAGAAAAAAGCCTGCCAGAGGAAGAACCAGGTTCACGCGGGAAAATCGACCTCGCCGGAGACCCATACCTTGGTGGAACCGTCAGCCAGACGAAGATGCAAGTGGCCCGCGGCGTCGATCTGCTCCGCCACTCCGCACCAGGTTTGCCCGCCTGACCGCACCGACAAGGTGCGGCCCTGATGTCCCCACGCCGCCCGGAAGTCCTCAAGAACCTCGGCAGGGGGCTGGGTCAGGCGGTGAGCCAGGCTGTCCAGAAAAGCCGCCAGCATTTGGGCGCGAGGGACGATGCGGCCGGAGGCCCGCTGCAGGGAGACGGCAGTCTTTTGCAGACCCCGGGGAAAATCCGAAGTCCGCTGAGTGAGGTTAAGGCCCAGTCCAAGAATGGCGAGGGGTAGGCGGGCGGGACGAGCAACTGTCTCGACCAGCACGCCAGCGAGTTTTTGATTTTTCCAGAGCAGGTCGTTGGGCCATTTGAGCGTGGGGCTGAGCCCAGTGAGGGCTTGGACGGCGTCGGCGGCAGCCAAAGAGCCGAGGAGGGCCAACAGGGGAAACTGGGGTTGAAGCGGTTCCCAAAGGACCGAGCACCAGAGGCCCGAGGGGCCATCTGAGATCCAGGGACGGCCGTGGCGTCCCCGACCGGCGCTTTGTATTTCGGCGGCCCAAACGGAAGGAATTTGTTTGGAGAGGCGGGCGAGATCCTGCGTAGAACGGGCCCGGGGCACGACATGAATCCGGCCGCGGAAAAGGTGGCCGGGCGGAAGCAGGGTATCAACGAGAGGGGGTGCGAGCGGGTCGGGGGAAACAACCCGGGTCGGTCTGGTTTTAGAGGGAGAAATTGCCGTAAAAGTTGATTTTGGGCTCCTTCATCTTCCGGCGACGCTTCACGCTGGGTTTCTCGTAGGAGCGGCGAGCCCGGGCGTCGCGGAGGATCCCCTCGCGGTCGAGCTTCTTTTTCAGGCGACGGAGGGCCTTGTCGACCGATTCGCCGCGTTTGAGCCTAATTTCAACCATTGAGGTTGTGTAGCGAAGAAGGGGAAGGCGGGGAAGGTTGTATTTTGGCCGAGGATTCGGGCAAAAACCGGAGGCCGGCACAAGGTGCGGTGATTTCCCGGATGAGTTTTTAAAAATTTTTGCCAAACGACAACGGGAAACCCGGGTTTTGGCTGGCGAAGCCATGGCGGGAGACCAAATTAATCAAGTTGTGGCCAAGCCCTTTGTTCATCTGCATTGCCATTCGGAGTACTCTTTGTTGGACGGGGCCTGCCGGATTCCGGAACTGGTGGCGCGCGCCAAGGAATTGGAGCAGCCGGCGCTGGCCTTGACCGACCATGGCAACCTGTACGGGGCCATCGAGTTCTACCAGGCGGCCACGAAAGCGGGGGTGAAGCCGATTGTCGGCTGCGAGGTTTACATGGCACCCGGGGACCGTTTCGAAAAAAAATCCACGACGGGGGGGAAGGACGCGAACTATCACTTCCTGCTGTTGGCCCGAAATCTGGAGGGCTACCGGAATCTGATCCGGTTGGTGACCGCGGCCCATTTGGAAAGTGTTTATTACAAGCCAAGAATTGACCATCTATTGCTGGGCCGGCATGCCACGGGACTGATCGGGACCAGCGCCTGCCTCAAAAGTGAAATCGCCTCAGCCTATCTGGAGGGAAGGGAGGCCGACGCCAGGCGGATCCTCGGGGAGTACCGGGAACTGCTGGGGCCCGAGAATTTCTATCTGGAAATTCACAACCATGGTCTGCCGGAAGAGGCAAAGGTGCGGGAGTTTTACCGGCGGCTGGGCAAAGAGACCCAGACCCCGCTGGTGGCGGCGAACGATGTGCATTATGTGCGCCAGGACCACGCCATCACCCAGGAAATCCTCGTGTGTATCTCCACCAACCGCCGGATGAACGATCCGGACCGCAAGATGAAATCCTTCGGGCCGGAGTTCTACCTGAAATCGGCCGAGGAGATGGCGAAGCTGTTTGCGGAATTTCCGGAGGCCATGGAAAACCCCGCGGCGATTGCGGAGCGGTGCGACCTGCGGCTGGATCTGGGAGGCAACAAATTCCCGGCCTTTCCCGTGCCGGCCGGGATGACGCGGGAAAAGTATTTTGAAAAACTGTGCCGGGAGGGGTTGCGGAAACGGTATGGGGCCCGGGCGGAAAGCGACAAGGAGCTGGCGGAGCGGCTGGAGTTTGAGATGGGGGTCATCGAAAAGACCGGTTTTGTCAGCTACTTCCTGATCGTTTGGGACTTCATCGATTACGCCAGACGGCAGGGAATCCCGGTGGGGCCGGGTCGAGGCAGCGCGGCGGGCAGCCTGGTCTCGTATGTGCTGGGCATCACGGATCTTTGTCCGCTCCGCTACGGGTTGCTGTTTGAAAGGTTTCTCAACCCGGAACGAATTTCCCCTCCTGACATCGACATGGACTTCTGTCCGGATCGACGGGAGGAGGTGATCTCGTACGTCCGCAACAAGTATGGGGAGCGGGCGGTGGCGCAGATCATCACCTTTGGGACGATGGGGGCAAAAATGGCGGTGCGGGATGTGGGGCGGGTGATGGGTATGAGTTTCGGGGAGACTTCACGGATCGCCGACCTGATTCCCAAGGTACCGCAAGCGAAGTTGTCGGACGCACTCCGGCAGGTTCCGGAGCTGAAGCGGATGGCGGAAGAAGAGGCGGTGAAGCCGGTGATCCAGTCCGCCCTGCAGTTGGAGGGGATGGTTCGACAAAGCGGGACCCATGCCGCGGGGGTGGTGATTGCCGACCGGGACCTGACGGATTACCTCCCGCTGACGCGGGATGACACCGGGGCGGTGATGACGCAATTCGCGATGAACGAGGTGGGCGACATTGGGCTCTTGAAAATGGATTTCCTGGGCCTGAAAACCCTGACCGTGATCCAGGATTGTCTGCGCCTGGTGCAAGCCACCCACGGGAAAACGATCAAGCCCGAGGAGATTCCGCTGGATGATCCCAAGACGTACGAGCTGTTGAATCGGGCGGAAAATATCGGCGTGTTCCAGGTGGAATCGCCGGGGATGCGGCGGACCTGTGCGATCTTTGATCTCAAGGGAATTGAGGATCTGATCGCCCTGATCGCGCTTTACCGGCCCGGGCCGATGGACCTGATCGACGAGTATGTGAAGCGGAAAAAGGGAAAATCGCGTTTCGCCTATGAGCATCCGCTGCTGGAAAAGATCAGTGCCGAGACCTACGGGGTGTTGATTTACCAAGAGCAGGTGATGGCGGCGGCCCGGTCGCTGGCCGGCTACACGCTGGGACAGGCGGATCTGTTGCGGCGGGCCATGGGCAAGAAAAAGACGGAAGAAATGGCCAAGCAGCGGGAGACGTTTGTGCAGGGGTGCGCCCAAAAGAACCAGATCCCGCGGTCCCAAGCCGTGCGGATTTTCGAGTTGCTGGAGAAATTTGCAGGTTATGGTTTTAACAAAAGTCACAGCGCGGCGTACGCGGTGGTGGCCTGTCAGACGGCCTACCTGAAGGCCAATTACCCCACGGAGTACATGGCCTCGCTGCTGTCCCATGAACTGGATAACACCGATAAAATTGCCCTTTTCACGGGCGAGGCCCAACGGATGGGGATCCGGATCCTGCCGCCGGATGTGAACTCCAGTGCGAAGCGTTTCACGGTGCAACCGGGGACAATTCTCTTCGGACTGGGGGCGGTGAAAAACGTCGGGGAGGCCTGCGTCGACGCGCTGGTGGAGGCCCGGCAAAAGGGAGGGCCGTTCCGTTCGATCCAAGATTTTTGCGGTCGGGTGGAGTATAAGGCGATCAACAAGAAGGCCCTGGAAAGCCTGATCCGGGGCGGGGCCTTTGATTCGATCTCCCCGAATCGGGCTTGGCTGGTTTCCCAGTTGGAGGCGGCGCTGGGGTCGGCGGCCTCGGTGGCCCGGGACAAGGAGCGGGGGCAGGGGACGCTTTTTGGGCTGGAGGAGGTGGTGCGGCCCGCCGGGCAGGCCGCCGGGGAGAAAGCCCCGCAGGATTTTGCGGATTGGCCGCCCCGGGACAAGTTGGCGGCGGAGAAGGAACTGTTGGGTTTCTATGTCACTGGGCATCCGGCGGATGAATTCGAGGCGGACTTGCGTGCTTTCCGGACGGCGAATTTGGGGGAACCGGAGGAGATGCAGACCGGGACGGCGGTGCGCATGGCCGGGGTGGTCACGGCGGTGGAGGTGCGGTTGACCCAGAGGGATAAACGGCCCTATGCGCGGACGATGTTGGAGGACAAGACAGGGAGAATGGAGGTGATGATCTTTCCGGATCTCTACCGGGAATCGGGAGCTTTTCTAAAAGTCGGCACGCCATTGGTGGTCGGAGGTTCGGTCGACACCGATGCGGAGGAAAGGGTTCGATTGCGAACCTCGGAATGTGTCACTTTGGACACGGCGGTGGCCAAATGGGTGACCCACATCCAGCTGGTACCGACGCGGGAGCAGTTGGCCGGGGAGGCCATGGCCAAGGTGAGGGAGATCGTGGCCGTGCAGGCCGGGGAAGTGCCCCTTCGGCTGGAGGTGGAGGCGGACGGGAAAAAGGTTTTACTGGAAGCGGGGTCCCAGATGCGGGTGCGGCCAAACCTCGCGGTGGTCGGCAAGTTGCGGGCCTTGCTGGGGGCCGAGCGGGTGAAATTGGCGGTACGGGAGGTGGAGGTTTCCAAGCCACGCTGGCCATCCCGGCGCCCGCGGTTCGTGGCCACCGGCTAGGAAACGAGGGCGCATTCTGTTCATGAAAACAAAACGGGGCGGAGGAGATCCTCCGCCCCGTTTGAAACCGAAGGGATTCGATTTAGCGGCTGTAGTCGTCGCGACGCGGACCGCGCGGGCCACGGCCGTAGCCGCCCCCCCCGCCTCCGCCGCCGTAACCACCCCCGCCGCCACCACCGCCGTAGCCGCGTCCACCGCCGCC
>Ga0194115_10002234_pt1 | contig 23291 bp, 22 predicted proteins | sample TA2MahsurfametaG_3_FD_148656 | JGI IMG/M metagenome (GOLD analysis project Ga0194115, IMG submission 148656) | Freshwater microbial communities from Lake Tanganyika, Tanzania - TA2015002 Mahale S4 surface | ecosystem: Environmental > Aquatic > Freshwater > Lake | place: Tanzania: Lake... | reverse complement strand
TTCGCAGCCGGTGGACCAAATGAAAACGGTTCCTTCCGTCACATCCAAGTCTACCGCGATAGCAAGCTCTTGACCGAAATCGATGTCTACGATTTTTTGATCAAGGGTTCGCATAGCAGCAGCATCACGCTTCGAGACAACGACGTGATCATCGTACCGCCAGTACGTGCCCGCGTGGAGCTATCCGGCCCAGTCCGTCGGGAAGGCTTTTTTGAACTCAAACACAATGAAAGTTTAAATGACCTCCTTTCCTTTGCGGGTGGCTTCAAGCCCGAAGCCTACCAGGATCGCTTGACACTCACCCGCATGACGGGTACGGAGCGCAGGGTAGAGGAAGTGGAAGCCCTGGGCTTTGCCGCCTTTGTACCTAAGGATGGGGACAGCTTCCGCATTGGGGAGATTCTGGAGCGCTTTGAAAACCGCGTACAGATTTCCGGAGCCCTGCTCCGTCCAGGAGCTTTTGCTTTGGAACAAGGCATGACGCTGAGCCAATTGATCCAAAAAGCACAAGGCCTTCGTCCGGATGCCTTTGTGAACCGGGCCACGCTCTACCGCACTCAGGCGGATTATTCCTTGGCGATTGTCCCTGTGGATGTGCAAGGAGTACTTTCAGGAAAAGTGGCAGACCTTGCCTTGCAGCGGGAGGATGTGCTCCATATTCCTAGCCGCTACGAGCTTCAGGAAGAGTATTACGTGAAGATCTCTGGGGAAGTGAATAGTCCTGGGGCCTTTGCCTTCGGGGAAAACATGCGCGTAGCAGACTTGGTGCTTCAAGCAGGAGGCTTCAAGGCAGGCGCTGCAGCAGGTCGTATCGAAGTGGTGCGCCGCAAAAACTCAGAAGACGGTACCCATGTCGCCGAAATCTTGCCCGTAGCCATCGCTTCGGACTTGAGCATCAGCGAGACGCCCATCGTCTTGCAGCCCTTCGATCAAGTCATCGTGCGTCGTAACCCAGGCTACCGTACCGAGCAATTGGTACGGGTAGAGGGAGAGATCCTCTTTCCGGGTGAGTATGCACTTACTTCGTCCAACGAGCGCATTTCAGACCTGCTTCGCCGTTCGGGAGGATTTACTGCTTATGCCTATCCCAAAGGCGCTACACTTATTCGCCGCAACGAGTACTTCCAATCGCCCACTGAGGCGCAGAAACAGCAGCAGCTCCTGGAGTCTGTAAAAGGGAATTTGCCCCTAGATAGCCGCAACCGTAGTGAGCTGAATGCGCAGCTGGAAGGACGGATTCAAAAAGACATTCAAAATAAGGCCAAGGCCACTGCTGCCAATCCGGAAGTGCTGATGGTGGATCAGTTTAGAAAAGAAAGCATTGAAGCTTTAGCACAAAGAGATTCCATTGCTATCATTGTAAAAACTCAGGATATGATTGGGATTGATTTGGAAGCTATCTTGAAAAATCCTCAAGGAGCCCAAGACTTGATTCTTTTGGAAGGGGATGTGCTCTCCATACCCAAGGAATTGCAGACGGTCCGAATGCGTGGTGAACTGCTATTCCCAACTTCTACCCGCTTTGAAAAGGGTGCAGGATTTAAGCAATACATTTCTCGTGCCGGTGGCTTTACGGATCGCTCCCGCAAAAGCAAGTCTTACGTGGTCTATGCCAACGGAAATGTGAATCGCACCAAGAAATTCCTCTTCCTTACCTTCTTCCCTCGTGTGGAGCCCGGTGCCGAGATCGTCGTGCCCCAAAAACCCGAACGTGAAGGCATCACTGCGCAGGGATGGATCGGGATAGGGACAAGCTTAGCGACGCTGGGGCTCCTAATTAACCAGCTTATTCCTGCTAATTAAAAAAGGGTTAACCACGAATTAGACGAATTGATCGAAGAACTTAGTTCGCTGATTCAATAATTACCTATATCCTTCAATATCAATAATAATTGAGAAACCGCGCCCCGCGGAATTTGACGAACAACCCCAACTAAGAAAAAGTATTAAATACCTCTATTCTTTTCAATTCGTTAAATCGCCACTTGTGGCTTTTAAAATTAGGTCGAAGGATATAGAAAAAGCATAAAAGTCAGTTTCCATGTTCTTCGTCTAATTCGTGAAATTCGTGGTAAAAAATAGTTAACCACGAATTAGACGAATTAAATTAGACGAATTAAACGAAGAACCTAATTCTCAGATTCAGTTATCTTCTATACCCTTTTACTTCTTTGATTGATTAAATAGCCGCGTCACGCGGAATTAGACGAAGAATCCTAAAGCAAAGTAAATAGTTACTTCTTCAGTCATCTCAATTCGTCAAATTCCACCTTTAGGTGGCTTAAAATTTAAATGAAGAATATAATTTATGGTTACTAGTCTAAAAATGTTCTTCGCCTAATTAGTGAAATTCGTGGTTAAAGTTTTTTCACCACGAATTATACAAATTACACGAAGAACATAATTCTCTAATTCAATAATTACCTATATCCTTCAATTTCAATAAAAAATTAAAAAGTCGCGTCCCGTGAGATTAGACGAATCAAAATTGTTGAATTGCAAAAATGTTTACTTCCAACAATCAATTTCTTCGTTGAATCCCACCTTTAGGTTGCTTAAAAATTAGGTTAAAGGATATAATTAGATAGTTCAACCAGGTACCATGTTCTTCGCTTAATTCGTGAAATTCGTGGTTAAAAAATCTTCACCGCTAGGTTCAAAAAAAATGAAATTCATAGTTAAAATAACACTCTTCGTAGTTAACTAATATTCTGCTATGACAGACAATACCCCATCCCCATCCAATTCCGAAGATGAAATCGATCTCCGCGACCTAATCATCCCAATTTGGAGAAACCGCAAGCAAATCCTCCTTATCGCCACTGTTTGTGGTATTTTAGGAGGCATCGTCGGTTTTCAGACCCCTGCCACCTATACTGCAAGCAGTACCTTTTTGCCACAGACGGCGCAAGCAGGTGGAGGCTTATCTGGGAGTTTGGGAGGGTTGGCATCGCTGGCGGGGATTAACCTCAGTACAGGAGCTACAGGTGGGGGAGAGATTCCGCCTACAATGTATGCGAAGGTATTGGCATCCGAACCATTTAAGAAGCGTTTGTTGGATGCGACTATTTGGGTAGATGGAGATACAATAAGTTACAGGGACTATTTGCAAAGTCAAACTTCTTCGGGTTTTGGACTGGGGACTATAAAAGAATATACAATTGGATTGCCTGGAAAGATACTAGGTGCGCTTTCTGAAGATAAGAAGGATGGTGATGAGAGCACAGCCGGAGGATTACAAGCTTTATCGGATGATGAATATAAGTTGCATAATGCCTTGGCAGGTAAAGTAACCATAGAAACTGATAAAAAAGAGGGGGTTGTATCCATAACTGTGGTAGAAAGTGATCCTACAGTTGCTGCAGAAGTAGCGAAGGTTACAGAGGAAGTACTGCAAGATTGGATTATCGAGCACAAAATCAAAAATGCTAAGGCGCAATACGACTTTATTGAAAAGCAGTTTGATGCGAAGCAAAAGGAATTCTTTTCCATTCAAGACCAACTAGCAGGTTATATGGACCGAAACCAGAATGTTCTTCAGGCTTCCTACTTGACGCGTCTAGAACGCCTGCAGGCTGAATTTGATTTGGTAAACACCGTATATTCTGAATTGGCGAAACAAAAAGAACAAGCAGCTATTCAGCTAAGTAAGGATACTCCAACATTTTCTATTTTAGATCCGGTAAAGGTGCCTAAAGAAAAGACTGGACCTAAGAAAAGCATATATGTATTGGGTGCTTTTTTTGTAGGATTGATTTTTTCAGCAGGTTGGTTCTTGATAAAGAAACCGGTTCAAGAATTCTTTAAAGGAATACAAACCTCTACCTAATTAGTTGAGTTCATGAATAAAAAAATCGTAATTGTATCTGGATATTTTAACCCGATTCATAAGGGGCATTTGGAATATTTTATCCATGCGAAGCCCAAAGGTGATTTACTTTTTGTGATTGTGAATTCGGATCACCAACGGGCTCTCAAGGGGTCCAAAGAATTTCAAAAAGAAGATGAGCGTCTTTTTATCGTTCGACATATTAAAGAGGTAGATCAGGCTTTTCTTTCCATCGACGAAGACCGTACGGTGTGCAAAACCCTTGAAATGCTTCATTCCCAATTTGGGAAAACCCATCAATTGGCTTTTGCCAATGGAGGGGATCAAAATAATGATTCTATTCCTGAGGCTCCTATTTGTCAAGGTTTAGGAATAGAATTAATCGATGGTTTGGGAGATAAGATTCAATCGAGTTCTTGGTTATTGAAGAAGTAATTTGGATTAGTGTGGTCCAGACCGACGAGGGGTATTTGTCAATCAGCGTAAATCGTTAAAGTGTTGATAATGAGCGCTTATTTGAATTTTGAGTTTCCTCAAAATATTCAAAAATTAATCAAAATAAAGGTAGTTGGTGCGCAGTTTGGTGCGCATAAATTTTTAAATTTAGTTCATTGAAAAAAGCAATTATTACAGGTATAACTGGACAAGACGGAGCATATTTAGCCGAATTCTTGTTGAATAAAGGATACGAAGTTCATGGGATAAAAAGAAGGTCTTCTTTGATTAATACGCAAAGAATAGATCATTTATATCAAGACCCACACACTCCAAATCGAAATTTACATTTACACTATGGCGATCTTACTGATAGCACAAATTTGATTAGAATAATCCAAGAAGTTCAACCAGATGAAATTTACAACTTGGCTGCAATGAGTCATGTTCATGTAAGTTTTGAAGAACCAGAATATACTGCCAATGCAGATGGTATCGGTACACTTAGAATTTTAGAAGCAGTTCGTTTATTAGGCTTAACTAAGAAAACAAAAATATACCAAGCTTCTACATCGGAATTGTATGGTTTAGTACAAGCTGTACCTCAATCTGAAACTACACCCTTTTATCCCCGCTCTCCTTATGCTGTTGCAAAATTGTACGCATATTGGATTACCGTGAATTATAGAGAAGCTTATAACATGTATGCATGCAATGGTATTTTGTTTAATCATGAGTCACCACAAAGAGGGGAAACCTTTGTAACAAGAAAAATTACAAGAGCAACAGCAAAAATTGCTTTAGGTATAGACAATTGTTTGTACTTAGGAAATTTAGATGCAAAAAGAGACTGGGGACATGCAAAAGATTATATAGAAGGAATGTATTTAATCTTACAACAAGAAAAACCAGAAGACTTTGTGTTAGCAACAGGAATCACTACAACTATTCGTGATTTTGTGAAAATGAGTTTTGCAGAATTAGGAATTGAATTAGGCTTTAGAGGAAAAGATGAAGCTGAGGAGGGGTATGTTGTAAAAAATAAGGGTGAATACAAATTAGATGAAGGACAAGTTGTTGTGAAAGTAGATCCTAAGTATTTTAGACCAACGGAAGTTGATTTATTAATTGGAGATCCAACTAAAGCAATGACACAATTAGGTTGGAAGCCAAAGTATGATTTAGTAGCATTGGTTAAAGAAATGGTTGCTAGAGATGTTTCCTTATTTAAAAAAGAGTTGTATATCAAATAAAGTGGATTGTAAGTATGGAACAATCTGCTAAAATATATATCGCCGGGCATAGAGGAATGGTAGGTTCTGGATTGGAACGTAAACTAAGAAAAGAAGGCTACAACAATATTATTACAAGAACTTCTGCTGAATTAGATTTAAGAAACCAGCAAGCTGTAAATGATTTTTTTGAAAAAGAGAAACCTGCTTATGTAATACTTGCTGCTGCAAAAGTGGGAGGTATACATGCAAACAATACATATAGAGCTGAATTTATTTACGATAACTTAATGATTGAGGCGAATATTATTCATGCAGCTTATTTGAATAAGGTTACTAAGTTATTATTTTTGGGTTCTTCGTGTATATATCCTAAAATGGCACCGCAGCCATTAAGAGAAGAATACTTACTAAGCGGATACTTAGAGCCAACCAATCAGCCATATGCAATTGCAAAAATTGCAGGTATTGAAATGTGCGATAGTTATAGAGATCAGTATGGGTGTAATTTTATTTCTGCCATGCCTACCAATTTGTATGGCACAAATGACAACTATCATCCAGAAAATTCCCATGTACTTCCTGCATTAATTAGAAGAATTGTATCAGCAAAAAAGAATAATGAACCCAATGTTATAATCTGGGGAACAGGAGTAGCTAAAAGAGAGTTTTTACATGTAGATGACTTGGCAGATGCTTGTTATTTTTTATTACAAAAATACAATGAACAAGGGTTAGTGAATATTGGATGCGGAACAGATATTTCAATAAAAGAATTGGCAGAACTAATAGTTTCAGAGGTCGACTATGAAGGTCAACTTGTATTCGATACAACAAAACCTGACGGTACACCAAGAAAATTAATGGATATAAGTAAGTTAAATACACTAGGATGGGAATCAAAAATTAATTTGAAAGATGGAATTATTAAAACACTCGAAGAAATAAGAAACAAGTTTTAATAAATGAAAATAGCAGTAGTAGGCACAGGATATGTAGGATTGGTAACGGGTACATGTTTTGCAGAGACAGGGAATAAAGTTATCTGTGTAGATATTGACCAAGCTAAAGTAGATAAATTAAGTGGGGGTCAAATCACTATTTACGAGCCAGGACTGGAGAAGATTTTTTTAAGAAATATCAAAGAGAGTCGTTTAAGATTCACCACAACATTAGAAGAGGCGATAGAAGATGCAGAGGTGATCTTTTTAGCTTTACCCACACCACCAAGTGCGGATGGTAGTGCAGATCTAAAATTTGTTTTGGGTGTAGCGGATCATTTAGGAAAGATATTAAAAGGATATAAAGTAATCGTGAATAAGAGCACTGTGCCAGTGGGTACAGCAGATAAAGTAAAAGCAGCGATAGCAAAAAATTATCAAGGTGAGTTTGATGTAGTGAGTAACCCAGAGTTTTTGAGAGAGGGCGTTGCGGTGGATGATTTTATGAAGCCAGATAGAGTAGTGGTAGGTACTAGATCAGACAGAGCAAAGAAATTAATGAGTGATTTATACGCCCCATTTGTAAGACAGGGTAATCCAGTGATTTTTATGGATGAGCGTAGTTCGGAGTTAACGAAGTATGCAGCTAATTCATTCCTTGCAACCAAGATCTCTTTCATGAACGAGATTGCTCAGTTATGTGAAAGAATGGGAGCGGATGTGGATATGGTAAGAAGAGGGATAGGCTCTGATGACCGAATCGGCAAACGATTCTTATTCCCAGGTATTGGATACGGTGGATCTTGTCTCCCTAAAGACGTGCAAGCTTTAGTACAATCTTCAAGCGAAGTGGATTATGATTTTGAGATTTTAAAAGCAGTGGAGAAAGTAAATACACTACAAAAACTACATTTAGTACAAAAGGTAAAGACTTATTTTAAGAACGATATACAAGGCAAGCATTTTGCTTTATGGGGATTGGCATTTAAGCCTAATACAGACGATATCAGAGAAGCACCTGCATTGAGCATCATTGATGCTTTAACTAAATCAGGGGCTACTATCACGGCGTATGATCCAGAAGCTATGCCGAATGTAAAAGCACAGATAGGTGATAAGATCAAATATGCAGCCAATCAATATGAAGCCTTACAAGATGCCGTAGCATTAGTTATTGCTACGGAGTGGAGCGAGTTTAAAACACCTGATTTTGAGCGTATGGCTAAGCTTTTAGTAGATAAAGTTTTATTTGACGGCAGAAATTTATTCAAACTTCAAACAATGAGGGAATTGGGCTATCATTATGAAAGTATTGGCAGAACAAGATCAATTTAAAATTTTAGCTATTTGTGAAATTTTTTTATAGATAAAAATCAAAAGTTTACATAGCTGGACATAAGAGAATGTTTGGTAGTGCTATTTGGAGAACAATGTTTACTAATGGTTATATTAATTTGACTGGGAAAACGAGTGCTGAATTAGATCTTCGAAATCAAGACGCAGTTGAAATTTTTTTTAAGAAAAACCAGATCACTTTGTTTTAGCAACAGGTATTCCTACAACCATTCTTGATTTTGTGAAGATGAGTTTTGCAGAATTAGGTATTCAGTTAGCTTTTAGAGGTCAGGGAGAATTAGAGGAAGGGTTCGTTGTTAGTAATACTGGTCATTATAAACTTGAGGTAGGAAAAGTTGTAATTAAAGTTGATAAAATATATTATAGACCAACGGAAGTAGATTCTTTAATTGGAGATCCTAGTAAAGCAATTATGAAACTAGGATGGAGACCTAAATACGATTTACCTGCACTAGTGAAAGAAGTGGTATCTAGTGAAATTTGCTTGTTTACAAAGGAATTGTATAACAATGAACTTGGCTTATAAATATTCAATAAACTAATATTTTACTGCACTTATATTTGATTTTATTGATACTTTATTTTTGATGGAAGTTTAAATCATCTTGCTGATTTTTGATATAATATCGCGAATCAATTGAACTCATCATTTAAAAAGTTGTAAGTTTCCTATGATATTAAATAATCCTTTTAAAATTTAAATTAAATTCTATGTTCAAAATTAATAATATTCAGTCGCAAGATGTAATTGTTCTAGACTGCACCTTTAGAGACGGGGGTTATTATAATAACTGGCATTTCCCCAAAGCCTTAGTAGACAAATATCTGAATGCAATGACAAAATCCAAAGTGTCTTATGTTGAGCTTGGCTTCCGATTTAAATCAAATGAAGGTTTTAAAGGTCCGAATGCTTATACTACTGATAATTATTTAAGAAGTCTAACAATACCTGAAAACTTAAATGTTGGCGTTATGATTAATGCCTCAGATCTTTATGATGAAGAAACTGTAGACGAGTCGATTTCGCAATTATTTCCAGAAGATGGAAGTAGTTCACTAATAAAATTTGTTCGAATTGCAAGTCATTTTCATGAACTTGACCACGCACTTATTGCTTGTAATTTGTTAAACAAACTAGGATTCATTGTTGGTTTAAATTTAATGCAAATAAGTGAGAGGACTGAAGATGAAATTATTTTATTTGCTAAAAAGGCATCTACTTATCCTATTGATGTTATTTATTGTGCTGATTCAGTTGGTGGATTAACAGAAGATAAAATTCAAATGATCTATTCAACGCTTAAACTATATTGTGGAAAAATTCCACTAGGTTTTCACGCACATGACAATTTAAATTTAGCTCTTTCTAATACCATTTGTGCTTTAAATTATGGTGCTACTTGGCTAGACTGTACAGTGTCTGGAATGGGAAGGGGACCAGGCAATACTAAAACAGAGGAATTGTTATTCGAACTATATTCATATTTTAATCAATCTATTAATCTTAATTCTTTATTTGAATTAGCTACTGTTGATTTTAATACTTTAAGGCAAAAATACAATTGGGGTACAAATATTTTTTATTATTTCGCAGCCAAACACGGAATACACCCATCCTACATTCAATTTATGATGAATGATGATCGATTTGATAATAAAGATATTTTACATGTTTTACAACGATTAATTATTAGTGGTAGAAGGCAGTTTTTCAATACTCAATTTTTATTTGAAAATAAAAACATTCCAAATTTGAATTTAAATTCCTTCCAAAATTCAATACCAAAAAATATTTTTTCAGAAAAAGATGTCCTAATTATTGGTAACGGACGTAGTATAAACTTACATCTTGATGCAATAAACAATTTCATTTTAAAATATAACCCTGTAGTCCTTGCTATAAATTACAACCCAAGTATTGATTTAGCCAAACTTAATTACAGATTATCCTGCCATCCAATAAGAGTAAGTGGCGATATCAGTAAATATTTATCTGATACTTTTGAAACGGTAATTCCTTTTTCACAATTGATCAAAGAGGATTATGATTTAGTAGTCAATTCGAGTAATATCAAAAATTTTAATTGCACAATTTGTGATACAAAATTTGAAATAGTGGATAACGGTTGTATTATACCTTCGATGATTACCTTAGCTTATTCTTTAGCTTTTGCAAAATACGGAAATGTTAAAAATATTTTTCTTGCTGGTGTTGATGGCTTTGAAGGAAATGATATACGAAATTTTGAATTGACAAATACGATTGAATTATTTAATAAAAATTTTCCTGACCATAAAATAACTTCTTTAACAAACTCTTCTATTTCATCACTTAAAGTTAAAAGTGTTTATGGTTATTAAAAATGAGCTTAATTGTTGTGTAGTAATTCCTGCTAGATTTAAATCATCGCGTTTTCCTGGGAAGCCTTTAGTAAAACTAAATGGGAAGCCATTAATAATTCGAGTTGCAGAACTAGCCTCAAAGGCCGTAGGTGCTGAAAATGTTTTTGTCGCTACAGATGACTTAAATATTGCAACTTTAGTATCAGAATCAGGTTATAAATATATACTTACAGATGAGAACAACTTGACTGGAACTGACAGAGTTGCTCAAGCTTCCTGCGAACTTGATTATGATATTATTGTGAATCTCCAAGGCGATGAACCTTTGATTAAACCAGGTGATATTCTAAAGTGTATAGAAGAAAAAAAAATATATCCTGAAAAAGTGATTAATGGATACACTTATATATCCGACAAGGAAAATGTTGATAATATTAATATTCCAAAAGTACTTATTAATGAGCAAGAAAAATTAATTTATATTTCTAGAAGTGTTCTTCCAGGATTAAAAGATTCAGCTTTAAAACCTGATTATTTTTTAAAACAAGTTTGTATTTACGTATTTTCAAAGGCTGATTTAAAAGCTTTCAAAGAATTTGGTAGAAAAAGTAAATCGGAAATGTATGAAGACATTGAAATATTAAGATTTTTCGAATTAAATATTGATGTTAAGATGGTTTTTTGTACTTCGGGAAGTTTAGCAGTAGATACACCAGAAGATGTTATAGTAGTTGAAAAGGCAATATTAGAAAATGAAGCTGGGGCAATTTGAATCTATAATATTTGATTGCGATGGTGTGATTTTAAATTCAAATAAGATAAAATCACAAGCTTTTTATGATACAGTTTCAAATCTTGGTGATTTATATGCGAGACAATTAGCTGATTATAATATTCAAAATGGTGGCGTTTCCAGAAATGACAAATTTAAGTATTTTAAAAATTTTATATATCCAGATAGTAATTCAATCAATATTGAAGACCTTTTAACTAAATTTTCTTCCATCGTTAGTGAAAAATTATTGACATGCGAAGTGGCTTTTGGCCTAGATATTCTTAAAAAGAAAACGCCAAATTCAAGGTGGAGTGTAGTATCAGGTGGTAATGAGACAGAACTCAAATGTGTCTTTAATAAATTAAATCTTTATCATCTTTTTGAAAATGGCATATATGGTAGCCCGATGAATAAATACGATATCATTTCTAATGGACAGAAAATAGGTCTTTTTTCCGATAAAGTATTATTTATAGGAGACAGCAAGCTTGATTTTGAGGTTGCTAAATTTTTCAATTTCAATTTTGTATTTGTAAAGCAATGGACAGAATTCGCAAATCATGAATCTTTTTGTAAGAAAAACAAAATTTTAAGCGTAAATGCCCCTATTGATATATTAAATATTGATTTTTAATTCATTAATGTCCGATGTAGTCTTATTTTTTGAATATTTTGTTTTAATTATTGGTACCCTTTGATGATGGAGTGTATATTATTAATGAAATATAATTGTTTAGATTTATTCTGATGTCTAATGTACATTTTTGATCTTAATTTTAGGTTACCTAATACTCAAAACTTCTAAATCCTTTTTCAGTGTTATGCTATAGTTCGATGCAAATCTTGTATGGATTAACCTCCAGCTAATTGGTAATAAACTTTTATTCATATCCGCTTATATAATGATTAATTTGATAAGTATGTATCATACTTGATTTTGAGTAATTTTCTGTCTTATAAACCCAATGCCACACTGCATTGATAAATAGAAAAATAATCTCAAAATCTTTTTTTTCATTTGTTTCAAAAATTTGCGCTAATCATTTTAAATCAGCTTTTATTAACTATGTATAATAAATTAAATTATTTTTTTGAAGTGATAAAAATTATGTTTTTTGTGTTAAAAAATATTCATTTCTATTTCTTTAGAATTTTTAAAAAAAGAATTTTGATTAAGCGCAATAGTAAAGCAATAATTATCGCCAATGGCCCCTCTTTAGAATTTGATATTATTGTTCTTAAAGACTTAATTAACAAAGATAATTTTGATTTATTTTGTGTTAATAATTTTGCAATTTCGGACCTTTTTTTTGATTTAAAACCAGATTTTTATTTTTTTTCTGATCATTTGTTTTGGAGAGATGATTTGAAGGATGATTTTTTAAATGATAGGAATTACCTTTTTGAGAGGATTTTGACGGTAGATTGGCCTTTAACAATAATTTCATTACCAGGTGCTAAGAATAAGTTTAGTGTAGCATTTGGATCTAATCCTCATATTAGAGTAATTAAAATCAATTACCTTCCTCTTAATCTTTCCTTTGATAGTTTGTACTATTTTGTATTTAAATTTAACATAGGGGATATTTTTAATATAAATTCTGCGACTTCATTGTTTTGGATTTTATTGAGGAGCAAATATGAATCAATTGATCTTTTTGGAGTTGATTTTTCAGGATTTCAGAATTTGACGCCTGAAAATAAAAGTAATACATCCTCTCACTTTTATAAAAATATAAAAAGTGAAAATAATTTAGATAATAAGTATACTATTAATGTTTCTAAATCAATGTCATATCGTTTTTATCAAATTTATATGGGTTTTCGTGCATTTGATATTTTAGAATATATTTCTTCAAAATCTAAAATTAAAGTCAAAAATTATTCATCAAAAAGCTATGTTAAAAACTTTATTTAATATATATATATATATATGTTACAATTTATTTTTTTTTATTAAATTAAATAATCATGAGTTAAATGGACATGTTGGTTTTTTTACAAAATTAAAGTTTTGGTTGCTTCCCATTCATAATTTTAAATTTTTAAATGGCAGGACTATTCGTGGCGTGAAGTTCGATATTGATTTAGATCCATATCTCAAGGCTTTTAATATTCTTTATTCTGATAAATCGAAGGAATCTTCTATCAAAAGCCTTAATGAAAGTGTTAAAAGTCAACGAAATCTAAAAATATCAGATTTTAATTCTTTTTCTAATGAATTTGTCTACTCTGATTTCCCTATATACGCGATGGTATACCCATGGGATAGTTTTAACTTTAATTTTTTAATGGAGTCTTATAACTCACTTCTTCAATCGAATAGGGCTAAATTTCATGCTTCTAGAATTGATTTAAGTAGCTCTTCATTGTCTTTAAGTGAGAGTCATATAAATCAATTTCAATATTTACTTGATTTAATTACTTTAAATGGGTATAAAGACAATTTATATTCTCTTCCTTGCGTTTATATTCTTTTAAAAGACGATAAATGGTATTGGATTATGTCTAATGCAGGTAACCATAGGGCAACAATAAGATTTGTGTTAGGTTATGAGTATATTAAGGCATATAGACTAAAAGTCATTGATTATAACAAGTTATATAAATGTAAAAATATATTAAATTCAAATTATAGCCTTAAAGATGCTCAATTTATCTTTAATAAGATTTTAACTGGTCTTGAATTATCTAGAGGGCCCCTTTAATTTATTAATCCATTAATCCATACATTATGACTTTTGCATACAAAGTATTACGTATAATCGCTAGAAAACTTAATATTTCTTTTTCATTTTCTTCGGATGGGGAAGATTATATCTTATTAAAAATATTTGAAAATGTTCATCAGGGAAATTATATAGACATTGGTTCAAATCATCCTGTGTTGCATTCAAATACTTTTTCTCTTTACTTACGGGGATGGCGTGGTGTTTGTATCGATCCATTACCACATCTAATTCCAAAGTATAAGCTTTTTCGAGCATCTGATAAATTTTTTAATTCAGGTTTTCACTTGGGTAATACAAACAAAACATCAGATTTTTTCTATTTTCCTAGTCATCCAGACAATAGTACATTCGATCCAGATTATGCTCAATGTCTGCAGGATCATTATAATAGGCATTTTGAAGTTTTTAACGTTTCATTGATTGGTATAGACGATATAATTAGCAACTTTAAGGACTTAAAATCAATTCATTTAGTTAGTATTGATGTTGAAGGATTAGAATTTGAAATAATTCAAGAATTTATTCGCAAAGACATATTTCCTTGGGTATTTTGCGTAGAACAATTATCATATACTTTAGTTGATATAAAAACATCTTATATCTATGAGTTTTTATTAAATAATGGTTATGTTTTAATTTCTAGAACATTTTTGTCTTCTATTTATATATTAGAATCTTCTTTACCTAAATTAATTAATAACCATACTAAAATATGGAACGTAAACAAATGAAAATATTGCATGTAGTACATACGGATATTGGGGGTGGTGCATCTAGGGCTGTTATAAGATTACACCAATCTTTATTGATGATGAAAACTGATTCTTATGTTTTAGTACAGAATAAGAAAAGCGATAATTTTAGAATATTAACTGATGATTCTATAGTAAATAAATTGTTGTATTCATTTAGATTTTATCTTTCAAAAGTTATTTTAATTATTTTTTTTAGGACTGATAACCAAAGTTTACATTCCCTTCAATTATTTCCAAGCTCACTTGTTAGATATATTAATAATACGGATTTTGATATTATTCACTTACACTGGTTTCAACATGAAATGTTATCGATATCCGATATTAGAAAATTAAATAAACCAATAGTTTGGACTCTTCATGATATGTGGCCGTTTTGTGGGTGCGAGCACATTACAGATACAAATAGACATATATTTGGTTACGAGAAGTCAAACCGTCCTCTCCATGAAAAAGGGGTAGATATTAATTTATTTACTTGGAGAATGAAAAAGAAGTATTTGAAAAATAAATTACAGCTAGTTGCTCCATCTAAATGGATGGCTGACGAAGCATCATCAAGTTTGTTATTTGATTCATGGCCTATTGTGACTATTCCTAACACTTTAGATTGTGGGACCTTCAAACCAATTTCCAAAAGTATTTCTAGGAATTTATTTAATTTTGGAATTAATGACGTTATTCTTCTTTTTGGTGCAGTACAAGGCAGTAAGTATTATAATAAAGGCTTTGATTTGCTTGAACAGACCCTTAATTATCTCTATATTAACCATAAAGATTTATCATTTTCAATTGTTGTTTTTGGACAATCTGAACCTTCAGAAAAATCAAGCTTCAAATATCCAATAAAATACATGGGCACCTTAAATGATGATATAACTTTAGCACTTCTATATTCAGCTTCAGACATGTTGTTAGTTCCGTCTCGTATCGAGTCGTTCTGCCAGACTGCTTCTGAATCTCAGTCGTGTGGCACTCCTGTTGTTGGTTTTAATACTACTGGTTTGAGATCAACGGTTGAGCATTTAAAAACCGGCTATCTTGCTGAAGCTTTTGATATTGTTGATTTTGCAAGAGGAATTTTATGGGTTTTGGAACAAGATTCAAATGTTTTAAGTAATAATGCACGGAGATTTGCAAGTGAGAACTTTGATTTTAATGTTGTGGGTAAGTCTCATATCAATTTATACAATAAAATACTTGGTTTGTAAAAAAACTCTTCCCTTAACAAAAGCGGACCAGTGTATCGACCCCTTAATTCTTGGACAAAATGGGGTTAAAATTTGAGACAATATCGGTGTTTTTTTCAGTTTTATAGGGGGTCAATACACCAGTTCAACTAATTTAAAATTATAAAAAATTATTTATTTTCACTGTCTAATTTTCATTAAAATGTCACTAATTAAATTATTTCGATTTATAACTAGATATTTTTATCTATTATTTGTTAACAAACAAGCAAAATCTGTTTTTAAAGAGATTTATCATAGTAATTTTTGGGGTAGTTCCGAAAGTGTATCAGGCAGAGGCTCGACCATAGAAGAAACTGCATTAGTAATTGAATTAATAAATGATTTGATTTTAAAATTTAATATTAAGTCGATTTTGGATATTCCTTGTGGAGATTTTAATTGGATGAATAAAGTAAATCTGTCATCTGTGAGTTATATTGGTGCTGATATCGTTGAAGAAATTATTGATAAAAACAATTTTAAATTTAATAGTTCAAATATATCTTTTGTTGTTAAAGACTTGATTAATGACCCTTTGCCACAATGTGATCTTATTATTGTAAGGGATTGTCTAGTACACTTGTCGAATAAAGATATTCAAAAATGTCTAATTAATATTAAAAATTCAGGCAGTAAATATTTATTAGCAACATCTTTTCCTTCTTTTAGTCATAACAACAATATTGTTACAGGTGAATGGAGACCTTTAAATCTACAGAGAAAACCTTTCAATTTGCCCCCGCCATTAGAAATTTTTAGAGAAAGAATTTTAGACGATTCAGATTTATATAATTGTAAATCATTGATGTTGTGGGACCTATCGGAATTATAGTTGTGAATAATGTGTTAAACTGTGATTATAGATTGTCAGAAAACTAAAGTTACTGTCATTTGTTGCAGGGATTGAATAGCGGCTTCACTTAGTTACGAATACTTCAACAATAAATATAATTTATTTTAAAACGTTTCCTGAAAAGCCTCAATCTGCTTTATTGACCTTGCCAAAATTTATTGTCTATTTAGGTTAAGTTTTCGAATGAAGCATGTGCCTATATAGGTGTTTACTATATTCCTATACATTCATTGAAAACAGGGCGCTTTTCCTTATAATATTTTTTGGTCTTATCTCAAAAAATATTGTTTATTTTATTTAAAATTTTAATTCGAGATATAATTATAGAAAAATGAAAAAATATATACTTTATAATTCTTACAAAAATATTAGTAATATTTTATCAAAAAATGAAAAATATCAATTTAATATTTTGATTATTTTAAGTTTGATTATTGCTTTTTTTGAAATGTTTAGTGTTGCTGGAATAATGCCATACATTTCTATGGCTGTTGATCCTGGGCTAATCCATACGAATTATTATTTGAATGAAATTTATAGTCTTTTGGATTTTGTAAGTGAAAAGTATTTTATTATTACTTTAGGTATTTTATATGCATTTTTAATCATTTTATTTCAATACTTTAAATTTAAATATTATTATTATCAAACAAGATTTATCTATACTATTGAGTCAGCAATAGCAACTCGATTATTTGATTCTAATCTTAAAAATCAGTACCGCTGGTTCTTAGATAAGCATAGCGCAAAATTGAGCAAATCAATACTTTCTGAAGTTGCTGAGGTCGTACATTATTCTATAGCTCCATTTCTTTTTTTTGTTTCAAATTTATTTGTGACTTTACTTGTTAGTCTTTTATTATTTTTAATCAATCCTTTGGTTTATTTTTCATTTTTTTCAATTATTTTCTTAATTAATTATTTAATTCAACTTTTAATTAAAAATTCAATAATATCCTATTCGGCAGTTAAAGTGCACGCTAATGAGGCTAGATTTCGAGCAATATTTGAAGCTTTTGGGTCGATAAAAGAATTAAAATTATATTATAATGAAAAATATGCTATTTCAGCTTTCAAAACACCTTCAAGAAATTTTGCAAAAGCCAATACGGCTATACAAAATATTTCTTTATACCCTAAATTCATAATGGAGACTATAGGCTATACCTCTATAGTTCTATTTGTTATTTACCTTTTAATTAACGACCTTGATTTGAATAATTTTATTTCAATTTTATCCTTATCTATTTTTGCTTTGTTTAGATTAATTCCTTCAACACAACTTGTATTTTCTTCACTAAATAAAATCAGATACAACACTAAAGAACTTTTTGATTTGTCTCTTAGTATTAATAAACTTCCTAATCAGACAATTAATTTAAACTTATTTAATGAATTTCATGATCTTACTATTTCTAATTTATCTTTTTCATATAAATCTAATGATAAGACTCCAGTTTTGAATAATATTAATTTTACCTTGCGTAAAGGGGAGAAAATTGGGATTATTGGTACGTCAGGACAAGGTAAGTCAACTTTTTTCGAAGTCTTGTTAGGGTTACTATACAATAATCATAATAATACTGATGAATTTTTTGTTAATGGTATACCTTTAACAAATACTAATATTCACGAGTGGCAAAGTATAATAAGTTACACACCTCAAAATATTTATTTGAATGATTCCACTATAGCTGATAATATAGCTTTTGGACTAAGTATTAACTATGAACTATTGGATAAAGTAACCCGAATTTCTTGTATACATGATTTTATTCATAGTGAATTAGAAAAAGGGTATGAAACTATTGTAGGTGAAAGGGGGATTTTTCTATCTGGTGGACAGAAGCAACGAATTGGTTTGGCTAGAGCATTATACAGGAATCCTAAAGTCCTATTTCTGGATGAAGCAACAAGTGCGCTGGATGAGATTACGGAGACAAAAGTAATTAATAACTTATTTAGAGAATTGAATGATATTTCTATTGTAATGGTTGCACATCGTACTTCAACTTTACGAAATTGTGATAAAATATATGAATTAAAAAATGGAACAATGAGTTTAAAATAATTGTTATTTGAATTTTAATATACAATAAACCCTGAGTAATAATGTAATGAAGTATTAATCAGGTAGAAATTTATGACATGGAAGAACAACAAAGCTCACATAGAAAAGTTCCGTAAATCTTACGAGCGAAACATACTCATACGAAACGAAAAATTTGGTTAAAATAGATCTAATGATTGGAGTATATTTTTTGTAAGAATTTTGGCTCAAGTAAAATAGTATACTAAATTTGAAAACACTTCATTAATATAACATACAACTAGGAGATAAAAAAAGATTTTATCTTGTAATGTATTGATTTGAGAGAGCTGCGCCCAAATCTTATAAGGTTTACCATCATCTCTAATCTGATTTAGGGATGTTCATCGAAAATAGATGACATTCATAAAAAAAATGACAATTTTAACTTGAAATTGTTTCATATTGTATTTATTAGCTTAAAGACAAATCCGTTAATCCAATAAATTATCTACGAATAGATAATCCAAATTTATAGATAATGATTGTTAAATTTTTATAATAACATACTTTTATAATTGCGGAAAATCGTATATTATATCTTGAACCCAATTATATCTAATTGAATGAAGAAGCTTTTTTTTGTTGCGCCATTTGATCCGTTATTCGCATCTAATTCCAGGTATTTTGCTGCTAATAAAAAAATTACTTTTATATTGAGGATTTTATCGGATATTGGTTTTGATATTGTTTTAATTTCGTCATTCCCTCAGTCAGGTAATACAAAAGCTTTTTCCATTGAATCATATATTTATGAATTAGGAAATGGCAAATCTATTGATGTTGTAGTTTCTAAGTTTGCTATTTGGCCTAAACTCGATTACTTTTTTAGATTACTTTTTTATAAGAAAGTTATTAATTTTTCAATTAAAAAATTCGGCAACCCTGTTGTTGTTTGGATTTATAATGCGTACTCTTTTGAGATGCTATGTTTAAAATATTTAAAGAACTACTTAAGTATTTTTTCAGTTTTAGAATTCGAAGACTGGCATTTTTCTAGAGGGGTCACTTTAAAATCACTTATAGATTGGGTTACATGGAGAAATAATATAAGCTCGATTGATTTCACGGTATGCGTAAATGTTTTTTTATCAAATATTAGCAAAGATCATAAAATACCATGTTTTATACTTCCTGGTATTATAGAGGCAATTAATCATAAACAAAAGACTATATCTAATACAGCAAGGGAATCAATTTTTTGTGGATATTTTGGTGGATTAACTAAAGATAAAGGAATGATTTTCCTTCTAAACTTAATTAACGCAGCAATTAAGGAAAATTATAATATAACTTGGATTATTACTGGGGCGGGTCCATTTTCGAAAGATTTCAATGAGTTAAAAATGAACTTTCCTCAAAAAGTAGTGTTTTATGGTAAAGTAGAAGAGGCTAAACTTGCAAAAATTATTAGTAGTGTTGATATTTTGTTAAATCCACATATTCCTAATAAAGGAGTTTTCCCATTTAAAATACTAGAGTATATTTCATATGAAAAATTAGTTTTTTCTTCAATTCTAGATTTTCCAGAAAGTCTATCTTATTTTAGAGACTCAATTGTAATTAATCCGATTAATGAACAGATGTGGTTACAACAAATTTTACAATTCAATACACTTAAACTGAAATATAAATCAAAAATCCTTATTTGTAAAGAAAAAGTCCTCTTTGAATATTCTCGTGAAGCTATAAAAATGAAATTTCAATCTATCTTAAATGAGCAGCTAAGATGAAGATTTTTTTTCATATTATTTTAAGCTTCTTTTTCTTTAATCTATCATTTTTTTTACTTGAATTATATACTGGTGGAGATCAAGTTCATTATGTAAAATATTATAATGATGTAAAGGGAGATAGTTTTTTAGTTGCATATTCTAAAGCATATTTTTATATATCCGCTATTGAACCTTTTTCTTTATTTTTTTTATGGCTTGGATCAAATTTAAGTATTGATAAGATTTTTTTCATTTCATTTTTTAACACTACTTTATTTTATTTATTATTACGTGTTATAAATAAGTTTAAGTTTAAACTTTTAACGAGTATTTTTCTACTTTCAAATTTTTATTTTTTCGTTTTATACACGGGTGCTGAACGACTAAAATTTCTTTTTATCCCATTATTACTTTCATTATTAGTTGAAAAAGAAGTACAGAAAAAATTATTGATATTTTCATTACCATTTTTTCATTTACAAGGTATTTTTTTTCTGGTATTTGAAATTTTAAGGAAAGTAAAAAATTCATCAATTTCTAAAAACTTTTTCTATTTCTTTTTTTTATTTTCATTGCTTATGTTTTTTTTTCCATATTTTTCGAAAAAATTGTATGCCTCTTTAATAATAGACCAGTTTATTATTTCGGAAATAATACAAATAACTATTCTGTCAACCCTTTTATTTATTATAACCCGTGATATCAGAATAGTCTTATTGTTTTTTCTTTTTTTTTCTACTGCATCTTTGTTTTTGGGTAATTCAAGAATTAACATGATCGCTTTTTTTGTTTATGGCAATTTATTAATTGAGAATAAAAAATTTAATCATCCACTCAATGTAATTTTGTTACTATATTTTTCTTTCAAGACTTTTTATTTTATTAAAAATATTTTTGCTTTTGGTGATGGATTTGTTTTGGATTGACCTTCTCCCAATAATTCGGACCGTTTAAAACTAGAAAATCGGGCAATTTTCAATACCTTAAAACCAGAAAATTGCACATGAAAAAGACAAGATTCACGGAACAGCAGATTGCCTTTGCTTTAAAACAGGCAGAGACCGGCACTTCCGTTGCCGAGGTGGTACGAAAGTTGGGCGTTTCGGAGGCCACGTTTTACAATTGGAAGAAAAAATATGGCGGTTTAAGTGTAACCGAGGTACGCCGTCTAAAGCAGTTAGAGGATGAAAACGCCCGATTGAAAAAGATAGTTGCCGATCTGAGTCTGGATAAAGAGATGCTGCAGGATGTTTTAAAAAAAAATCTCTGACCCTAAGGCAGTTAAAGATGCTTGTACAACGATTGGTTGATCAGTATAAAGTTTCTACGCGTCAGGCTTGCGAGGCGATGATGTTGACCCGCTCCGTGTGGTACTACAAATCGGTTCGAAGAAGTGACGTGGCTGTTCGAAGGCGCATCGTAGAGATTGCCAACACCAGGATTCGATATGGGGTAAACCGTATTCATGCTCTTTTGAAGCGCGAAGGCTGGAAGGACAACAAGAAGCGGATACATCGCATTTACAAGGAAGAAGGGTTTAGGGCTGTTTTTTGCGACAGGTTAAAAATAGAGTTTTAACTTTAACCAAGCGCAAAGAGTATGAAAAAGTCAAAGTTTACAGAAGTCCAGATCCTGAGGGTTCTCAAGACACAAGAAGAGGGTAAAAAGGTAAGTGAGATCTGCCGTGAATTCGGTATCTCTGAACCCACATTTTACAATTGGAAAAGTAAGTACGGAGGAATGACTTTGTCGGAATTGCAACGTGTCAAGGAGCTAGAAGTAGAAAACGCACGCTTAAAGCGATTGGTGGCAGATCTTTCTTTAGATAATCAGATTCTCAAAGAAGTCAACTCAAAAAAGTGGTAACGTCTTACCAGAAGGAGCAATGCTTAACCTTTGTGCAAGAAACCTTTCCAAAGTTTAGCCATGCTAAGACGTGTAAACTTTTTAATTGCTCACGAACCAAACGATACTACAAAAAGCGAATGCCAACCAAGGATGCTGCTGTAAAGGAAGCAATCCTTGAAGTGATTGGATCCAGCCGAATAGGTAGAAAGAAGATAGTCGTTAAGGTCCAGAAAAAGCATCCCCACCTGGGTGCATCTAAAATTAGGAGGGTCTATCAAAAAGAAGGCTTTTCATTGTATAAAAGGTTTAGAAAAAAGCGATTCAATAACCCTGCAAATCCCATTGAGGTGCCTTATGGCCCCAACGTTGAATGGGCTATGGACTTTATGTCTGACTCACTTGCCAATGGCAAAAGATTCAGATCATTAAACATCATCGATCAATACAATCGTAAATGCCTAGAGATTGGGATTGGCTATTCGATTCCCTCAAGAAAAGTGATTGAGATCCTACAACGAACAATTGATGAAAATGGAAAGCCTCTAGGAATACGAACTGATAATGGGCCAGAGTTCACCTCGTGCCTGTTTCAGAACTGGTTAGATAAGAACGGCATTGAATGGATCAAGATTCAAAAAGGGAAGCCACAACAAAACGCAATCGTTGAACGATTCAATCGGACTTATCGTGAAGATGTATTAGATGCGAACTTATTCTTTTCTCTAAATCAAGTTCACGAAGTTACCAAACCTTGGAAACTCGATTATAACGAAGAAAGGCCGCATGAAGCATTGAACTATGCCACGCCAAAGGAATACGCTGCATGAGATGGGTTTTTATAGGCATAGAGCTCGGAGAATGGATAAAAAGAAAGGCGTTCGTTATCCGAACACCTTCCAATCATTCTCGTCGATTCAATTTATCCCTGGTGAGTTGCTCCCCAGCAGAGCCCACTTACGTTTCAATTGAACAATACAAATTTCAGTTCAATGAAATATATTTACAAACTGTCAAAAAAAGCTACCACTTACCAAACGAATCCAATTAATCGCCGAATAATGCTGAGTCGAAACTTAAAATAGACAGTAGGCGAATCATTAACTTCACTCAAATTTTAATTCAAAAATTAGTTGGACAAGTACATCAGATTTTTGAA
>Ga0194115_10002233_pt1 | contig 23292 bp, 21 predicted proteins | sample TA2MahsurfametaG_3_FD_148656 | JGI IMG/M metagenome (GOLD analysis project Ga0194115, IMG submission 148656) | Freshwater microbial communities from Lake Tanganyika, Tanzania - TA2015002 Mahale S4 surface | ecosystem: Environmental > Aquatic > Freshwater > Lake | place: Tanzania: Lake... | reverse complement strand
CTCCCTTGGGACGAGATTCATTGACACGAATGGTACGTCCATCCAATTGGGCTTGATCCATTTGGGAAATAGCACGTTCGGCGGCATCTCGAGTACTGAGGGTAACGAATCCAAATCCACGCGGACGGCTCGTGGTACGTTCAATGGGTAGAAAAACTTCTGTGACTGTACCAAATTGAGAGAATTCGGAACGGAGACGAGCTTCGTCGGTGGCTGTGATTTTTTGTTTTCGAGTGGAGAGACGAAGTAGAATAACGACGAAGAGGAAATTAAGTGTCAGAAAGACCGTTTATCTAATGTCGAGGACTTATGACCAATACGACAGGCGAAACGAGTGAATCTTTCGTTTTGGCACGTACCATAATCCAAGTTTCCAACGTAGAGTTTAACTTCCTCACCGTCACCACCACCAGAGGGGTCACCGGCATCACCACCTCCGGGAGCGTGATTTTCATCTGCCGGAGGAGCTCCACGGTCAGGGGATCGAGAACGAGAACGATCAGCCATTTCCTTTCGTCTGTTGTAAGTACTGGATGATGGTTTATCTAGGGAAAATACTGTGATGATGCACCGATGGGGTAGTTAGTACCAAGGGTAACGATCCGGTTATTCTTCCCGCTGTTTTCACAATGATCCTCCACACCAATAGGATGGATCTCTGTGGGGTTATGTTTACCCTTCGTTGGCTTTCGGTGGCACAAGGATAGCCATCCAAAAAGGGTCTTTACCAGCGCCATACAGCCGACGGACAGCTGTTGTCACACTTGAGGGGTGAAGCTGGCTTCCGAAAATCGAATGCCGTAAAGAGAATATGATTCTTGTTTTGCGGAGATAAGGGGTAGAATGATGCAGATGCCAATGACAGCCGTGTTCCCAAGGGACATTTTTCACACGAAACGGATATACGGACAGACTACAACAATATCGTAACCATACATCGTACGCATGATAGGTAGCTACGATTCAAGAGTCTGCCTTGAGAGCTTTGGCACTCTAGCTTCGACGAATAGGGACCATAGCCATCGATGGTCTCCTTCGACGAATAGGGGCCATAGCCATCGATGGTCTCACCGGTAAAGTCGGAGGTCTCCAAGGTTTTGTTGATAGTAGGACCGAAATCATTTCAAAACCCTCTTTTTTCAATCAAGCCTTGGTTCAAGAGTGTTACCGGTAATTGAGGTGGGAAGCACAAGAGACTCGAGCAATGGGGGGGGGCGATTCGGTTTGATGATTATCATGACGCGGCCATGAACAATATTTACTTCATAGTCGCTACTTTATTTTTCCTTTTGCAACTAGAAAGTATTTTTTCAATCACGCGTGCACGTGTGTGAGTTCCCTGATACAGTATCCTCTATTTTCCGTCGTTGAGCAGCTACTCGTCCTTGTCGTCGTCATCCATCATCCGCTTTGAGAGAGGGAGATGAAAAAAACTCATTGGAACAGCCACGATCCCCAACAAAAACAAAGGTCCCATTTTTTTCTCCTTTACCCCGCCCAACTCCTTGGACCGATACAAAAGCTACCTGCCGCAGCACCTGTGACTAAATCCATGGCGATACCGGCACACCCAAGTGCTCTTGTTTGTGCGGCTTGTTCTGCTCGGATATCATCATCGTCGTCGTCGTCTTCATAACGGATATTACTTCGAGTGAAAGTCTGGGCCTTTCCCATGGTATGGTTGATATCGTGGGGTGGTGTTGGGGAGGATGGACTTCCTGGACGACCAATCTCAGCCCGTGGTGGACAAAAGTCAGAAAACAACTTGTCTTGGAATCCAGTTGTTCCACATCCCACCCCCGTCGGATCGGATCCATCGGAAGATCGCACCCGACGTCGCTTCCGGAATTGCATAGAAGAAGATTCAGGTGATGGTGGTGGCTTCTCATCAGGATTTAACCTTGGTAGGACAGGAGGAGATGGGATGTTCGGTGTCGAGCTCACAGGAGCAGGACTACTTTCGTCTGGAGTATCCTCCGGACTGTCCTCAGTCTTATCCTCATCATCCGACAGATTCTTGCCCTTCTTTTTGGACTTCTTATCCATAAGGTTAGTTGCCGCACTCTTGGTGGCACGGACGTCAAGACCCTCTCGCAACGCTTGAGAAGTTTTCGCCTCTGCCTTGGTGTCACCAACTTCATAGAGTTCACCGGTCTCTTCGTCCTTCTTCAGAAAGCGACCCCCGCGCTTCCGAATGATAAGGACGATAGTCCGGGCTAGTAAGGGTTTTTCCTTACGACGTGCCAGTAAATAAATTGGTTGAAAGTCTTCCACAAGTTTCCGGAAACGTCGGTTTCCAACTTGAGAGTTCGTCCCGCCCCCCCGTCCACACAGGACATCGTATGAATTCACATCTGCGGGGGACTCGCACACAGGAACCTTGGAGGGAGGAGTATGTGGTTCGGATGGAGGGTCCGTGACGTCAAAGTCAATCTCCTCAGCAGCCTTCGGGAGAAGCATCCCACAGTTGTTATCCTTTTTCCGATCATGTGGCGAGACAGTATGGGTGTGTCCGTGGGGTCCTCTTCGATAATCAGGATGAGGCGAGTATGGGTCATAGTATCCACCACCGGGAGAATACCCATTGTAGGGGGCACCATACGGAGAATAGGGACTCTCCGGTGGATGCGAGTATGGTGGTGGGTGGCCATAATATCTATGAGGATCGAATTGCGGCGGTGGTGGAGGTGGATGTGGGCCTTGACTATCGAAACTTCCTCCAAAGGATGCACCATAGAAGCTCCCGGTGTACGGTGGCTCGGCGCCGCCTATCGGTGGCCCATAATGAGGGGCGTTAGGCGATGGATTGTAATGGGGCGGTCGAGAGGAGTACGGTTCGGAATCGAATGACTCCGCCACCAATGGTGGTCTTTGCCGTTCTCCAGCCCCAGGGGCTGAAGAATAACTCCAAACACCATCATCTGGATGCCCCTGCCCCCGTGATGCAGCGGGGGGTGGACCTTCTGGTCTTCTCATAGCATAATTCCTCACACGGGGGGGAGAATGCTCATCATCACCTGGGCGAGAAACAGGCGATGTGGGGGGATATTGGTAGTGTCCGTATCCCCCACGTCGGGAAGGTGTCGAAGAAAGTTTCGGTGTCGCGTGGTGGGGCGAGATAACATTGACATCTTCAGAATGTCGTCCTCCATGGGGAGCATACGGAACTTGAGGAGAATACTGGGAATGTGTGTTGGGTGCGGAATGAGGATAGGGTCCCCCCTCATCGAAAGACCCAGAAAGTCCGTACGGAACAGGATAGGGACGCCCATGATAATCATGTGATGGATAACCATACGATCCCGAACCCTGAACATGCGGAGGAGGTCCACCACGAATAGCACGAGGCCTCACATGAGGAGGACCCCGAAATACGTGTTGGTCCATTACAGAGGACTTTCCGTGGGGGTCCATAACGACTTCAACGCCTTCATCGTCGCCGGAATTAGTCCTATAGGAATCATAGGGTTCCTCTGCATCTACGACTAGAGCACGATGAGAGGGAGCGGTCATTGATTCCACCACTTCGTTTGCCATGGTTTTTCTGATGATCCCCTATTATTTTGAGAGAAGCGTGACAAAGGGTCTCACGAAACTGTTTTTGGGAGCGAAGGGTGCGCTCCGGGAAGGGAAACGATAGTGAGCACCTCCTACCAACGCAACGCTCACTAAATCGGTGCTGATTTTTCAAGGCGCGCACCTCTGTCCGCGTGCGCCCAACGCCTAATATTGTTCATCTAAATAGCATCTGAACGGAAAGTCGGGAGGGCATCATCGAACGTTGAAAACGAGGCCAGAAAATCATTTCGTCTGTTCCTACACCTAAACTTTTCATTCCAAAATAGCCCATGCTCACGACAAATGACAAGCTGACAGACACATATCGTCTACCAGGTATGTTCAAACGTCCCGCCATGTGACAATACTGCAACGGGGAGGGAAAATGGTCAACGCTCCCCGCAATACGAGGCTGCAAAGTCCCGAGTCGACTTGTCCGATCAAGATTCTTCGCATACGGTATTGTGAATTGTGAAGCGATGTCACGACGTTGGCAAGATCCAATCGGATTGTCCGGTGAGATGACGGTTTCGTGCCGTAGTTAAGTTTGAATTAGGGTCGTGAAGGTAACTTCTCGTGATCGCAACAAGACAAAACGTGCCGATAGGATCCATGAATGGGTTTGCCAAAATGTCAACCATTGGCGACACAACGCAACCTGTATCAACAACTTTGATGTTGCATCTTGCTGAATCCGTAGTATGAAGTCCGCTTTCATTTTGTCGATGCATAGAATAACTGCTTTTCTGATGTATCCCGCCGGGAGTCGTCGTTGATCAAGTGGGTTTGGAGAGTACGAAGCTCCAGATGAATCAAGGCTAGAGAGATTTCAGCCCCATATACTCACACAACATCTAGCTTCAATGTCAGCGCTATCCACCCTTGAGTCATCATTCCCTATAACCATATCGCCGATGATTCCGTAAAGCTGTCATGTCCGGAATCTATGTATGTCGAACATACTAGGATGTATGAGCTATATTGACTTAGTCACGACGAGTGAAGGATAGTCTGGATTGGTGCCGCCTTGTCAAAATTTCGATCGATACGATTGCCTTATTCACCGAGTGATTTTCTCTCCCGGGATAAATGCAATCCACAACGAAAACATAAAGCCTACTAGTTTTCCGATTTTCATGTAGGACCGGATTTATTCCCTCTTCATCATGTATTCGTTGTTTGGTGGTGAGACGCCAGTCGCTAGGGTATATCAACTCGCGACTCCCAAGAAGAAAAAGGATATGCGTGTATTTTGTCGGGATTTTTCTTCTACACCCAGAATACGTTTACCGTCAAATGATGGGATAGCATATTGATTGCCGTCGCACCGGCCAGAAGAATCCCAGTACTCATCCCAAGTCGGATGAGCATCCCATCGGCATCTTCTCCAACGTTCTTCGAAGCACTTAATCCAGCATTCTGGACTGTCCTTAATAATTCGAACGATCCGGCCGTGACTGCGGCTGCAGTAGTCGTCGGTAGGGATTGTGTAGGACTTAATTCTGGACCTCCCCGCAATGGTCGACCTAATTCATACGCAGCTTTTCCATCCAACGTTCGGATAAATCCTTGAGGTAAAGTCACTTCGACATGACTCACAGCGGATGTTTCAATCCGTGTCCCATCTGCAAGTCCAGGAATCCCATATACGTTTCCCGATATCCCCCCTTTGGAGGTGAAGGAATATTCGTCCAAATACGGCAATGCCTGAGGTGAAGGAAAACCACGGTTCCTACCCTCCTCCTCTTTTTGTTGTTGTTGTTCATAGTTCTGGCTTACATGTTCTCGTAAGACATCAATCGGATATCCAGCCAATTCGGGGACCTCTTGGAGCATGGTCCGCCAAAGTGCAAACACTTGTGGAGATGTTCTTGATTCTGTACCCGACAGACTTTCAACCAAAGGAATATTGACGGTATACTTGGGTAAATGATCTCGTAGTGCCCATTCCTGTACGTCAGACCATGGCATCGAATATTTGTCCCCTACGGCCACCCTTCGCGAGGTAGGAATGGTGGTTGAACCGGATACCAATTCATCCGCGATGCCCGCTATCCATTCCTCTTGGGCTAGTTCTTCTTGTTCCAACGATGTCGTTCTGAATCCATTTTGTTCGATGTATACAGCAACAGGCGTAGTATCTCGAGATACCAGATCCTCGTCCTGCTCGTCGTCAGGAGGATTGGGGTTACTCGTCGAACTCTTTGAATTCCTTGGCAGTGTCGAGGAGAAGACGACGGATGTCCTACCCATTCGTCCATGAGAACTGATGTGTCCAGAATATCCCATATATTTCGTACTTGGTGATGATGATGATGATGAAGATATGGAGATTGGCTGAAAGCTATGGACTTTCGACAAGAAAAAGGTGTAACTCGAAATGGTTATCCAAAGGATGGAGAGTCGAGTATGCGTCCTCGTCATGGTAACAAGGTCTTCAATCGGTGTCTCAATCGGTGAACAAGTAGAAGCAGGACGGCCTAAGGAAGTGCCAAACAAAAAGTCAAAATCTCAACAGGAAACCTTGTAGCGGAAAGATAGTCAATACATGGAACCCAGCATGGCCATATTGTCCATCACCCCCCGACTTCCCGCCATTCACAAAACCAAGAAGACTCGCTCTTCGCTCTCCGCTCTCTCTCTCTAGAGCCATCCAGAAGGATTCTCAAGCTTCACATCACAGCGTAGACGGCTGGCGTGCGGACGGCCTCAGCTTGTACAGTACTGCGTGACATGTACCGTACGAGCGTTTTACGCGCCGCTGCCGTCGGTTAAATCATGACGTCAGTTAACAACAGGTGGAGTGAAAACCGCGCTCTTTGAGAGACACCGCGAGGATAAGATTTCTGTCGCTTTCAAGTACGGTAACGACATTGCGGTTTTCGCAAAAACCTGATATCTTCAAGAGACGCAGCGTATTCGGGTCAAAACCTTTTGCAAACCCATTTTTGTTTTTTCCCGTTCGTCCATGATTCGCAATCGTTGTTTGTTGCAACGGTCTTTGGCGAGGGGAAAGCAGGCCACACTGAGCAACCCAGCCGGAACGATGATCTGTCAAGAACGCATCCGCAAAAGGGGGGGTGGCATATCCCACACAGACGATTTCGAACCATCTGTTCGTTTTTTGTGGGGCGGGGACCTTGATCCGTCATGATCATTTCTTGTCATCGATCGATTGCATTTTTGTACATAACGACTCTGCTCGATTGGAATGGTTTCGTTCTTTTTTCTGCTGCGACTACGAGTACGACGAAAAAGGATCACCAACCTTTACTGTTGTATGATTTCAGTAGGAATCACTGCCAAGAGGATGAAGACAATAACCACATTTGTTTGAATCTTGGAGCCTTGGACGAATCAAATCTCATTCGAAATGCCACCCTAACGAGATTGTCACGGGGCAACGTCGGTATGGAATGGTCATCGATCCAAGAAGAAGACCTAAATAGTTCCCCAGAAATTCAAGATCTGACCACCATCGTCAACATGACCACTCGCAGCAGCCAAAACCACAATAAGACACGGGACCCCATCGTCGTCGCAAGTATACAGCCATTGATGACATACAAGCAACTGCAACACGGAAAAGGGGACGTGGATGATGCTTGGGCTGGAATCTCAATTAGTCTATGGATTCGATCGGTGGAAGAAGATACTGTCGACCGTAAGATACCGATTTTGACTATTGGAGCCAAGGAGTTCCAAAAGCTGGATTTTTCCTTCACTGAATGTGATGACCATCAGATTGATCTTCAATTGCAGTTATTCAATCGATCCTTGATTATGGTCTTCCGAACGAGTGATACTGTTTTTGAGCCATGTCAACAACTCAAAGCGAAGAATACCGAAATTATTCCCGGTGCAATCACACATGTGGCAATGGTTTTGAAAAATCGGTACCAGCAGGTCTTTGTCAACGGAAAGCCCGAACGATCCATGGAAGAACCTTTCAATTCAAACTTGGCACAATGGAATCGGGATGGTATGTTGGAGCTCTTTTCCCATCACGACCAGCCTCATTGGAAAGGACGGATCTATCGCCTTGAGGTTGTCGAGGGGGTATGGGATCAGGAGGATGTCCTGATTGCTATGGGGCGAGGAGTGTCCCCCGCCATTCCACTGATTCAAAATCTCACTTACCGAATTTTCGAAGATGCGGAGCTCATAGCTGGATCTCACAATGCGGAGTGGTACCGCCACCCAAATACCTTACCTGATCATCCACTAGACCACACTACTACGGTCCTATCCTTAAATCTGTCAGTTTCATTCCTGGATGAGGATGTGGATAACTTTCTCGAATTACTAGGCATTGATCATGCCAGTCCACCGAAAGTTCGATTTTTTCTTCTTGGCCGGCATACGAAAGGTGACTTATACTACATCGATAGTACGAAGATTTTACCCGCGAAGACGATGACTCCCTTGTTGAGCTCGCAGTTGGTTTTCATACCAGAACACAATGCGCACTCACATCCATCAGGAACAGTCTTCACCACTCTCCAGTACTGCGTCGCACTCAGGGAGATTTTGTTGCCCTCTCAGTGCCTGGTGAAGGCGTTCGTCAACGTTATTGTGGATGCTGTTAACGATCCACCCATCGCCTTCGTCAGCGAAGAAGGGCCTTACATGGCCCACGAAGGCACTCTCGAAGAGCTCATGCCCCTACGACTTCAAGGAAGGGACGTGGATCCCGCAGATAGAGTCACGGTCATTGAGATTGTATCAACACCAAGGATGGGTTATCTCTATCTCAGCGTACCGATACGACGAGCTGACAGCCTCTCTCACGGCACTCTTCTGTCAGATCTCCAGCACGCAGTACCAGGCTCAGAAGCCTTTGTAGAGTATAGATTCACGGGCGATGTTATGATTCGGGACTATCTGGTAACTGACTCTTTCGATTTTCGTGTCCGAGACTCTCATGGAAGTTGGTCGATTCCCACTAGGGTCAAAATACTAGTACAATCCAGATTACAGCAGTTGGTTCCATCGACTCCTGATCGAGCACAAGAAGACGTTTTCTCTACAATCGCGTTACGGGGAAAGGATAACTCTGGCCTCAGTCGGTCAATTGGCTTCTTTGTCGACTACCTTCCAGAGCCCGAAGACGCATTGGTTTACAACCTCGGCGGATCACTTCTACAAGGTGGTGACACTTTCTCAGAGCCGCAAGGAGAGACTGAAGTTCTTCTATTGGTAGGCGGAAGATTATGTGATGGGAGGCATGTAGGCAATACCTCCTTGGGATTCCGAGTTGCCGCGTTCGGTTCCGGGGATCATATTTCAAGTGTTTCTGACATAACGGAACGGATGGTCATGGTAGACTGCAGGGTAAGGCCACTAGCATTGGTTGTCCCTCAGGACTTCCTCAAGGTGAAGGCTTCCAACGACCTTTGGAACGACACCTGTGGAGGCTATATGTACAATCGGACCAATTCCTGGCACAGAGAGACGTGCGAGTCAGCTGTGCTCGTTGACCATATCCGCGTACTCAGTGATGGAACCCACTCAGAACGAGCCTTGGTGACTGTCTCCTCACAACATGGTCTACTGACTCTAAATCCAGAGCACCGTCATACTCTACGAACTTTAGAGGACCAACCGGTTATGCGGTCGTCGATCAAATTTATGGCTCTTCCTGGCCAAGCTGGGGCGATACTCTCAGGCTTACACTTTCAGAGTCGGAAAGTTGGACTGGATGAGATTCATATTTCGGTCGAGTATGGTTCCTGCACAGATCGGAACGACACTTGTGTTCGAGTTAGCCAGTCTATACCGGTCAGGGTCCTTCCTGCCACCCGAGTGACACCGGATCACTTGTTCGATTCGTTTCCTTGGATTCAACTACATTTCACGTTGACCCTGCTTCTCCTTGTGAAATTTAAGGGCAAACTCCGTGTGCTATGGGCTATGTACCAACAGAAGAAACAGAATGATAAGGATGATTGCAATATTCATGCCACAGGGGAGACTGCTGGATCTTCAGCGACAGATACTACGACGGGAACCATTCGTTGGCAACAATGCTATGACGAGTCCACTGGCTTTTACTACTATTTGGATCTCGATGATGGCAGCGTTACGTGGGATGTACCTTTGGAGGAACCGTTCCTCCCCTACGACGACTGTCTTGATATCCTAACAGGACTCTCCACGGACGATGATGGCTTGACTCGAGGACGGCCATAGCTCGATAGGTGCATACCCAAATAATCCGAAATAATACCATCTAGTGACAACTCGGTAAGATCAGTCAACGATAATGATTAGATTCATCAGAGGCTATGTTTTCTATATGGTTTGGTCTTCTTTCTTACTGCGCAAGGGCAAAGGTAGGAAAGGTGCAGGCATTGCTTTGAATAATTCCAACGATGATTCCAAAGATTCCAAGAGCCGAAGCAAAAATTTCGACAATCAAAATCTTGACAAACAAACTCGCATCTTGAGCATCTGCAATAGCACAGGATGAACCAGCAATACCGACACTGACGCCTGAAGCGATATTAGTCAAACCGACGGAAAGACCAGCGGAGAACATTCCATATCCGGCATAATAATAACCAGCATAGTCCCATCCATCTTCTAGATAAAAACCGTTACTTTCTGGTTCATTGATCTTGTTTGTCAAAATGATAGCCATAATGACACCATAAATGGCCGTCGCCTCACAAAAAATGATACTGTATTGTGTTTGTTTGTTTTGGTTGATGTTGTTGGTGATGATGATGGATAGTGTGGCGTAGGAATAGTGAAGTTTCGTTCAGTCAACAAGTGATTACCGGAAAGAGAGTACATGTGCGGTACATGTGAGCAAGAGGTAGAGAGACAGAGATACCCACATGGACAACGACAAGAACAATAACTGGGAAGGAGACCTCCAATCTAAATCCAACATCTTTCCACAAAGAGTCCAACTACTGGAATACAAAACCAAGAACTAAACAAGACTCCGATACCACACTCGTGTTTAATATCCACGAACTTACGAAATCAAGTTTTTTGATCGAATACGTGGTGCCTTTACAGCTGCACCGACCAAAGAACTTCCTGTCAAGAAGATACCCCATGCAGCACCAACAATCGACAAACCAAGTCCGAATGCAACGCCGAAGGATGCAAATCCATAGGGAGACATATGAGATAGGACTTGACCCCATCCCTCATTACAATATTCCGTTACACAAGTTGCTGAAGACATCTTTTTCTTTTTGTTTGTTTAGTGTTTGTCTTTGACTATTGAAGTGCTAGGGTATTATTCGTCTGTATAACGAGAAACAGAGAGTCTCTCAAGTACAGTACAGGAAGACCAACACGAAGGAGGCAGACGGGAACAAACAAAAAGGTCGCGTCGGTTTGCAGTAGTTTGTATATAGAGGATGATGGGATAAGTCCTCCCCCCTGCTACAGGACAGCCCGGTGAGGAGAGCGAAGGTCGTTGTGAAAAAACCGAAGGGGGATACGCTACCCAGGTTATTTGACCTGATAATCGTCCTTCGCTCATGTTTGGCCGGCCCGGCGGCGGTTGCAAGCCTGGACCGGCGTTACTTTTATATCCGGTTTGTCCCGTCTTGTATACATTTTCATCGCTTGCTTTCACGCCTGTCTGCCAATGAACTTGACTCGTCCGACCTAAATGCCTTGAAAACCTACGGTACGTATATATGATTTGTGAGGAATAACTATGTGTTTACATATATACTAAATGTGTATATATGAGATTATGAATCTGTACGTCTATTTCCGAGTCATATGTATGTATACGTCACGCCCTCGTTCGCCGTCCCCTCCTTTGACTTTTTCCCCCTTTGTTTCAATACATCAAAATGTGGAAGAAAAGGGGGGTGCGCGCTCCACGGGCCACCCCGCAAAACAAGGTGCGCCCACATCGGAAGAAAAGAACATTTTTTCGAGTGTGTATGTATACCTACTGTACGGCCATAGGGTGGTTCGGCTATTCTCAGTTGGTGACCCCCTTTCCTCAGTCCTCTCAGTGAGTGACTGAAAACCATGCCTACCTATCGACGGGGCAAAGGGGGACCCAACACGATGGAATTCTTCCTTAGGGTGAGTCGTTTGCGTTGCGCTCCACCCCTAACTACTCTGTAACACTTTCTATAACTTCTTTCTACACTAAAGGTAAAAGGGAGGATTTCCTGGTGTGGCATTTTTTTGCCTTCCGCCTCTCTCGTCGCGGCTCTCTCCTGCTCTCCCTCCCACCTCCGTCACCCACCCCCCAACGACTCCGTGTCTCTCCTTGCCGCCTCTCTACCTCGTGTATGTTCCTCTGGCGAAAGTAGTAAGTCATTGCAACCTTCCTTCCTTTGCTACTCAAGTGCAATATCGTTGATTGCTAGGATAGGATCGACACACCGAGAGACTCAAGACAAGAGAGGAAAGGAGGAACGTTTCAAACCTTCCGCGTACAGACGAAAACCAAAGTCACAGTCCCACGAGTGAAAACGAGTCTTTATTTCTACCAGGGCGTGTTTTTTTTAGGAAACGAACAGGGAACTAGTAACAGAAGCACCTCAAAAGGTAATCAAACCCAATCGAAATACAACTACCCACAACACCAAAAACCAACATAAACAATGAGTAACGAGGATGCTCGACATGCTGCCATGGTGGAATTCCTTAGTACCTTTCCGACCTTGTCAGGGACTCCACCCAAAACACTACAAGAAATGAGTGATGGTGTTGCACTCTTTGAAGCACTGTCCGAAATGTAAGTACGCATTTTGACAAGCAGACAAGCACACCTACAGACGCCTTGCCAAGCGGACGATTCTATACATGGACGTTTTCGAATTTGTGTTTTTTGTTGTTGTGTGTGGCTCTTTGTCTTCTCTTCAGGAAACGATCTCAATATCTTCTTGTGCATTTTTGTTCCTACGTTCCTTTGTGGTCTGTATTGTTGTTTGATTTTCTCCCGTTGTTGGTGAACCCTCACTTATGAAAAAATGGCGTGGTGTTGTTGTTTCGTGGGATATTCGCGCGCCATGTCTCTCTGTTGTTCCGTTATGTACAGAGCTCCGGATCATTTTGATCCTACAACGATTGCTAGACATTTAGGTGATAATTGGGCATTGAAATCTTCCAATTTAAGAAAGTTGGTACGGAATTTGGAATGGTATTATCATGATGATTTGAAGAAGGATACGAACTTTGCCGAATTGACGTCTGACTTGGGAACGATTGCTCGGACGGGTGATCCCGTCGCCATTTCTCGTCTTGTGGAATTAGTCGCTGCCGCCGCTGTCACTTGTGAACTCAAGGGAGAATTTGTTGGTCGGATTATGAGTATGTCCCCCCCCGGTCAGATGGAAATGAAGGCAATTATTCAAACCAGTCTTTCAAAGTTGGAAGCCTATACGGGCAATGATGACGATGGAGATGATAATGAATTGATCTTCAATGCGATAGCATCATCAGACGTTGACAAGGCGGAAGAAGATGATGCTGTCCTCTTTGAATCGAATCATCTCAAGGCTGGAGTGAGTGACGCCGATAAGGAAGAACTGGAAACTCAACTTTTGGAGGTCCGACGTGAATTAGCTCAAGCCAAATCGCAAATGAGTGAAGTCCGTGATGATGGAGACAAGGCACAATCGAAGTTGCGTGCGTTAGTCCAAGACTTGCAAGATCGTTTGGCTAGACGACAGGATGAATTGATTACCGCCGAAGAGGAACTCCGAACCGCGACGAATGATTTAGATGAAGCCAAGAATAAGATCCATGATTTGGAAGAACAAAAGGCTCAATTAGAGGATGAACTTGATGTCGCATCGGCCAAGACGTCTCAATTGCACAAGGCAGAAGCTACCGTCCTAGCCTACAAGAGAAAACTGGAAGGCGTTGGTGTTATGAATCAACAAATGACTGACTTAGAAGATCAAGCTGCTGGCTATCTTCGACAGATCATGGATTTGGAAGCTGAAGTCAAGAAGACCCAAACTCTTCAGAAACAAGTCGATTCCCTGTCTTCGAAACTTGCTGCCTTTGAACAAGAACGATCGGACAAGGCTGATACTCTTCAGAATACTACTGCTGAAATTGCTGAGCTCAAGAGTTTACTCAGTTCTGCTGAGAAGGCGAAGAAAATGTTTGAATCGGAACTGAAGGAATTACGAGCCCAACAGGAGGCGGCTGCCGCTGCGGAAGCCGTCGCAGAACAGGCCAACGTCGCTCAGGTCGATGTCCATTCGCAGCAATTGTCTGCCATGCAAAAGGAACAACTCGTCCGTTTCGAATATGAGAACAAGAAATTAAAGGAAGAATTGGAAAAGGCCTTGGCCGCCGCCGCCGCAGCTGCCGCCGCACCCACACCTCCTCCTGCCGTAGTCAGCGATGAATCGGCTATAGACGTGACAGCCCTACAAACGGAAATTGCGACTCTCAAGGAAGAATTGGAAAAGAAGGATGCCATTAATAAGAAGATTGGTAGTGACAAGGACAAACTCGAGGCCTACACGAAGAGGACGTTGGCTAAATTCCAAGATAAGTATTTGGTCGCCTTGCAGGAATGTAAGGCGAAGCTAAAGGAAAAACAAGATAAGATTGAAGTCTTGGAAAGTCGAAGTGCGACTGAAAAGACGGCTCAAAAACGAGAGGAACGTTTGTTATCTTCCACTATTTATGAGTTGGGTCTGGCGATTATGCAAACTCGATTGAAGGAAAGATAAAGCAAAGGAGACAGACAGAGCGAGAAAAAAAAGAGATTTTAGTTTTAAAAGAGAGAGAAAAAATGTGTTTGTTTGCAACTTTTTCTCAAAAGCCTTCCTCCCCCAGAGACGGAAACCGTAGCTATGCTCTTCCACCAGCGTTTTCTTTGGTCTATCGAGGCATAGTCTCCTTTCGGATATGATCACCACTGTACCTATTCTTTCCTTCCTCTCAAGACCGCCCCCTCCCAAGACTATATGGAAGTGGTATACTTCTTTGCTTCTTTTCCACCTTACTGACCCTCTGAAAAAATCGAAAAAAGGTACGGGACAAGTCGAAATTTCGTTCTTTTTTTTCGCTCATCCATATCAAGAATGACATCCCATATCACGAAATACTATCGTATACACCCCTACTTGGACCGTGGTAATGTGGATTGTTTGCTTGGGTGGGTTGTTCTGGTTGGTTGTCTGCATTGTCGTACCTTGTAAAGCACATACCCTCATCCACAGTACGTAATATTCCGGGAATGATCGATCTCCTACCGAGCACAACCAGTATAACGTGGATTACAGAAGGGAAAAGTCAACCAATACTTCAAACCCCCTCCTCCATTCATTCCCACGTTCGCACGACGTCCGGAATGGATGTTGGATACATTGGGATGATAGGACGAGTTGTTGATTTTGTCACGTTTACAGCAAGTTCATCCCCTCGGTGGAAGGGGTGGTATGGAGACGTTCGGAAATCTTCATAGCAGTACCATATTATCTCCAAAAACAATAGACGGCAGTGCTGTGTACCGTATCCTTTGCCCATATGTAACTTACATTTATGTAGAGTTATTATGCTAACTGTAAAGTACCTTACCCGCGTGCGAGCACATACAATGAACAAGATTGTCCCCATATGTACTGATTTCGTCGGATATTTATGTCACGGGGAGGCTCTCGAATAAACAAGTGTTTTTGGGACAAAGATCGATGACCGTTCTTTTTTCCGTTTACGGCCAATAATACGCACTGTTGAAGTGAGACTGGAAAACCGTGAAGTTACAGTCCTACCAGTAGTAGAACCGACTAACTCTAGTTTGGATCCTCTGAGACGATTGGCAACGATCGCTGTAGCATGCAGATACCAATATAGGGTCGTACAAAGTTAATCTTTAAATGCTATAGTAGGTAATGTGAAAAATCAAGAATGCGACTTGAGCGATACCAAGCAATTAGTAGTTCTTGCCACCAACAAGAAATCTGGCTGCGTAAGGACCTACAACTGGATTTTGATGATGACCAATCATTATGAGATCGTTCCTATTGACTGGGTTGATCACCCCTCATCTCTGCACTTTCCCCAGTGCAGAAAAGACTCGTTGTGTCGCTTTCCGTGATCATCTCAACTCCAAGGATTGCAATAGCGCGATCCAAAATCTCGACGATTTGTTGAAGTTGGTGATTCTGACGTTGATGCTCACTTCTGTCGGCTGAACCGCTGATCTCGTCGTCGTCACCGACATGACTGTTGCTGTCACTGTCGTCGTGCACAGGTTCTCGTAAAGACAACGGCAACGCTTGGGTCAGGAGCGCGTGTTCGTCTTCATCATCATCATCTTCTTCAGCATGTTGGTGCGGGGAGAAGAAACCAGTGGGAGAAACGAGAAGCCCCCGAGGAGGCTCCCATGCCTCCATGTCGTTCTCGCTTTCCCGAGAAATAGAAAGTTCTTGACTCTTCTGTACCATGTTCTTGTTGTTGGTATGGAGTCGGAAGAAGGAAATGGGAGAGGCGACAACGGTTCTTCACTGTCAGGAATTGTGATGGTGAACAACAAATATTGGGCAATGCCGATTTTGTTTCTGCCAATGGATGCGGGCAGTATTTTAGGAACTTGCGAGGAAGATGCCGTTTTCGTGATAAAGGCCTCCATCGGCGTTGCTGGATTTCGTTTCTTTCGGACTTTCAATTAATCCTATAGAACTTGTTCGTCAAATAACCACCGACCAATCACAAGAAAGAAAAGCAGACATCTGGACCACAGCCAGATGGCAGGGTTCGAACTGTCTTTGCGGATGAAATAAACAAAAGCTTCTCTCCACAGCAAATGAGCTTTTGACGGTGTCCATCAACTGTAAAATACCCGTAACCATCATGCTAGGTCGCGTTATATATGGAATAGAACGCAAAAGAATTTTTTGCCATGTTTCTGAAAGCTCCACGTGTACACACATCGGTTTCATTACGGTAACAATACCGTTTTTTGTCCCGGGTACTGTAGCTGCGTTTGTTCTTGGATCGGTTGGCTTCCAATCGCATACCGGTAACTCGAAATGCTGCACTTTACTGTTATGATACGAGTTAGCGACACTGCAGCCTTTAGCCGTTGCTAAGGCGCGATTCAAATCTCAAGGTGGTAGCGCCAACGTGTCCTATACAATAGAAGAAGATCAACCGATCACAACACCCCTTCCAATAGTGGATACCGTTGGACTGTTGAGGCGTATCGTGTACGTGCAACGGTTAGAATCGACAAAGGTTCCTCGGATACTCTTCGGACGATCGACGTTGCATTCAGATAAGAAAGGAAACGATACAAAAGGAAGGATGGGGAACATATTGAAAATCAAGAATCATACTCGAGCACCGCTATCGAAGCAGCTGTTGAATGAATTTGGCAGTCTGTCTTTGTGAATGACCAACGAGTGGATTGTGTTCACCAGGAGATCGCTCCCATTGACTTCGTGGGAGATCTCCTCCCCAGGAGAGATTGATCCACTGTGGTTATTGAACCGCATGTTGTTGAGTGCCTTTGGAAGTCTATCTTGTGAATGGCCAACGATTGGAATATGTGCACGATGAGGTCGCTGCTATGGACTTAATGGGTGATCTCCTCCGCGGAAGAGATCGATCCACTATTATCACAGACGGTGGTTCTGTCTCAACAACCGCATGTTGCTCTAGATCGCTATCTTCCCACGAACGGTATCATTGTCGATGAGGCTGACGATCTTGAAATTCAATTGGTCCACCAAAGCGTTGAAGAGAGGTCAGAGCATATGGCCTCGAAAGATCAAAGACGTATACCATGACTTGTTTTCCAGAATATGTCGAGTATCCTCACTAGTGGAAAGGCGCAGAGTTCGCAAAAGGGCTGTCACAAAGAAATATATTCGTGAGTTCACGAGAGCAGAAACGATAGACTTCACCCAACCCTATCAATCTCAAACAGGATGGCGTGTCGGACCCGGGAATTCTTCCACATATTGTCACTTGACGTTCATCATTATCGATTAGACGGCATTTTGGTTTCTTTTCAAAAACGGTACTTTGCATTCCATCAACCACGCTCTCGTCTTGACGAAAGCTGCTTGTGGCGATAGCCGAAGATCAGAATTCCTCGCTCTAATGCCACTATGGATCCTCTCGCACGATGATAACCATATCAATAGAAAAATGTACAAGGTAACACATTAGATTAAATAGCAATGTATATTATGAAGAGATAGAAGAGCAAGAATGCGACGTTGACCGTGCCAAGCATGTGGTTGTCAAATGCCTATGTTGGGTCATCTTTCCGGACGACCAACGATGATGGTGATGATTCGATTGCTTCTACTGACGTGGGGGGAGATCTCGTCTCATCTCTTTGTTACATTCCCGAGTGCGGGAAAGATTCACTGTGCTGACTTCTGCCACCCTCTCTACTCCAAGGATTCTGATGGCACGATCCAAAATCTCCACGATTCCTTGGAAATCCGCATTGTACTGGTTCATGTTGGAAGAGTCGCTAATTTCTTCGTCATCATCGCCATGGTCATGACAGTCATTGCCACCGTCTTCGACGACCGTTTCATGTAGTCGAGACGTCGAGGATAAGTCTTGGGTTAGACAACGCTCCTCGTCTTCGTGGTCTGGAAGGGCGAAGTCCGGAGAAACGAAAAACGGCCAAATGGTTGCCTGTGCCTGCAGATCATTCTCGTCTTCCCGAGGCTTGGAAAAGTCTTGATTCTTCTGTGTCATGATGCCGTATGGATGGATTCGAACGAAGGAAGAGAGTGGCAACCAGGTTTTGTCTTGACACTTTGTGGACTGTGTCTACCCAAAGCGCTATTAGTGGAATGCAAGGGAGGCCCAGCGAGATTTCTCGACCGATAGTTTTCTAAACAAATCTATGACCATTTCCGGGACCTTAGCTGAACATCGGCCTCTTCTTATCCCAGTCTGTATCATAGCGAACCGTTTTCTCAACTGACTGTGACAGTGAAAAACGATGACTGGTTGAATGACATTGGTCCCAATTCTGCGTTTCTGAGCATTTTCTACTTATGAGGTCGCCCTGTTCACCTCGAACGTATGTACTATAGTAGCCTAACGCAGTATGCGGAAAATAGATGAGGTCATATCATACATCCACTGTAGTTCTACTTTCGACCATGGCTATCATACAATCTTCACGATGTTTATCATATATCACACCAATATTCCAAATCCCTCATCTACAAGAGACCAACCTTTCAATTCAGTTGTACGATTGACGACGATCACTCAAACATGTACCAATCGAAGAAGGGGCGGTGAACGGGAATACGTTCGAATTGTTGTATTGAAAGTATTTGTAGTTTTCACCACCATCCAAACTCGTTGGTCGACACCCAACTGGAGCACTTATACCAAGAGAGGGACATTCCGTTGTTGTTTCGTCTTCTGATGGTCCTTTCACGATCATTGCCGAGTCGATCAGCTCGTCCATGTACATTCCTAGGTCCTGAGAAAACAAGGAAATACTACTCTCAACGACAACACACCCATCAAGGATTGTCAAGACGCGATCCAAGATATTCGGGAGTAACACCAATATACTCCACTCTACAAAGCAAGAAGGACAACCGATCAGACACCCCATCCAATGTTGAATATCGTCAGAGTGTGTAGAGACTCTTGGTGTAGCATGGATTTGTATTTTGTTCGTGTTGTATTGGAACCATGGCACCGCAACTTCAGTCCTCGTTAAATTGTTGGGGTAGACGGCAACATATTGGGATTGTCCACCTAACAGCAACCTCCTGGTCCGTCGTCTTCATTAGTAGATGTATTGGATGAACAGGCGGAGAGATCCACCACGCCAAAGGCATTACAAGAGGTTCGTGCAATGTCGTCATACCGTTCCAAGACTCGTCGACCAATCTTTTGAAACAATTCATCTACATTTGTCGAATCCTTCGCCGAGACTTCCATATAAATTGCACCCAACTTGTTCGCCAAACGGACTCCTTCCAAGGATAAGAGTGGACTCGTCGACCCAATCGAATGAATGTGACTGTCAGGAATCGTCTCCGATAGAGATTGGTCTACTGTAGTTCGTTCTGTCGGAACAACCTGCGGTTGTTCTAGATCGGCCTTGTTCCCACAAATCGCAATTAGCATCGTGGTGGAGGATGGTGAGGATTGTGAATGCAAATTCAATTCTTCTACCCAAGAATTGAGCGAGATTAATGTATGTGGCTTTGTAAGATCAAAGACAAAAATTGCAACTTGTACTCCACGATAATACATTGGCATGAGGGAACGAAACTTTTCCTGTCCTGCCGTGTCCCAAATAGTAAAGGTGACGGGTCGAGTGGTCGTCTCAATACGAGTAGTCGTGGCCGATGACGGTGGTAGCGTTAAAGGTTGAGTCGAATAATCTTCCTTCTCCTTCTCTTCCTGTTGTTGCTGCTGCTGCGGTTGCTGCTGCTGTTGTTGTTCTTCTCTGACCTGCAGGGTCTTGGTATGATAATCGGCTCCAACCGTTGAATCCATATACGGGCTAAATTCATCGTTGACAAATCGAGTAGCAATCGATGATTTTCCAACTCCAGAATCTCCTAATAAAATCGTCTTGACGACGATTCCTGTCGTCGTCATCGTCGATGTCGTTGTCATCGTCGTGACGTTGCTGGTTGCAGGCAACTCTCCTCCTCTACCTACCGCACGATGATTCGCTTCCTGCGAATCATCTCGTTGATGCCAATGATGATGGTTACTACCCCTCCATGACAACTCTGGCATGATTTCGTGTTGTTTCCTCCCTCGTTCCTACCAATACAACAGTCTTCAATGAACTATCCGATCCAGCAACGTGGTGATGATACGAACAAGATTCGGAAGACAGAGACGTCGAGTGAGTAGGATACGAGAGAGAGGTCGGAAATCGGATGGACGTCCAGAGAGTTGCGTCCAGTGAAAGGGACTTCCAACCAATGATGTACTCATATACGTGGACCAGAGCACGAGGGCTTAACAGAAACGAGGATGCGAAAGTTGTTACTTATACGGTTTCTCACTAGGTACATATAAGCTGAAACTGTCCATGGTTCTCCTTTTGATGCTATATAAGGAATGTTCCCAATACATAACAAGGCTGCAACGAAAAATAATTCCACCATTGGTAAAACCAAAAAAACCAAAATCCGAACCGTGTTCACCAAGTGAAATGCCGTACCTGTCGCCATGTTCGATCGATAACGATCACGATCTAGCACAGCAGGCTTGGAAAAAGTTCATATTGTGGTATATATATGTGTTACCTACCCCAATTCTATGGCTTCACAGTCATGAGTCATGAATGATCCTATGGCAAAGATTCTCCTGCTCTGGCCGGGAGACAAAATTGACAGAGGACGCCACAACGAGGACGGTTCGGTTTGACAGTGAGTGAAGATACTGTACTACTTGCTACTTTCTTCGCATCTTCACTATCACGTCTTCTCCTCACGTTGCCTTGAAACGCATCTTTTAATTTTGAAAATACCTTTTTTGTGGAATCGACGAACGGGTTGAGGATCTCTTCTTGCATGTTGTGTATTTTCACATGAAGCACATAGATATCGATGCGAAAAGACTACAATCGAAAATTTGGAAGAAAATAAGTCCATACACTGAAGATGTTGCAGTCATGAATGGGGATCGGGGAGGGACGAAATCCTATTGTGGTTCGACGTCGTTTCGTGAGAGACTTCTTCGGATCTATCCGGGATTGGATCATTGAAGGTCGATTCTTGAAGCGAGTATTCGAAATGACTGTGAGTGAGAGATCATTTCGTCTCTCTTCGTCGAGAGACTCAGGCACATTTTCAAGAAGATGGATCTTCTTCATAGGGAACCGTTCCTATCCCGGGAGATTTTCATCCACCGCGTAAGAAACATAATTCGTTTTCCTGTTCCAACGAAAGACAACTTTCAATCCCTATACAGTATCGACGAGGAATTTTGCCCAATGCATGAGCTATAGGGGACCATTGAATGCGGAGAAACGAGCTATAAGGAACCGAGAAAGACATTGATCCGGGAGCAGGGCAGGACGCGATTTTTTCCATGTTGACTAGTCCATCTCGAATGGAATAATGGCTACCACAAGAAACAACGCCTGTCTGTCAGGGTGTCGTTTGAGCGCTACAAAGCATGTCCTTTGTCCTGCGTCGATTCCTGAACATCTTCGGAACGATCGATCATGGTGATCGATTCTTGGAAATTATTCCTATTCATGATTTGGATAGGAAAGCTCATCTCACCTCTTTTCACTTCCATACCGTCATGGGGTTTTAGGTATCGATTCGGACGGACTGCGAGAAAAGTAGATTTTTCGAGGATGGGGTTATTTTAAGTCTGCAATCGAGACTGCCGAATTTGGGGAAGATATAGCGTACTAGACTTTGAAGAGTTACGACGATTACAAAGTAACTTTTTGTTTCGAAACGGAAGGGCTTTGATGATTCCAAAGCTGGATCAATCAACGGGGCAACAAAAAAAGGTGTCCCTATGCCTTTTCTGAGAGAATTCGGATTTAGCGACGGCGACGTTCCAGTGACGTAGACCAGATGAGATGGTTTTCCTAGTACGGTACAGGGTACATGTGCTCCTCGCAGTTCGAATACGAGCCACGAAAGACCAACTCCTTCAAATAAATGTCCGAAGTAAATGTCATTTACCGAGAGAGAGCACTGCCTTCAAAGAGATGTTCATAAAGTATCACCTCTGGCAGCTTGTCTTTAATTTATTGGCGTCGGATCGGAACGCACCGCGAAAGCAGAATTCATCGACTACGAATGACGAACTATTTGCATCCTCTCTTCCGATCGATAAGGATCATTGTACTATATGTATGACGGAAAATTCAATACTATAGTTTATAAAGTGAAGCTGCTTTAGTCAAGACTGTGATCAGATTGGAACCGAGTGCGCTTTCTCCACGTTCCGTATGAATTTATTTTGAATGAGCTTCCACAATACCATTGTGAAGTAGTTTGATCATCTTCACGTTGTTCTTTACAGGTTGGATCTTGTTGTTTCGTCCATTTACATGCCACCACTGGGACCAGCTCTTGGATCATGAGATCCTTATATACAGCAGTGTGGATCTCGTCTCATCTATTTACATTCCCATGGTTGTGTCAACATTTTCGGACCATTACCTGAACGAATATCGACAATAGGATCCGAGAAGATTGATCCATGTGAGATAGGTATATACAGTGTGGATCTCACCCATGTACATCCGAACTCTTTCGAGATCGTTTTTAACAGGATGGATCTCGTTTCATCCATTTACATCCCGATGGATGTTTCATGTCGTCAGCGTCATCGTATGCTTGGGGGGCGGGGGGCTCTACAATCAGATCGTGAAGACAGATCGGCATTTACAGGAGGCGGGTCTTTATTTGGGTCTCCCAGTCATTCTACTGTGCTGAAGGAGACGGGCTAATTTGGCCAATCCCTATCGACGACGGCCTTTCGAGGATCTGTGAGGCGCGTTCCAAAATTTCCACGGGTTTCAGGTTTTGGGACTCTTGGTTTAAGCGCTTGTTTGGTCCTTCTTGGTGAAGCAGGAACGGAGAAACGGAAAAAGTCATAGAAGGTGATTCCCCCCTCCATGTTGTTCCTATCTTTCCGTTTCCTTGAGATTTCGTGCTTCTTGTTCGTCATGATGTGGAAATGAATGTATTCGAATGAACCGAGGAAGGTGTGTGAAACGATTGTTTTTTTTGCGGATTTATCACGCGAACTATCGATGATGGACAGCGTTGATTGATAAAAAGG
>Ga0194115_10002231_pt1 | contig 23295 bp, 21 predicted proteins | sample TA2MahsurfametaG_3_FD_148656 | JGI IMG/M metagenome (GOLD analysis project Ga0194115, IMG submission 148656) | Freshwater microbial communities from Lake Tanganyika, Tanzania - TA2015002 Mahale S4 surface | ecosystem: Environmental > Aquatic > Freshwater > Lake | place: Tanzania: Lake... | reverse complement strand
CGCGGTAACGTAGAAAAAGAACACCGGGGGGATAGTTGTTGGATTGTCAATAATCACTCACATAGACAACTGGATAGGCATTCCATACAAGTACCGTTTTAGCTGAATAGGAGAGAAGAAGATGATAAGACGAGATAAGCTAATGGAATGTGAAACTGATGTTTCGGCGATAGGGTCGCTTTTTTCTGTTCCAGTCCTCCCTCTATTGGACTACGGTATGATTACAACGAAACACTGTATGTGTGTAAACGAAAATTTGCTGGGATCTTGTCGAAAGAGAGAGGTTCGGAGTCACGCCCGAAGAAGTGGGAGGGGGGAGGGCGTTACTCGATGATTCGCCGATCATCATGGTATTTAGAATTCTCGATATCTCGATATAAGCCCGAGGCTAACTCCGTCGATACCGCCAGCCGAGCCGGGCGGCATCAAGTCGTATGATGTCTATGCGCCAGTCACGCAAATTGGAGTAGGCGTGTTCGTTCGGTTATCCCGACATATCGCTTTTTTCTCGTTCCACATACCTCCATTGTGACACAAGTGACATCCATTTTCAATTTCCTTGCGTTCTTGTGCATGGATTCTACCCCTCCAGCCCCTTTAAAAACTATGGTAGCAACAGGATATCGAAGTCATGTATGGAAGGTAGCTGATGATTGGGAAGTCGTCGAAGGTATTAAGGAATCTCCCAGTGAGGTATCTGATGGGTATCCCGCTAGTTTAGAAGGAGTAATGATTGAAGCTATGAATGAAGAGAGTGTTCCATTGGATGAATCATTTTCAATCACCGCCGATGGGAGTGGTGATGGCGATGATGACGATTCAAGTTACGAAACTTGTTCAGAAGCATCGGGTAGTGGTCGTTTTATGGCTGTAGAGGAAGAAGACGTCGGTCGTGGTCGAGACGGTCGTGGATTGATCGTGGTGGAAGCTCGGGATGATGTTGACAACGACGATGATGGTAATAATGGTAATGGTGGTGGTGGATCCGATCAAACAATGAATCTCATGTCGAATTTGAATATTGATGAAAATATTCAAGATTTTGCCAATGCGGCTCGATCAAAGGCGATAGAAGCGAATGTTATGGTGTCATCAATGGTCCGAGTAGTAGGAATCCATATGGGATTATCGAACCTTTTTGGAAAGCAATTTGGAGTATCTACCGATACTACTACCAGTAAGAAGAAGACGAAGACAATGACCATGTCATCACGGGCATCTCCTATTATTCGATTTACTTCCCATTCAAACGAACTATTGACGGCTACCTCTGACATGGATGAAACGACATATACTGAATTCATACGATCATCCCTCTCCGTGGAGGTGGGGGATGACACTCGGGAATCCCCTGAATCGTCATTTTCTCATCAGGAGGTCAGTTACGATCCGACGAAACGGATCGACTACCACAAGACATCCCAACAGTCGGACGATACTCCCTCCTCCAGTAGCGATGGAGCCCCTGTCATCGAAAGTCTTCCTCGTCGAGCAGGAGTTGGAAGAGGAGGAGGTCCAGGTCGAGTCCATGCGGTCCGTGTCCTCAAGGCACGTGGTCGTAGCTTGATGCGAGTTATATCTACAAGAGGTCAGTCCACACCTGTTGACCGTGGAATTGACTCTACTGGTGTCAGAGCGAATATCACCAAAAATGGTAAACAAACGCCAGTTCTTCCCACAACCATGACTCCTCGTGTCGAATCAAAGATGACCACTGTATCCCGAAACGTTGCGAACGTTCACAGGTCATCCACCCCGAATGGGGATGGGACTGCGACTGCATCCACACCACTGAGGCCATGGTTAAAGAACAAACAGCAGACCCAGACAAAGCAACAACAACAAATGCAGCGACAGGACAAGGATACCACACCGACCATGGTAGAAGTGGTAACAAAGAATCGTGAAGGAGGGGGTAAGAAGAAGGATGGAGCATTCTACAAGGTTGTTGGAAGTACTGTCACACCAACTGGTCCGATGAAGCAAACCTCTGCAACAAGTAGTAGCAACAATAGACAGAGCACTACGACGACATCCTCAAATGACTTGATGAAGTCTTACCCTCCAAGATCTTCCTTCTTGTCCGAATGGAACTTTCGATCAACTACCACCACCGCACCAACAACAACGAAGATTCGATGATGATAAGTAGCTTTTCGTATGCTAAAAAATAATATACTATGATTGATACATACACGAAACTTACCCAGAAAACGAAAGAGGTGTATGTTGTATCATATGTGTTGAAAGAGTACGTTTCAGTCTGACAATAGCATACATAGGAGAACTCTCCCACGTAGACAGCTGTGAAACTAGGCTAAACACAGCAAAAGTAGTTATGAACCTTTTGCGCAAATTGTAGCATAGTCGTTGACTGTGAGGAAATGTGTGTGGTGCTTGGAAGTATCATTTCTTGACAGGGTATCATATATCTTGACAAAGTCGAGTGTAGTCTGCGTTCTTATGACAACACTTATATAGCGTACATATGCCTCATACTCAACCTTTTGCAGCAGGTATGCATATATGGTATGTATGTACATGACACACCTTTTCGATCGCTCCCATGTTTTTTTTCTTTCGGAATCTTCTTCTGCGTTTCAATTGTGTCAAACACTTCCAACAAAACCGTTTCCCCTTCCTTCTTTTGTTTTGACGATTGGTCGTCTCTTATTTTTCTCAAGATAGTCTGTGTAAAGAATATACAATATGTGTTTTTGCTTTCCACTACATGGAATGTAGAGGACGGATTCAACAGTAAGATCAAGAGGAGAGGATGTCTGGTGGTTTTCCAGTGACGTCACTGCGATTGTTCAGGAATGCGATGCGAAACATAACCGTAGTACCTTTCTTTCGTTCACAAGCGACTATACTGATGAACTTTGATCCTCGTCCATGTCACGTTCGACAATTCCATTCGACTACGAAGCAATCATCATCGTTGTTGATTGCAGGACAGGCGACGGGCACCACGAAGAAGATCCATCAGAGGCAACGACGATGCATCAACTACACCGTACCCTTGAGCAGAAGCAGCAGCAGTAACAGTAGGACTATGGATGGATATAACTGGCCAAATCTTTATCAAGAAGCTCGAGGGATGGCCATGGGTATGTCCACTCGTTTCGTTCAAGATCGAATTGTCTCATTGTTCTCGAATTTTTCTCACGCCATCTCTCATGCATGCAAATACTAATCATATACAGCCTCCTTTATATCCTATCCCATTACTTTCATTCTACGTGAGGCCCGATTGGGTCGCTTGAAACATTCGGACCACCTCCTGGAACGTTTAGAAGCTACTCATCTGGAATGGTCCAGCAACAATAACAGCAAGAGTAGCAGCAGTCATCATCACCACCATCATCATCGAGTTACGGGGACGTATATCCGTCCAGGAGACTTTTTAGACATCGTTCGGGATAACATTCATTATATCAGTGCGAATTATAATTCTGGATATGGCCGACATGGATGGCAAAGCGTATTCTTTCTATATCAACAGATGAATGATGATTTAGAATTACGTGAATTCGATGATCGACAGGAATCGACACGACTTGTATATGGGATCGTCATAAATAAGAGGATGAAACGGATTACTGTCATTTTTCGTGGGACGTATGGTGAAGCGACGTCGGATTGGAAAAGGAATTTTCAGATTGATCAAATCCAAGTCCCACTAATCGTACCGTCCACAGTCGCGGGGGATACTAGACGACGATGGTGGACCCAAACAGAAAGGGAAGTAGATGGAGTTGACCCCAATGCTCCGACTATGGCACATGTTTATGTTTATCGTGGTATCTATGAATATTTGTTACAAAACTCGGATCGTGGACCAGATTATCCCAAGGAACGATATGAAGAGATTTTGGGGCAAGTCCTTCAATGTGTTGAAGAATATCCTGATTTCAAGATCTTTGTGACGGGTCATAGTACAGGTGGTGCTCTTGCTTTACTTCTTTCCTTTTATCTAGCCCGAGATGATCGTATCCCGAAACCTGTGACATCCATCTCGGTGGGATCCCAAGTGATTGGAGATGTCAATTTCCAACATGCCTTTGAATGTCTGGAACGTGAGGGACTACTGCGACATTTGCGGATTACCAACGAACACGATATTATCCCCATTTTCCCACCGATGGAATCCTATCGACCAGTGGGGATGAATCTACATCTACGCCACACTCGTATCCCCCATAGTCATAGCAAGAAGAGGGGACGACATTCGAAACAACAACAAGGCTTTGAGATCCATCATGCGAGTAGTCTTCGTATCAACCCATTCACGACACGACAAGGATGGATTCCAGGTGGTCAAGGATGGATATCGTCTTCGGTACGATTATGGTCAGCATATCAGGAGGCGAATCATAATATTGATCAATTGATTGAATGGCATAATCTTCCGGCTTATCTACGTCGGTTGGAACGAAATCAGTCCTCTCTGGAACGATTGACATTGAATGAATGTTACCGATCAAGGCAATATACTGGACCTGATTTTGAAACTCGACTCTAATCGATGACATGAAAGAATACGAAGGACATCCAAAAACATGCACTGTTTTTCGACAAAATGTCGTGCATAAAAATACTCTTGACTCAATATATCACTTAGTTCTCAATATATCACTTAGTTCTTTGGAATAAAATCGAGATCACAGTCGCCGAGTTCCTTAACGAAGCCGCTTCCCTTTCCAAGAGTGTTTCCATTATACACGACGTTGTCGCCCAACAGTATATTCAGATGTCCACCATCACCCCAGCCATCACCAGAGGTATCTAGGAACGTCAATTTGTAGCACAGTTCTTTATTGAGGCATGTTTTGCCCTCGTAGACTGTGTTCGCTTTGGCAAATTTCGAGTTCCAAATAGTACCCCCCTGTTCATCCTTCAACAAGATGCTGTTCTCAGATGGCCAGGAATCCGTTTTGAAAAGGACCCTTAATTCATGGAAACGAAAACCAGTACTCTGACTGTTTAACTGTTCGACAGCTGTCTCGCAGCGATGATACTTGGGTTACCCACAGAAAGGGCATCCACCCGCAAAAATGCATTATACGTGACTGCGAGAACTCTTCTCCGCGTTTTTGTATACGACAAAATTTCCTCGCCAAGACGAGTCGAAAGCGACCTTTGCCTTCCGATCATAGGAGCAGTCCCCGTGCTTCAAAAAGTAATCAAAAACAACGAAAACAAGATGTATCAAGCACAGATTATGGCTCAGACGGAAATCACCTCCTTCTCCTCTTCGATCCGGGGGCAAAACAAATGGAGAGGTGGGAAGAAAGAGAGTCCGACAATCCCGTCGCGAAGTACAATACAACTTCCACACCAGACTCCAATGATGATCGGGCAAAAGTTTTTGCTTCACTTGGAAAGAATGATGGTTCCATCCAGCACAAAGTTCTGGTTCAAACGCCAGTCTGTAGAGGACAAAGTCGTACCCCTGTGTGCCAATTATGTATTTGGCGGGGATTGCGTTTTTCAATCACTTTTCACTTTTGGTGCCCAAGATGGCTCTCTCTCTCAAAGTAGACAGTAGATGCGATGTACCAAAATTAGGGAAACTCGTATGGATGTGCTACCTCTTCCCACCGACAATGTCGGGCGTTTCCCCCGGGGGGTCCCCACAAGCTCTTCTGCGATACCTTTGTTCTAGTATATAGAGTATCGGAGGCCTCCCGTCTTTCTTCGTTAGGTCCTCATCAAATTCTGTTGGTATTCGATTGTTTTCTTCATCGTGTAGCTGTTCTTCACACGACCATTGTCTTGATGATGATTTTCTTCATGGGACTTCCCTCCAAGTAGGTGATGACGACGACCCGTCCGACGTCAAGTGTGACGATGACTTTGGACATCGGTCCTCACCTCCTCGTCGATATACCCCCCCAAGAAACTACAATCTTCATTCGTTCCTCTGTATATTCTAGACGATCGGTGACAGGAAAAATGTAGGACAAAATGGATGGGTGAGTACGGAATTTTTCAAAGAATACGCAAACTATGTGGGATCGACTGGTGGCGAAAACGGACCTTTTTTCCCCGGGTCATCTCTCCAACACGTACCTCCGATTCTTCTATTCAGAACAACAACAACATGATACAGACGCGTCACTTATGCCTTTCGTAATCACATAGGTAGTAGAAACATTAGGACTCATGCTGGAACGATGAGTGTTGAATTTTCCGAAACGTCTCGCTTTTCAAGAAAGGATTTACAAGTTAACTCATTTTCTGCCATACCTCCCCCAAAATACCTCCCAAAACGTAATCCCTCATTTCGGCACTATCGTAGGATCCCAACTACCAAATGATGGGGGAGGAGTCATTGGTAACGCCCTCATTAGGATGTCGAACATGAACATGCACCAAGAAAAACAAAAAGCCAAAGAGAGGCCACACAGACTCGTTGCCTTGTGGTGGGAACGGAATACGGTATATTGGCTCCGGAAAACATATCGTATGATCATACATACACGCATGTTTTTCTTTCGACGGCGAATAGAGTTGCAGTTCGCCGTGTTTGGCCGGTGAGGCGAAAAGGTGGCCCTGCCCACTTTGACACCCTATGTCAGATGGATACGGTATTGTGACAAAATTCGCCGATCAAGAGGGAGAGTCGGTACGACTGAAATGATCAATTGCTCACTGTCAGTGCAAAGCACTCAACCGTTGGTTGTGTGTTTTTGTCGTGTGGGGTAGAAAGCGAAGCGAAGCCCGAGACTGTTATCACCGATCTGACACGGCAACACTCACTTTCAACCACAAAACCCAACCCTTCACCGAATCAGATACTACTTACCGTCATTATTGACTGTAAGGAAAAAGGACACACACAGAGAGAGAATCGCCATCGCCGTCGTCGTGGACCACCAGAAAAATGGCAGAAGAAGAAAGTTATTCTTCCGAAGAAGAAGATTATTCATCCGAAGAAGAAGATGAGGATGACGACTATTATTTTCAACTAGTCATGAATGGGGGGGAATCGGTTGATAATTCGTCTCAAAGACTTTATGATTGGGAAGCCAAACAAATCGCCAAGGCGTTGATCCACCCTGAAACGAAGGTCCAAAAACTTGACCTTTCCGACAACCGGATTAAATGGTGGGGTGCCCGGGCCATAGCCAATGCACTACAAACGAATCAGTTGTTACGAACGCTGAAGCTTGATGATAATTCCATTGGGAATAAAGGGGGCATGGCGATTGCCAAGGCTCTCGAAATGAACCAATCCTTGGAATCCCTGAATCTTGAAAGCAATAATATTGGGCGTAAAGGTGCCACGGCGATTGCCAAGGCTTTAGAAACGAACTAATCATTGGAATCCCTGGATATGAATCGTAACAATATTGGCAGGGAAGGTGCTGCGGCGATTGCCAAGGCATTAGAAAAGAACAGGACTTTGCAAGAGCTGTTTCTTTGGGAGAACAACATTGGAAGCGAAGGCGCTGCGGCTATGGCCGAGGCTCTAGAAACGAACAGGACGTTGCAAGAGTTGATTCTTTGCCAGAATACAATTGGTAGCGAAGGTACCACGGCAATGGCCAAGGCTCTCGAAATGAACATGACATTACAACGGCTCAGGCTTGGCTCCAACAACATTGGAAGCGAAGGGATTGCGGAGATTGCCAAGGGTCTCGAAAAAAACCAATCACTGGAATCCCTGCATCTTGACGCAAACATCATTGGGCGTGAAGATGCCGCGGTGATTGCCAAAGCCCTTGAAACGAACCAATCATTGCGATACCTGAATCTCAACGAAAATATCTTTGGGAGGGAAGGTGCTGCGGTTATAGCCATGGCTCTAGAGACCAATCAATCATTGGAAGCCCTGAATCTTGACGAAAACGAGATTGAGACGGAAGGTGCTGCGGCGATTGCCAAGGCTCTAGAAACGAACCAATCATTGCGATACCTGAGTCTTTGCGACAACAACATTGAGAGGGAAGGTGCTGCGGCGATTGCCAAGGCTCTAGAAATGAACCAATCATTGCGATTCCTGGTTCTTTACGAAAATAATATTGGGAGGGAAGGTGCGGTCGCGATTGCCAAGGCTCTCAAAACGAACATGGCGTTGCAAAGGCTGGGTTTCGACGACTACAAGTACGTTGGGAGTGAAGTTTTGGCGGAGATTGATGAGGCTCTAGAAAGGAACCAGAGACAAACGGAGCCATAGTTGCTATGTCGACATCTGTAAAGTAGGCTGTATTACGAACATGAAAAGTAAAGTGAATGAACTGTTTCCATCTAGTATACCCTTCTTACAAACAACATCGTCTAGTTTTGTTTACCCCCCTACGAGAGCTCAATCGTGGAGCGAAAATGTTCGTTTGCATCCGTAGAATTGGGATTCGATTGGTATATTTCTTCTCCAGGAGTTATCACTCAACGTATCGATACAAATTCGTTATCCCCATTCATAACCCTCACCCCATACATTTTGATGATCCGAATTTTCTCAGCTGGAGGTTCCATAATACACATTGCTACACAGACTGTTTTACGACGGTCATGCATAAATACTCTTGAGTCATTTATCCACTTAAATCTACGAAAGAAAATCAAGATCGCAGTTGCCGAGTTCCTGAGTGAAGCCATTTCCCACTCCAAGGGTCTTTCCATTATACACGACGTTGGAGCCGAACTGTATTCTCAGATTTTCATTCCCTGACAAGCCATTACCCGCAGTATCTAGGAAGGTCAACGAGTTGCACAAGTTTGGATTGAGGCATGTAGTGTCCGTGTAGAGTTTGTTCGCTTCGTAATAATTGGAATTCCAAATAATCTTTCCCTTTCCATCCTTCAACAAGATGCTGTTCTGCGCAGGCCAGCTATCGGTCTGGACGGTGACTTTGAGTTCACGGGAACCAGGGCTACAGGTGGAAACTGGCACCGGCAGGGGGCAAAGACCGTTCACGCTCCTGCCCCATTCATTACAAGCAACGGTCTTGATCCAACCTGTCACAGCGCTGACGCGAGCATAGATCGAAGAATTGTCGGCTCCTCCACAGGGAATACGACCAAAACTGACGACTCCGACCACGGTATGTTCCCCACCATTTCGAATGACAATCGGCCCTCCAGAGTCACCTCTGCAAGCGCCCTTCCCTTCCTGACCACCGGCACAAAACATGACCTTTGGGAAGAATTCATCCTCACCGATAAAGGGATTGAATTCCCAATCACAATCGTCGTTGCTGACCGCAGATACCACCACATGCCTCAAGACGTTTGAAACGCTCGAGGCAGAGTTCCACCGTCGACCTTTGCCCATAACCGTCAGAAGTTGGCCCGTCGAAGGTACGCTGGACTTGGTGTTCAAAACCGCCTTGGGTCCGTACGTAGTCACATTTTTTGTCAGCCTGTAAAGGGCAAAGTCGTACTCCTCTGTGATTGAGTTCCAGTCGGGGTGTCTACGTATATCCATCAATGAATAAAATTTTCCCCGATGTCGACAAACTCGAAACTACGATCAATGCAGTGGGCCGCTGTCAGAACGATGCTAGGACCAATGAGGATACCACCGCATCCGCTCATATCGACTGCGCAGTTAAAAAAGAAGCACATTGTAAGTAATAGTAGATCTTGGTCGAGATAATGGAATCATTCTACATATCAAAGCAAGAAGGAGACATACGTACCGAAGTAGGGAAACTCGTTTGAACGCGATACTACACCTCCGAAGATGCTGGTCTCCTCCACGGGTTCTTCTTCTACGATTGCCTTGTAATACAAATCATCCGATTCCATCTTTCGGCGGCCTTCGTGCTGTTCTTCTTGTTCCCTCGTCATGATCGTGCTGGTTTCATCGCTTGTTCTCTCCTCCAAGAGGCGACTACTACCGTCCGGGTTTCCTTCTTCTTTCATGTGCAGCACGGCCTCAAAACGAGTTGGGAGGTCCTTACCCTCCTTGACCTCCTCAATATGACCAAGATTCTGATGAGCACGCAGATTGCCCGAAGCATAGGCAACACTCTGGAGTGATGCAACAATTAAGACGACTACAGCGATCCGTTTCATTCTCTTTTTGTTGTTTGAATTATGCAATCTCCTGACACTGAAGGAAGGGCTTCGTTAACCAAGTAACTCTAGTTCATGATTTTTTGAAAACCTCCTAGAATTGTGGTTTCTTGAGAAACTGTGAGTGTCTTGGTTGGGGATTGGATATCGTTCCGTTTTCTGATGACAGTGTGTATGGAAATGGTTCCGTTTTTCGGAGTTTGGATATCGTCGCGTTTTGGGGATTGGATATTGTTCCGGTTTTTTGTTGCCCTGTTGTATACCGGTACCTATGATGAATATGTACGTAAACGCTTAGTCGAAAGGATCGTCTCGTCATTTCGGGGTGGATGCGATCCTTATCTTTTTTGGGGGGGACGGGGGGGCCGAAGACAATTCCTCCCCCTAAAAATCTGAATGACACAAGAGGCAGTTCCCGCCATAACCCCTACATAGGCTTGGATGACGGTGAAGAACGAGCCAAAGCCAAAGAGGCAAGAGCAACAGAGCCAGAAAATCATCCATCATCGATGATCATCATCAACTATGGCGGAAGATCCTTTTTGGGAGGAAGATGATTGGGGAGATGACGTAGGTGCTCGAGTCCTGTAGCAAAAGACAGAGTCGTATCGTTCCTCTTTCCGTGTTTAGGTTCGGATCTTTCAGGGAGGTTTTGTCTTTGTCGAGGGTCTCAACTTGTTTTTGGGAGTCTCTTGTAGTCTCATTTTTTTCGATTGTTGTCTCATTTTCGTTGATGTTGCCGTTATTGTGACTTTCAAAACAAACACACACTCACACACATACACACACTCTCTCTCTCTCTCTCTCTCTCTCTCTAACTCTCTCTCCAATAGCTCCAATGGACGACAACGTCGGCATCGTCTGGTTTTTCCGATGACAACAAGACGACTGGTGGTGAGATGGATGGCACACCACCCATGGCCAGTAGTGCAGGACAACATTTCATTCTATTGATTGATTGTCATTCACAAATGTTTGGACCACGACGACGACAAAAGACTTCTACCGCTATGTCTATCAAGGAGGAACCGTGGGAGGAGGAGGATCCGATGGATCTGGATCGGAACGTTCACAACAAGGCATCCGCATCAGCCATGTCAACGTCATCATCACCAATGAATCTTGCACTGAAATTATGTCGACAAATCCTTCAAGAACGAATTCAAGATACCGTCAAACTCAAGATTGGGAAACGGAACGGTGTCGGTGTCATCCTATACGATACGAAACCTCTAGTAACGACTAAAGGTTCGAAAAGAGATGATGACAAGGACAAAGATGACAATCATGATGATGATGATGATGAAGAGGACGATGAAGACGACAGCGATGATGAGGATGATGATCACACGATACCTCGTCATGTTCATGTATTGATGGATTTATCTCCTCCTGGTATCCGTCAAGTCCAAACCATACGAGAATGTCTCAAAGGAGAACGGAATATCTGTACAGAATTTGCCTCTCATGACGATGATGATGGTGGTAATCCGACATCATCCTCATCCTCGACACGATTTGTACCCCTCCAAACAGCTTTAGAGGAAGCGATACGAATCTTCCGGCATGCACCTTGTGTACGGAAAACGACTAACAAAACAACCACCACCACAACGAAGGATAGTCCTCAAGATGTTCCAGATACCAAATCTATTTGGATCCTTACGAACCGTCCTGAACCCTTCCACTCATCAACAAAAACAACAAAGGCAAGAGGTAGTCATACTAGTAGCAACAACAACAACAACCGGACCGAGGACGACAATGACGATCATCGTCGACGATTAAAAACGGTAGCTCGTGATTGTCATGAACATGGGATCCAAATTGTAGTCTGGCCACTTATGGGATCATCGCCGTTGACTACCAATCAACAAATCAGCATCCACAACACGAAGAAGAAGAAAACAAAAAGTGAGATCGACGACGACGAGGGGGGTGATGAGGACGACAATGACGACGACGATGACGACAATGACTTGAACGTCTTTGACATGTCTGCCTTTTATCAAGACATTGTATCGTATGATGTCTTTGAGGGTCAATGTCTTGGAACTATGGAAGATATCTGTAATGGATTAGATCAAATGTCATCCTATTGGAAAAAGATTCGAAGATTATATTGGGGACCACTTTATTTACCAGGACAAACAACAACCTGGGAAGATGGGTCGGAGGCTTGTTTGGATTCCAAAGACAACGAAAAAGACAATGAGAGAGCAACCATGATGGTAGATTGGTTTCGTTTCATACAACTTGCCAAGAAACCAAACAAGGTTCAAATTGATCAACTGACGAAACGGTAGGTGTAGTCTCACTGTCAATACACTTTTCTTCATCTGCTTCAATGGTCGCCGAGACGCGCCTTCCTGACGTTTCTTTCAATTCTTGTGTAGCGAAACGATCAAGGTGAAGCAACTTTTGGATCATAATCTAGAAATTGTGGCTACCCTTTCCGCAAAAGGATCGAGTAGTACGACGACGGGACTGGGACGACTTCGGCAATTTGCACAGTTTGGTGGTGAAGACGTATCCATGTCCGTAGAGGATATGCATTCTATTCGAGAATATGCCAATGGTCCGACGAAGAATCAACCAGGTCTCAAACTTTTAGGTTTCAAACCAATACAGGAAATTCCATGGTATCATTCGATGAGTCCAGTCTACCTCATCTATGGGAATGATAGTGTCATGAAGGGGAGCCGGTCGGCATTTACAGAATTACGACAAGCCATGATTCGGAAACAAGTCGTCGGAATTGGGGAAGTCCTACATCGTCCCCAATGGTCTTCTCGATTAGTGGCACTCATCCCTATGCCTGACAATACAGGCGCAAAACATGCGTCCAACGACGACGAGCCAGAAGGCGAGGACTTCGTAGATGCAGAATTCCCTCAGGGAATTATGATTTCTACATTACCCTTTGAAGATGATTTTCGAAGTTTAGAAGAAGATGAGGCGTATATTGCATGGAAGGTTCATCAACAAGAAGAATCTACGTCCATCAAGGTAGAAGAAGACGAAGCTCCTGATGAAATTCCGAGTGTCATCATGAACGCGATGAACTTTCCTTCACCCGATCTTATTCAAGCTGCTATGAATCTTATTTCACGTCATGGATTAGATGATACCATGCGGTTGGGGGATGACTTTGAAAATGTCGCATTGACAGAATTCTTTACATACCTGGAAGAAGTCGCGTTGGAATTACCCGTCACGATGGATGAAGACGGTGGTAGTAAACAGGTCTATTACGATACACGTCCTGACGAATCGAAAATTGCACAAGTATTAGGGGATGTCATTGATGATTTTCGGAAGCACTTACCCGATGAATTGGAATCAGGAGGAGGAGGAAAGGGACGAAGTAGGGTCAATCTGAAACGCAAAAAGGATACGCCCCCCGACGATTCTGGTGTTGATTGGCAAGAGGTGTACATGTCGGATGAATGGGATTCCATCAAGATCCCACAACTCAAGACGTATCTTCGATCTCAAGGGGCTCCACTATCAGGGAACAAAACAGCCTTGATCAATCGGATCAAGGACCTTATCAAGGCGTCTTCGGCTATGAATGTTAAAGAGGAAATATCCTAGCCAAGAAGGAAGGTCTTAATGTATTGAGTCTACAGAAGTTAAGGCTACACTGTCTTTCTCTCACAGGGAACATACGCCGGATGTTTTTTTAAACGATGGCACCGGTCTTGACAGTGCGGTCATCAGTCTGGACGGTACCATCATCTTCGTTATCAACCGTACCATGCCTCTTTTCACTAACTAATGAATCTTCATCCTTGGTATATCGCAAGACGACTGACTTTTGGGCCGCTGTCGGTGAGAAAAATTGTTCCTCTGCGGCAGCAAGATCTTCCAAAAAGCTATTCCACGAATCGGAAATCGTATCTGCAAAACTAGTCGGAGGCTCTTGTTGTTGCTGATTCTTTTCCTGTTTATTTCTTCGTTTGAAACTGGGTGGTGCCTTCGTATCCTTCTGACTTTCGTCGGACGATGTACTAGCATTCTCATTGTTGTTCAAGTACGATCCAGAAAATCCAGAAAAGTTTCGTGATGTCCGAGCACTTTTAATTTGAGGTGCCGTTTCTTGTCCAGAGGGTGTAAATCGTGGACGTGTTCCTCCCTTGGTCAGATAATGTGCACCCGGTACTGCCGGTGTTGCCCGATAATCGTAGAGACCACCTGTGTCGGACAAGGAATTCCTTTTTTCATCTCCCGGAATACTTCCATCATCAGGCTTATCACCAAACATGGCAGAAAGGGGTGAGACACTTCGTGTGCTTCCTGCCGATCGATTATGATTCTCATCACCGTCGTTGTCGTTCGAGGTATAAATGGAGGAATCCGTCGAAAACATACTTGGAGATGTTAGAAGACTTGGAATTTCATAGTTCTTTGTCGTTGCTGCTGCTGGTTGTTTCTCTTTGGTAGATGTTGATGTGGCAGTGACGTAGTCTAATGCTCGATTCACCGAGGCCGTAAAGGATGATGAAGCACCGTCAGAAGAGGCAGTCGATGATGGCGAAGTGGGTGCCTCACCAAGCAACGGTGGGTGATCCATTCGGTCATACGATGGTTTGGGAGACAATGTGATGAAATCAGTCTCCTTCTTTTCTTCCTGATAGCCATCATTACTACCGTCATGTTCTGGATGGACAGGTGGAGGAGGTGGAGGTGGGATTGAAGCGACGGTATCATCATCTACCGATTCTCCATCATCGCTGACCGATCGGAATCTCGTTTCTAGATTGGTTTGATTCCATTCGGCAGGTTCTTCATCGTCAGGAGCTTCCTGAATGGATTCCAAGGTAGATGTCGTCGGTGGAGTCGGTGGTTTTTTCATCTTTCGTTTCTTCTTGGGAGTACGAAAGCCTGCACCTGCACCACCGGCTTTGGTTAATGCTCCTCCTCCTCCTACGGCAGCAATGCGTTCCAATTCGACTTCACCACTCGAGACGGAAATAACGGTTCCATTATCATCATCATCATCATCACCCACTGAATCTTCTTCTCTGTCACCACCACGGTAGTTGTTCCCTTCATCGTTAGGTACATCTTCAAGATCTACTTCCACATTCTCATCATCTGCAACTACGAGTTTGTGAGTCACCCTTTTCCTTTGTCTCGGCTTCCTGAGTAAGTTTCGTGCCAAGAAAAGTACAACTGCAAAGATGATGATCGACGATGCTGCCATGATTCCAAGCATCAGACCAATATTTGCTACCTCATCATCATCATCATCGTCGTCCTTGTCGTCTTTATCGGATAGAGCAGAACTATCTTCAGAACCGAAACCTGGAATGACGATCTTGATAGGAATAATCGTCGGAGAAGAAGTTGGAGCTTCCGTGTCGAAAGATGATGATGATGGTGTTGAGATGGGGGCTGTGGTTTTTTCCGACAGAGTAGGTGTTGCTGATGAAATGAAGATAGGAGCAACTGTTGGGGCACTTGTGGAAAATGTCGCAACCTGCAATGCCGTGATCCGTCCAAACGTATCGCCATACACAAGGGTATTCCCACTATCTGTCAACGAAAAGTCAGCCTCGACCGCATCTGTACATCTAGCAATCCCACTGAGATCCTCACAATCAAATGACCAAGTCTCTTGTCCATCATTATCCTCTTCCTGTGCGTCATTTACTTGTGCATTGACGAGATATTGACGGATTCGACCCGTCGAACTCTCCATGATGTAGAGAGCAGCCCTCGTACTATCCTGTCCTTCAAAGAGGATCGGTTGACTAATCACGGGTGCATCCAAGTTTGTGATCCATGGGACACGACCAGTGTCGGCTCGGATATTGTACAGAATACTTTCTGCGCTCACGATGTATACCTGGCTTCCATCCAAAGAAACTAGTGGAGACGTCACAAAGGCTGTAGAATACATTGGTGGGGGGGTTTGATTTCGATTTTTGTGGTAAGGGGACCAAAACAAAGAAGAATGAAAAGAAGGCGGAATAGGTGAGAATTCCTTACATGCCCAAGACAACAAAGCAAAAAAATCCCCAAAAAAATACGTCGATGAATCCTCCTCCTCTTCCTCCTCCTCCAACTGTACAAGGACGGACTTACGTTCATCTGCATTATTATTTCGTCGTAATTGTAAGATCCAGGCTGGATCGACGTCGACATTTTCACCACTAAGGACCGTCGAAATATCCGACTGGGAGGTCCATCCGGCAAAAATAGATTCCACCCCCCCGATAAAGAGCCAATTATCAACAAAGGTCGGTTTGGCAACTGTCGGGAATCGCCATGCACCTTCAGTGAATATCCTCCATTCATAACTGGCATCTCCTAAACCTTGAAACGACGTCCAATCGGCACTCGGAACTAAAATATACAACCTCCCTCCATTATTGGTCGTCGTCGTTCCATCAACGGGTTGTTCTGCAATCGCTATGAAGTCTTCTGTAGTCGAAGTAGTTTCACTGACGAAGGAAATTTGTTGCAAGGCTGGTGGTCCAAGAATCGCCATTCGATTGTCAGGAGGAGGAAGTGTCGCGGTTACTATAGCCTTTGTATGCATCTCATCAATAGCAATCACGGATAAATATCCCATCTCTCCTCCACTTCCTTCACCACCATTCTCATTATTCGCATTATTATTCCCATCTTCAGTGGTGGTGGTAGTAGTAGTATTGGTGACGTTTCGATGGGAGACGTAAAGGAATCGACCACTTCTTCCCACTGCAGGTGTCCCCACGATCCTTCCAGAGATATCTACGGACCATCGTACACTTGCATCCTCAATATTCACAGCAATGACACGACTTTGAGTCACTGTTGTGGTATCCTCGTTGTCAGGTTGTAAATTCACTGCATATACCAAATATGGTTCGATCCTTGAGGCTTCACTATCCTCATCTGTGACTTGGACGATGGCGACACTTGATTCACAAGTAGCGGGAATCGAAGGTCCCTCAAAGATTCCCTTCGTCGTCCCTAAAACACTGTCAAGGATGTGGAGACTTGCATCTTGTGCAGCGACGAAGACATAATCATTCCAAACTTGTACCTTATTACCCTGTCCCAAGGTCCGACTTCCCTCCAATTGGAAAGTCCATCTTACTGCCGGAGAATCCAACAACTCAGCATTCCCAACTTTGACACAAGTTCCAAGAAGGAGACTAATTGTTACCAGAGAAACCATGTGACGTACAGTAGTCAAAAAGTTCCTCCGCCTCTCGACAGGATTCTTGATCGGTACCATACCTCCACTACCACAGTTATCCTTTATAGTAGGTCGCGACTTGTTTGGGGGGGAATGAATGGCCCTGGAGCGTCTTTGTCAAGAAAGAGCTACACGTCGTCACACAAGGAAGAGTGTCAGATGGATGGTTTGTAGGATGATGAGAACTTTCCCCACCGTCGAGGCAACGTTCGACGTATACAAGCCCGTCCATCTTTCTTCCTCACATGTCCATGTGGATGTATCTCTTGGAAGTACTAGTAGGAAAGAACGAATCTTTTTTCAGTCGCCCGTTACATGCCAATGTTGGCGGGTAGGACTATAGGAAGTAGGTTCGACTGGCGCGATGAAAAAAAAGGCATAACAAGATCCAACCATCCCAATACCCGATCGAAAAAAATGTTTATATATATCACGATATATCATTGAAACTTGGAAAGACCCATTTAGGAGGACAAGAAACACGAACGGAAATTGAGTCGACATACTTCGACGAATCATCACTCTAGAGGTGTCATCGGATGTCCGATAGTCCGATTGAATCGGACGGACATGGCATCGAATCGGATCGGACGGACAGGGGCAATTGCTATCGGACCTTATCGGACCTTACAGTTATCGGATATATAGGTACCTATACTACCTATACTTTGTAGTACTATATGTAATTCGTAATGTGTGGCGGATGGTGGACCAGATTGGTCGTAGCACCAATTGAGAGATTTCAGACTACTACGACTAGTTTTCTGTAAAAGGTATTGGGTTATGTGTCATGTCCGATAACGTCCGATAGTTATCGGACGGACATGGGCGAATGTCCGACGTCCGATCCGATACGATTGCAAGCGTCCGATGACACCTCTAATCATCACACATTCCTTCAACACAAAGGTCTCGGCATGACAAGAGAACAAGAACCATGATGTCATCCCTCCCCTGCCAATCGTGACACGATTGATGACATTACATACGCATGACATCGAATTTCACATCTTGATTCGCTTCGTCGTCTTTGGAAATGTTACCATCCACCCCCCTGCAAAGCAGGATCCATCCGCATCCCCCATCCATCCAATACATCCATCTACTTCTAACTGTAAATCAAATGTAACGAACTTGGTTGGATGAAAAATGAATGACGGTTCGACGGGAGAAACACAATGGCTTATTGAAACGGGTCACCAAAATAACCACAACAACAACGACGACAACGACGATCCGTTCCGACAGGGAGGAGGAGGGGAAAGCAGGAGGACGACTACGACAGGTAGTAGTAGTCTTGAAAATGAGACTATCGTCTGTTGGATGATCATATTCATACTATTAATTTTGATAGCATGTGGTTCTATTACTGTCTTCCATGATCATCTTATCCTGGTATGGCCTACCACATCATCTTCGTCGACCCTACCTCGATCTCGACAGGAAGTGGCTCAAGCCGCATTGATATCTCTCAATGCCAATCTGACCGATGGGATTCCTCAACAACAACAACAACAACAACAACAACAACAACAGTCTCCTCCCTTACCATCGCCACAACAACAAGGACGATCCTGTCAGACGACTGTCCTTTTGATCCGTCATTGTGATGATCATGGATTGTTCGCAAAGGATGATTCCGAACATGGTGATAAGCATTGTAGCCATATGGGCTTTGAAAGGACAAGGTATCTTCCCACCTTATTTGGGACACGATGGCCATCCCCTTTTGCTCTTTATGCTCTCGTTCCCCCGACGAATAACAACAACAACAACCCAAATCGAGGAGGAACAGGAGGAGGAGGCGGGGGAATCAATTATCGGCAAATTGAAATGTTATTACCCCTTGCACAACAGGAAAATTTACCCATTCATGTCATCCAGGAACCACAACAGGTAGCAGATGCTATCTTTGAACATCTCCATCACCTGACGACTGATCTATTGTACAGCCAACAAGGTGTTGGTAATGCATTGTGTTCTCTAGACAATGTCATTGTCGTCGCATGGAAACATGCCTTCATTCCGGATGTCGCAGCAGAATTAGGTTGTGGTCCCAATGAGGGATGTCCTGATGCCTTTCCGGATGATTCCTTTGATTTAGTATGGGAACTTCAATTCGTTTTAGGTCCACAAAGGCCCAAGGAGGATATTCTGGATATTTTGAGTACGACCAAATCTTCCTTTTTGATTCTTCAAGATGATTATGGTTTGCTTCAAAGGATGAGTAGGCAGCAAAGTGATGATGATGATGACGTCGAGGACTCCACCTCTTTGTCGTCGTCGACAGAACAAATACAGTGGACTGTGTATGGGACAGTAACGAATCAACGATTTGATCCTCTTGCGTTCAACTATAACCTCAAAAACCCCCCAGGATTCATTCCCCACTATGAAAGGGATCTGTGAACCTCTTGTACCTCTCCTATTCGGTTTTGGGGGCATCAACACGTTGTTGTGAAAGATCATTGGAATCCTTTCTCCATGACGGTATATCCGAAAGGGTGTTCATCGGCGAAGGCACAGAAACACGAAATCATTTGCTCTTTCTTGGAGGGACATGTTTGCTCCGCTTTATGGAAAAAACTGTGTTCCTATAGAAGCGAAAATATCTTTCCGACGCTGATTCACAGCAGGGCATCTCAGTGTCGGGGAGTGATTTGGTTCCAAGGCAGCGAGACCGTGGTTATCCCGGCTTACTAATGGAGACAATATATATCTTTCCGTTATGACGCCTTTGCTGCCGGCTACTTGTGATGTGAAGAAGAATGTTGATGAGTGTAGGACTCATTCTAATGTATGTAAAGATGCAACCCCTTGGTGGCAAGGGTTCCGATCGAGGAAGCACGAAGTTAATCTAGAGAGATGAATTTACTGTTAGTTTCACGCGAGTCGATGTGTTCGAGACTCTGCTTTAGGACTAACTCGATCACCAACTAGCCAGTGTGCCACGTGGAGAGAGATCCACCACTCAAAACCCGACGTACGATACCGGCATCATCGAACAGCGACGTGATGGGTAGATACCTATTTTCCATGACGGCCTGCTGACTGCGATGGGATGTTCCGTGATCGCAGGCTGACGAAGGGACGATGGGCACCCATCAAAAATGCCCTTGAGCAGAACTTTGCGGAACGATACGTATCACACTCACACAAACACCATATACAAAAGACGATGAGATCCTTTCTGTCTTTCCTCACAGCCTTCTTGCTAACCTTTGGCGTCACGGCTTTTGTTCCGCTCAGCGGTGGCCCGGCATTACGCACGAGCCTTCACATGGCCAAACAGACAGGAACCGTCAAGTGGTACGCATCAAGATGGCTAAGCCAACCAGGACGAAGGGAGAACTGTCAATATGGTTGATTTTCTACAGCCCTATCGACGTATTAATATCTCAATTCTCACAGTATATCCCTTTTCTTCCCCCGTTTCGAATATCTCAACTCAAATTTGAATTCTTAACTGTTTTCCGACTGGCGTTCCGTTCGTTGGAAAGGTTCAATTCGTTGAAGGGATATGGATTTATTGTCCCTTCTGATGGTAGCCCAGATATCTTTGTTCATCAGTCCGAAATCAAAGCCGACGGTTTTCGTTCGTTAGCCGATGGTGAAGCTGTAGAGTATGAACCCTTTACAGAATCAAGTGGAAAGACCAAGGCGACGAAGGTCACGGGTCCCAATGGCGCACAAGTTCAAGGTGCACCCTTCCGTCCTCAACAACCACGCGAATGGTAAATGAGAAAAAAAGGTGTACAAGACGATATGATTGTGGGATGATTAGTTTAGGGTGGATCAGTATTTAAAAGGAAACGAGGTGAGAAATTGCCTTGAAAAACTTTGAAAAACTTTCCATAGACTTCATTTTGACGCAATACTTTAGTCTTTTTCCGTGATGGACATTACGTTTGTACTCGATAGGAAATCGTCGTTAAGGCCCTCCTCCAACACCATTCCTACTCTGAACATCATAGCAACAGCATGGTACACGCATAATTATGCTATGCTTTTTTAGAGCCAAGTTACATGTACTAAGTTAAGTTGTCGAGTGGACGCGATACCCCATACACCGTGTATGGAATCCATCTTCAAAAGCTAACAATTGAATATTTAAAGCATCCGTTCTGGACACATGCCAAACTATGGTCACAGAGCCGATTTTCATTCCTGATAGTGAGGGGACGGATTTCACCGAGACTCCGTCCAGCATAATCAATTACAATAAAACCACCTCCCCAGAGGGTAAGCGGGCCTATCGGAACAGTGTCACCATATAGAACCTACGATCCTTTCCCTTTACTATGCCCACGCCAAAATCAGAGAATGTTTCACTCAAGATATTCTTGCGAGAAGATCCCTTGACATCGGCCATGATTGACGTATGGATATGTTCAAGGGATTTCCCACATCCGACATTGCCATGGTAGGCATTTGGTGTGGGGGGCAATCCGTCAATGATCTCATTCGCCATACTCTTCGCTATGACATCGAGGAGACCATTCCGATGAAATGGTCTCATCTTTCGAGCAAAGCGTTCTTGATTGATCAACCAGTACATGTCCTTATCCTTCAAGGAAATGATGTCACTCTTCGGTGCACCCTTACCGCTTTTGGATGGGTTCTTAGACCCTCCAAAGGAATGCACAGTCGTCGAAGCCAAATCTCTTCCAAGGGTACTGTCCGATGCCTGTGTACCCAGGAGGGAGTGACGACGTCTTCGCATCTCTCTCTGGGGTGGTTCAACTTCCTCGTCAACCCGTCTTGTAAACATGCCTCCAAAGGACCCACGACGACGAGCGACTTCCTTTCTTTGTTCTCCATGATTCGAATAGCGACCCGAATCATCGAGTCGGAGTTGATCCATTTTCGTCTCTTCTCCTCCATCATCCTTTAGAGCGCTTAGACTGCCACGGCGGACAAGCTTGGTAAGGATCGAACCTCGGCGGGGACTTTTTTCTCTTCGGTTGGATGGAGCAGCATCTTCGTACCCCAAGTCTTGAGCCAATGCCTCATCATCGAGCTTGCTTCCATTCATCCCGTCTCCTCTCGAGAACATCGAACCAATGGAACTTCTTCTCTTGACCTTGTATCGGGTGCCAGTTGGAGCTTCATTATCATCAGCGACGCTGTTATTTTCACTAGCGTCCCGGGACGAAAGACCGTCCCCACGGGCCCCGGTGGTCCTTGGGGCTACACATTCCTCGTCAGCACTTTCTTGAATGGCTCCACTAAAAATCTTGGGACGACGGACTTTCCACGCACTCTTCTTCTTCTTCTTTTTCTTCTTTGTCGCGGATGTCTCCGAAGTGCTATCCGCACCATCATCGCTCGAATGTCGAGACTGAACTTGACTGAGGACATAGTTTTCGTCGTCGCTTCGTAAGGTCGAGTTGTCTAATTCGTCATCTGAGAGTAGACTATTTTCATCATCAGAAGAAAAATCGTGCCTTAAGACTCGTTTATAGAAGGATGCCGTCTGTGACGGCGGCGCCGTGACGCTACTAGCCACGCTCGAATCCGAGGAGTTCGCCCAGAGATGGATGTCTTGGTCTTCCAAGGAATCCTTTCCATTGAGCTCATGGTTCGCTGCCCTCGCTGCCCATTGCTTGTTGTTGCTATTCGACTTGATTTTGATCTTCATGGCTCTGCGGATTAGAAGCGATCGATCAATGTATTGTTTTGGTATACAAAGACCCAAGCATCGACACTCTCTGGAACGCTTTTATGGTGGTAGTATGTTGTGCCGGCAGAACTCCGCGGATCCAGCCTTCAAAGGACCTGGAGAGTCATTGGCATAGGGCCGGGGTCGTGGGACATAAACATCACCGTGTTTATTAATTGAGCAGGTCATGTTCACCGTCGGGGGGCAGTCACGTGTTTTGTCGTAATGTCTCTGACATAGTTTTTCAGGGCATAAAAGATACTAAAATAATCCACGTTGAGAACAGCGGAGAACTACGATCTACCACCGTCATTAACGTAAAGTCATATACAGGTTCCCCATCGTATATACAGGTTCCCCATCGCGCTTTACTGTTACGGCGAAGTGGTATACTTGGCTTTTGTAGCCT
>Ga0194115_10002224_pt1 | contig 23346 bp, 21 predicted proteins | sample TA2MahsurfametaG_3_FD_148656 | JGI IMG/M metagenome (GOLD analysis project Ga0194115, IMG submission 148656) | Freshwater microbial communities from Lake Tanganyika, Tanzania - TA2015002 Mahale S4 surface | ecosystem: Environmental > Aquatic > Freshwater > Lake | place: Tanzania: Lake... | reverse complement strand
CTTTCGGAGTTTCGAAAAAGCTAGCATCCCGCAAAAGCCAAACAGCCGAATTATCGCTCGATTCATCTATGGACACCCGAGTACACAAATGAAGGAGAAACCACCTCATTGATTCGTCGTCTACGAAGGGCGCCCAGGACCCCATTGTCGTCGCGAGACTATCCCAAAGCGGGTTGAAATTAGATCCATCAACATTTTCCAATTTTATAGCCTTGAGTGCAAAGTTTGCGGTTTCTTTCGTCTCCTTGATGTCTGATTCAATGCTGAATTCCTCGGCGTCGGTGGCGAATGCGATGCGTTGCTTCTCTTGTATCCGACCTTGCAGCTGTTGAAGACGATGGCAGGCGAGTAAAAGCAATTCTTCGAGAGCACCATTGAAGTCGATTCTGGAATTGATCAGTACTTGCTCTATCCCCTCCGAAAGGATCGACAATACGGATATAGGGAGATCAAAGTCCTCATCCTTGTCAACTTCTTTGCTATTCCGAATCCAGAAGTCACAGCGATTGCTCATATCAAGCGTCCACGCGCTCAACAAGAGACCTTGCCTACTCCTAGAATCTAGAGACTTGAGCGAGCTTGATTCTGGGATCAGAGCCTTTATCGACGTTGATTCGATGTCATGACATATAGGACTCAGTTCTTGAGCTGCCGCTGTGTCGATACGCAAGCTCTTAAGCAAGTGACAAAACACTTTGACGACTATGGGGATAGCACCAGAGAGGCTCTTCGGGTCGCTACCGGAACAGGCTGCATTGGTCTGGATCCAGTGGTTGTAGGCAGATACAATCTCTTTGATCTGCTGAATAGGGCTGTCATGCACGGCATCGCCGAATTCGCGGATGACCTGGACATGTCCTATTAACTCGAGGAAGGACTGTAGCGCGCTCACCCTACCCTGGGTGGTCAGGTCAACCGCAGCACTTCTGAGAGCGATGCACAGATAATCTAGTTGCCGAAGTCGCTTGTATGTAATGATCATCTGGCAAAAGAAAGGGACGAATTCCGTGGGAGATGTCTCGTTCATACTTTCCAGTGCCGACAAGCAAGAAACAATAGTCAACGACAGATCTTCATGGAAAACAAGGTGGTTGAGTTGCAGCGTAGTCGCCAAGATGGGGAACGACCTTATCGCCAAATCAGGCACGCTGGAACGAATCAATGCCCGTGAGAGCCCTTGAAGAAAACCAAAATTCTTCATGCCTTCGTCCTCGACCGACGGAAGATAGATGTCATCATTCAGCAAGAGATTCGTGCACTGGTACAGCGATTCGCACAAAGTTCGCACACCGACTGCGTCGATCTGAACCAGGGAACAGGTGAAGCACAGGATGGGTTTGGTCAAGTTTGCGAAGAAGGCCATTTGAAGCTGCCTGATCTTGTTTGCTGTCGCTTTTTTCTTCCCAGCTGACTCATCTGGTTTACCCTTGAGTTGCTCGGTTGCTTGGAAAAATCCTTCCAACAGAAGTTGTACTATCCGAGCGATGGAAGCCGCTTGACGAAGATTCGACGACGAGACGGCGAATGCGTGCTGGACCATAGTCAAGAGACCTTGTTGATAGCATTGAAACGACGATTTCGAAGGACTTGACTGCTCTTCTTCTCGGTCAGCCATGTTGTCGTGGCTCTTTTGTAGAATGTCGTCAAGACTAGGGATTCCCATCTGGATGGACCGGAAACCATCGATATGGTGGTCAACGTGGAAGATGCCACGTTCGATGAGTTGCCTCACCATAGATTGTTTCGTAGAAAGATCCTTCGCCGGAGCGGAATAAAGGTCTGACAATGCTGAGATGAGATGTGGCTGAATCAAAGTGGAAAATGCTTTCTTTGGATTGGCCTTTTCGAGTGTCGTGAGGAGTAGATGTAGTGTAGCCGACGATAGTTCATCATAAATATCGGTACCAGTCGTCGTCGTCGTCGGCGTCGGATCATACTGTAAACGTCTTTGTGCAGCATTTCCTGCAAGTGGTACCAGTGACTGACAAACCACATCGAAGGAGGGCCGATATAATTGTTGCGTCCAGGTTAGGAAACACGACGCCGCCAACTTTCGTGTCAAGAGATCTTCAGGTCCTGACGGCGACGACTCTTCAGTTAATGCAACGGTCCAAGCAAGAGGGACCAATTTGTGTAGATTGCTCAATGAGAAATGATTAGTCAGTGCCTGAATGACTGAAGAACTTGATCCCCTTTGTTGATATTCCAAAAACAATTCGGTACATTGGTGGATAACCTTCCATTCCAAGTCGAACGACGTCGATGAAGGTTGTGCTGATGATGATGATAAAGATGAACGTAGGATTGTTTTGATGGCCCAAGGTAGCAATAGGTTGACAATATCGATAATGGAAATCAACTGTGACGTGTTCGCTGTATCTCCAATCTCCCGATTTTGGATGAGTTTCTTCAACAGTTGTTGTGCAATTTCAGGAATCGATTCTTCTTCTTTCTTGTCACCCAACGACGAGGAGGACGGTAACGATCCTCCTTGAGAATTGTTCATACTACTACTGCTACGCGTCAAGGTCATGAAATCTATGACCCTTTCAAAGGTATCATCACATATCCCTTTCGATCCGTCACTCGTTGTAGGACTTGTAGAGGATGATGACGGTGAATTCTTTCCCTGGAACAATCGAAGAAATGGATTCGAGATGACGTCGTTCCTACCATTCTTCTTTTCTTTCCGCCTTACATCGTCGTCATCGTTGTCGTCTTCGTTGTGACTAGAAGACCGTCTCCTTTTTCGGACAGATGATGGCATATCTTTCCCAAGTGTACTGTTCAAAATAGTGATGTAGCAATTAATCTGCACAGGGACCGAAGGCGTTTCACATTCCATGCATCAAAGAGAAGAAAAGATTTTCGTGGTCCCGGGAGAGATATCCGTCTGTATGTCCACCGCAGAACTGTTGTTTCACGTTTAACGGGCGCCTTTGAGTTAACGCTAGGTTAAGGTAGTATGGTACGTTGCCAATAGTCGAAGTGAGTAAAGCATAGAAGCCTGCTCCAGAAAGATAGGAAACAAGCAATGTGAAAAATCTATTGTTCTTGGAGTCCTTTATTCTCATGCTGTTCTCGGGTAGAACCTGCAAAGGTCTCAACTTGGCGTATAACCCTCTAGACACTGGTATCTAACGTTATGATGTCACTTCGCCGAGTCTACTCTTGCGCCAGTGAACGAGTTGATCGACTAGGTCGAATTCGAGTTCCCCATCGAAAAATGATGGGCATTTCCGACTTTGCAGAATTCAGAGACAGGATATGTGATACCTCATAGTCTACGACGATCGCAGTTTTGTTACCTTCGGCAGTAACCAAGTAGGAGGAGAGATTGAGGCAGATCCAACAGGAGGGAAAGAAATCCTCTTAGAGTAAAAGGCGGCTAATTTTCAGGGTTTTCGTCAGTTTGAAATCCTGGTAGAAGCACAGCGGAACATAACCTCTGTTGGTACGTCGATCTTCAGATTAGGCTTTGAGAAAATATTCCAAATGACTTCACTACAACAGAGAGAATATCGAGGGCGTCCTGGTCATCTACGAGGGGTCCAAGAACAAGCTATCTCGCCTCCCGTGGAAGATCCGTCAAAGTCATTGCATCACAAGAAGGAAGATATGGATCGTCGGAGTCCCGCCGATCGAAAACGACGACGAGAATCGTCATCTTCGCGAAGTCGATCACGAAGTAATGACAGAAGTCGTCCTCATCGACGAAAAGACCGTCGTCATCATCATCATCATCGACTGGAAAGGGAGGAAGATGGGAGTCGTGATTCACGAGACCACAGTAGTACACGACATGATCGACGAGGACGTCATAGAAGAAGACGACGACGCGAAAGTCGTTCACCTTCTAGCCGACAGAGTTCCCGATCAATCTCATCCCATCATCGCAGTCATAGTCGTCGAGATCATCATCTTCGTCGTCGACGACGTTCTCGATCGGTGAGTACGTCGATATCACCCCGTGCATCATCGTGTTCTACTAGGCGTGATGATCGAAGACGAACTCATCGTCACCGGAACGAAAAACGAAGACGGAAGTCATCAAGAAGATGCCGACATCGGAGTTCCTCGCACCGAAGACGACGACGACATCATCATCATCATGGTTATGAGAGTCAGGAAGAGTCTCGTCGAGATCTCCCTGTGGCAAACGAGGCTCCAGCACGAGCTGGAATCGTAAGTGATGAAGATGTCGATGCGACGAGACAAACCTCTCACGGGTCAAGGCTAGATCATGCTGTGGCTCCGGCACTAACAGCAGCAACAACAACAACACATGCCAAGGATTGGGATCGTGGGGCTAGTGATGCACCTGTAGTGGCGAAGCGAACGTCGAAAGCGAGCAAGCACAGCACGAAGAAACGAAGTACTCGTTCCTCAAGTCATGATGATACAATAGGGCATTATAAGGGACGCGAGGGTTCGATTATTGCCGATCGATATCGTGTCGGACAAGAGGTCGGTATGGGGACATTTGGACGTGTCGTAGAATGCGTCGATTTCCGTCACCGGTACGATCGTAGGGTGGCAGTGAAGATTGTCCGGAATATTAAACGGTATTACGAATCGGCAATGATCGAAGCAGACATTATCAGGGACGTGAATCGACGAGGTGGGAGAGGGATTTCTCACTGTGCTATCATGTTCGATACCTTTACCTTTTCGGGACACTATTGCATGGTATTCGAAAAACTTGGACCCTCACTATATGACTTTCAAAAGCGTCAAAATCATCGACCCTTCCCCCTGGCGTGTGTTCGAGACTTTGCGACTCAACTCCTCGAGACGCTGGAATTTCTTCACAGTTTTCGTTTGGTAAGTCACAGCCGGCCTACCTGGGGACGCCTCGAAATGATACGATACTCTAACTTTCTGCTCGAACTCAGGTTCATACTGATCTAAAGCCAGAAAACGTGCTCCTGATAAACCATCGTGAAGTATATTACAACGGTCATTGCTTACCTGAGAGCACTCGAATCAAAGTAATTGACTTTGGTGCTGCAACGTACGACTATGAAAAGAAATCATCAGTGGTAAACACTAGACAATATCGGGCACCCGAAGTCATTCTGGGCGCGGGGTGGAGCATGCCGTCAGACTTATGGTCGCTTGGTAAGTGCTTCGTCTTCTCACACCAGAGCTTCCTTCCCCCCCCCGATACTGAACCTTCTATCCACAATCCACAGGTTGTATTCTGGTAGAGTTATTTCAAGGGGAACTACTGTTTGCGACACATGATGACATTGAGCATCTCGCCTTGATTGAACAAGTAGTCGGACCTTTCCCGCGTAGTATCCTGAAACGAGGGAAGAATACCGAAATCCTCAGCGAAGCCTTTGGCAGCGGAAGTACTCATCGCATGGAGCGTGTCTTGTCACCGGAGAGTACCTCATACGTCAGACGTGTCGGATCGTTGGAGTCTCTTGTCTGCAGACCTGGAGAGGGTTCTTGGTTTCTTCGTCTCCTACGACGAATTCTGGTGACAGAGCCAGACCATCGAGCCATGGCACGAGAATGCTTGAGAAGGCTCCATGACTAGAGGAGTAATTGCTTTGCATCCGAAATCGGGCAAGTATTCACGATTTCATCTCTGACGGAATACTAGACGTAATCGGTGATGGGAGTCTAAATGGGGTTACAGCTATATATCGTAGACAGATCCAAAGGATCCGTATAGTAACCTTCGTTCTGTCATCAGTTGAAGGACATACTTTCCTTAGTTCTGTCATCAGTCACAACATACTCTTCTGCTTAGAAAATGTTGATAAGCTCGAACCAACTGGCCGGTCCGGGTTCACGATACATGCCGATAAATATAACCGCTGGAGCGAATCCATAGTAGAGTAGCGTCTTTGTCTTTTGGAAAAGGAAATCAATATCAAATACCCTGAAGACGTCCGTTGGGGACCTTACGAGAGCTCTACTTCTCCTTCTTGGTACGGGCATCCTGTAACTTCATCATGGCGGCCGGTTCGAGGGGCGGCGGCGGCGGGAGAAAAAACATTGAAATCACAGTCAGTTTTCATTGATAGACCATCAAGAATCATCCTCCCATATGCATGCTTACCGATAAGAATTGCTTTGATATTTTGGGGTAGAAGGATGTTTTGGAAAAAACAAAGGATCGTTTCGTCTTTGCGAGAGAGAATGTTGTTGTCATGGCCATCATGAAGCGAGGTCACGGCAGAGCGCCAACAGGTGAACGCTGTGAGAGGTGCGATGAGCGATGGAGGCAGGTTGGGCAGGCAGACGGACAACAGGTTGTGGGGCATATAATTTGATACACAATGTCGAGCTCCACGAGCTCCCCCGTGATAGTGACAGCGATCTGCGAATGTACGCACAGCGAGATACAGTACGTGTAGTTCACAGTCAACGATGTCGACAAGACGGAAAAGTAGCTACCGTACCGTCTCCAAAAGATGCGGTGCTTCCACTAGGTTCGGAGTCACGATAACGCCGCGAAGTCCGCCCAACTGAAACACCGCAATGGCATTACTCGTTGAAGGTATTTCGTGTCGGGCAGACTAACTCACTGAATGTAGAGTTTCTGTACGTATGATATGGCAGTACAGTAGTGTATCATAGGAGGTGGTAATGTACGTGCTGGGACTAGTTCTTGTGGCTGCTTCGAGGCGGTTACGGTAAGGTATGCAGTTAGAAAAGATTGGGGTACGTACTATTATGGGGTCGTAACATACGTATGAAGATGATTGGCGAAGGTGGTCAATATCATAGTCCGGCGCGGGGGCGATGAGCATATAACCTATCTTCAAATACTGACATCGACCAATTTTTGACGTTTAACGTTTGAAAACCTCGTAGCGGTATCAACGTCGAAATTCGTTCTTGCCGAGTCACGAGTAGCCCTCCAGCGTTTTTCACCAAACAGCGACTGCACGAACTTGCTGGGGCGAAAATGGTCCTGGGACCTTCACGGAGCTGAATCAACAACAACGCATACCCAAAACTGATAGTCTTGACTATCTTCTCCAACAGTACCGATTACGAATACCACACCAAGACTGACTTCTATCTTGCGGGGAACAGTGAAGCGACAAAATAGTGGAGAAAAGCAAACAAACTGATCCAGAAACAGAAAGACGGATTGAATTTTTTGAATCCGCTTGTGAATAGATCCAACGAAGAGAAGCAATCAACTGAAGGACATTCTGTTTTTTGGAAGATGAGTGACTCTGGTGCTGTTCCGCCAGGAAAGAAGGCAGTCCACGTAAAGGTAAATCTCGCCAGTCTATTAACCGTATTGCGTGCTGAATGCCGTTGGGACCCCCGAGGATATATAGGTGAAATGGGGTGAAATGGCGTGAATGGTGCTGCGAGAGATGTAGGGTTACGATATCATTTTCAGCTAATGGGAAGAGCAGACGATTGCTGTGGCTGGTCTCCAGTCGTTAGTATACATTTTGGAGTACCATCATGAATTTTATGATTGCCAAAGTCTTTTGGAGAGTTACAGAAGTGGTCATTTAGTCATCTCGCTACCTGCTCTTCATGACCGTGATGAGCAAAAAAACCGAAATGCCAGTGCTTCTCGTGTATTTGCTGTTTGCTGTTGCCTCTCGACCCCGCCTTCCTTCATCCTGTTGACGGTCAGACCGACCCCCAAGGCTGTTATAAATGAATCAACCGTCATTAAATCGATTTTGTCGTTTGTCCTCTATGGAAATGACATTCGCCGGACATTGCGTGAGATGTTCTGTACCGCTCACTTTTTGTTTTTGCCATCACCGTTTCTATGTTCGTAACAGTGGGCTGGAAAGACAATCGCACTCGGAACCTTTGCCTCGGCTGAAGCCGATGAGAAATGTGCTCGGGCAAAGGCGCTGACCCGTGCATGGAGATCAACGATGAGGCCAAAACCAACAAGAGAGTGGGTCATGGCCGAATTGGAACGACTTGGAGTCCGAGTTGTGAGCGGACGTTTAGGGCGCAAAGCAGGCGAAGAAGATGAACCCGAAGAGAAAAAGTCAAGCGGTAAGGCATCATGCTCCTTCTCCTATTGCATTTTGGAATCACAACAGAATCACACTCATTGCCCGCCCTCGATTCTTGACTCTTCGTACGCCACCTCAAACGATATTTAGTCTCTCCGCCTACCACATCTATCCCAGCCGCTTCGTCTGCTGTTCCTGCCTGGTCATCGTCTGTATCGGAACTGGATAACATTATCCAACAGCAGCAGCGTCGGAATTCGTCTTTAGGACTTTCGATGATGAGCGACAGAGATTTCAACCGTCGAGGTTCGCTTGGTTCCCTTGGACCGTTACTCGTCGGGTTTGACGGCGTCGATCCCACAATGCCTCCTCATCGGCCCTTCGTCGGGGGTGGTTCGGCAGCTGCTTATGAGGCGGCTAGGGCGGACCACTATGCACAAAAACGAGAAGACCAGGTACAAAGGGCTAGCTTATCCCTTGCTATGGGCAGCAACATGGCAGGATTATCTGTCAATCCGAATCAGTAAGTTCTAAATTGCGCGAGCTATAAATTGACGCCTGTCATGTGCAATGACGTATACAAGAGACGTGCACTAACGCCTATTTTCCTTCGATTCTATTTCGATGTTTGGATCCTGTTTCGTTTTTCGAAAAGGCATTACGAGTAAGTCACAGCGGCCAAGAATGGTTACACACAAATATTCTCTAGCTTACAGATTCTGTCGTCTGACTTCGACCAGGATGCTCAAGTTACATCATATGAACTTGTTGAACGAGATCCAGGAGACCACCCTCATGATGAACCTATATCAGCAACAGCAGCTACAGCAGCAACAACAACAGCTTCAACAACGCAAGGCTAGCGCTGAAAGCGTATTGCCAGACATGACTATCCCCAAGGGAATTTCGTCGAGTCTTGTCAGCGTCGAAGGTGACTCGCCACAGGAGTCTGCTCCTAGTAAGAAGGACAAGACGCGATCCACTGCGACAGGGTCCACTACGAAAAAAGCGAGGAAAACGAAGGATAAGGAAAAAGACAAGGACAAGGAGAAAGTAAAGGAAAAGGAAAAAGAGAAGGGAAAAGAGAAAGTAAAGGAAAAGGAAAAAGAAAAGGTAAAGGAAAAGGAGAAAGAAAAGGAAAAGGAGGAGACTACCAGCAGCCCACCCGATGCTGGCATCGACGCCGCCCCGAAGAAGAGTGATCTCAAAGAAGAGCTTCTCAAGAGTCAAAAGGAGCGTGAAGCACTCGAAGCCGAGCTGAAAAAGATCAAAGAGGACTACGCCAGAAAAGAAAAGGAAGCTGAAGGACGACTGTTAATATAAATACATCATTTTAAATATGCAGGTAGCATAGAGAGAATGACACTGCGGCGGCGGCGGGGAGGAGGTGGATATTTTGAAAGATTTTAGTGCATTACCGTAGAATGAACCATAGCAGCAAGTAAAGAAAAGGCCATCATTTGGAAGCGAAATGCACCATGATTGGAAGATTGGTATCACCCTTCCCTTTCGTTTCCTTTCACTGTCTCCTTTATTGGTTGCTAGTCGGTGGTACTAGTGGGAAGAATGCCTTCGTACCGACCATAGGTGGCATACCCTTGTGTGCACGGATTTCATTGACATCGGCTAACATATCCTTTTCAACTTGGACCCATTTATTCGCTGCATAAGCACCACCAAATGTGCATAGGACATGCATCCATGGTTCTGTGTTTGTGTGTATGTGTGTTTTTTTCAAAAAAAAGAATGGATGATGAGGATGATGAAACAAAAATGTAACGAGATATATTGACACCCCCACACCCCCAGACAGAAAAAAGGAGTGTGAGTCATCACAAATCTAGCCAAGGGAAAGAATCGAAAACCACCCCCCCAAAAAAAACAGTGAAACGGATGTATAACAAAAAGGAAACTTACGTCGAGACAATGGAATTTTTTGGATAGAATTACTCATACATTGAGCAGTAAAGCCCAAGAATCCTCCAATAAGTGATGTTGTGAATCCCATTTTCTTTTTTACCTTCCTTTGTATTTTTTCCGATTCTACAAAAATGGGATAGGATATCACTACCGGTAGTAATAAAGTAGAAAAGGTCGAGATGGGACGGGACAAGAAGACCTCTCGTCACTACTACACCAAATTCTCTTGCAGTCAGAGTCGCCTCGCTGCCGTTCGTCTCTTTTTTCCAATCTTTTGGTGTATGCCTATGTGTCGTATATACTCCGTTCCACAATAGGTATTCATACATACGATACCCGTATGCATTCGTGATATTTACATATATATCGTACATATGCATCTACATCTATCCCGTCAACCGTCAACGGATTGACAGTGACGGTACTGTATACGTGTATCGCTCATGGGGCATATATGACCGCTACCACATGTTGTATAAAAAAAAGAGCACGATCAAAACCGGAGCCCCAACGAATCCCACCGCACAGGAGAATCAGTACGACACGTGCCACCCCGTTCCCGGAGACGGAATGGATCACGCACGAGGTCGTTTTTTTATACATCACTGTCAGGGCTGTTGTTAGAATCGAGTTGTCGTGGTTGGGTGTGTGTGTGTGTGTGTGTGTGTGTGTGTGTGTGTGTCATCCACGAGAGACTGGAAGGACTGTGGGAAATTACGGATGGCTCCCAAACTCTCCACCAGAAAAATACCAGGGTTTCAAAAAAGACATCCCGTCGTCTCCAAAATCACCCACGCACACATAAATCTAGATCTTGCTGAACTTGTCAATGCAGAATCTCTCATTACCCATCCATGGGCATCGTGACAATCATGGACGTTCGTCACACCGCTTTCAAGCTGGTGTGACCATCCTATTCATTGGACTTTCCTTTCTACTAGTAGCCATTGCCGTTACATCGGCAGGGATCGGATGGTATCGCGGTCTGACTACTAGTAGTACTCCGACCACCGAAACTGTTTCATTGGTACAGTGGGATTCAAGTCCTCAACAGTATTCCCCAAGAACACTACAAGAAGTCGTCGAAGGAGGAGGAGGAGGAAATTGTACATTGGAGTGTTGTTCTGACTATAAAGGACAACTATGTGACGAAGAAGCAAAAGTCGTCGTCGAGGAGGAGGGAAGTTGGACGGATTCTATCCCATTTTCAGTTCAAGTCATTTTCGTCGTCATATTACTGATCCTATCATCTATCTTTAGTGGATTGACATTGGGCCTCCTATCGCTCGATCCATCAGGATTAGAAATCGTCATGAGTGGGGATGATCCTGAAAATGCACGTTACGCCAAGGATATTTACCCCGTACGGAAGAATGGCAATCGACTCCTATGTACCCTTATTGTGGGGAATGTCGCAGTGAATGCACTTATTTCTATCTTCATGGCAGACTTTGGTGGTGGTCTTGTTGGTTTCCTATCATCTACAATTCTCATTGTCATCTTTGGTGAAATCACTCCTCAAGCTGCTGTACGTACTACACGTTTTTCGAGGACGGGCACATTGCGGCTGTCTTTTGTCGTTTTGCAGGACCCATCACTCATTGCCCTTCTCTCCATTTTCATCCTATTAGTGTGCGAGATACCCATTGAAGCTTGGAAGTCTTAGTGTTCCTATTGTGAAGTGTATCATGGTTCTCTTCTGTCCCGTCACGGTACCGTTGGCCTGGTGTTTGGATAAGGTTTTGGGAGAAGAACTCGCAACGACATATAGCAACGCAGAAATGACGAAACTGTTACAAATTCAGGTTCAACAAAATGCTCTTGATCATGAGGTTGCCGGAGCGATGACGGGAGCTTTGACCTATAAGAATATTAAGGTGCGGGAGGTCATGACACCCGTCGAACGAACATTCATGCTCAATGTCGACCTGAAATTGAGCTTTGAAACAATGTCAAGGATTTTCAAGTCAGGATACAGTCGAATCCCAGTATATGAAGTTTCCAAGGTAAGTATCCCGCAAATTTTGGTTTGGGGACGCTTCGTACAAGCCGCATATACCAAGTCCTTATTTTTTCTCTTTGAACCAAACGACAGAACAACATTATTGGACTTTTGTTTGTCAAGGATCTGATTTTCATCGATCCGGCGGACAATGTTCCTATCAAGAATTTTATTCAGATTTTAGGACGAGATGCCCATATGGTTTGGCCGGATGATTCCTTAGGAGACACCTTGGGTGAATTTAAGAAGGGAAAAAGGTCACACTTGGCGATCGTGCGGGATGTTAACAACGAAACCGATTCCGCGGATCCATTTTATGAGGTGGTAGGAATCATCACTCTAGAGGGTACGTCAAGATTGTTGAGAAGTATAGTAGTGAAAAAAGGATAACAATCTCACAAACACCAACCACAGACATTATTGAGAAGATTATCGGTGTTGATATTGTGGATGAGACAGATGAGTATGTCAACAGCAGGCGAGATTTGAGGGTTGATCGAGAGGGCTTTGAATGGGCAAGATTACGACTTCTGGATACGCAACTTGTTGATGAACTACTCTCCCCATCGGAAGCTCATGCTGTTGCAGCGCACTTTAGAATGAATTATTCCGAAGCGGTGAAGCTCCTAACCGATACCCAACTGACGCGGCTCGTTGCGACAACACCCATAGTGACCCTAGAGACTGCTGCTCGCGAACTGGGTAAGGAACTCCCGGAAGAGCTTCTGTACACAAAGGGTATACCGAGCGACACATGTACGCTGATATTGGGTGGGAAAGTCAGTGTGTTTGTGGGGGCTGAGAATTTTCAGTCGGATCTTTCCTCGTGGGCTGTAATGGGAATTTCAGCGATACAGAGTGGTGAATTCGTTCCAGATTTTACTGCCTTTGTTTCGGATGGCCCATGTCGGTGTCTTCGTCTAACCAGGGCTGCATTCGAAGGCGCCGTCGACGCTTCTGCCGTTGAACGACAGGTGCTGGAAAGCCCCCAGAGGGATACGATAACGTTGTCATCTTCTGCCGATGCAACCAACCGTCGTGAGCAATTACTCGCTCACATGGCAAAGAGAGAGAACCACGGCCTTCCGATAATCGAAGAGGCTACCCCGGAGCCTGATGCGAACGGCGATGTTGAAGAGAACGGTACTCAGATGGATCCCTAAAATGATGGAAGGTACCACTCTTTCAATCACTCTAATCGTAACTTCTAAAGGATAAGGCTTACAGTATCACCAACCAAATGGTCTATATTTTTTCTGGATACTGTAGGAAACCTTTTACAGCATCAAGAATCGTGGTAAAGTTTGTTTGTCGCCACTTGCCGAATAGAACATGGTTCTGGAATATTCTTGAAGGTATGCGAGGAGAATCTAAGCCATGTAAAAACTTGGTAACTGTCACAGCAGTGTACTCAAGGAACCTTGAGTCTCCCAGAATAGGAGCATGAATTGATGATTTTTCTGCTGTGGTTTGTTGTGTTTGTGTCGTAAGGACAGGTAAATCACGTAAGATGACGTGAAGATCATTTTCCAGTACTGGAAGTCGGACCCTTGAGAATGTATTTGGGAGATTACCTCCTTTGTGTCGATCGTCATCCTCATCTTCTTGCTGGTTCTGTAACAATCCCTTTCCAAAGTATCTACTCATGGATTCATTGAATTTCTGATTGGATGACTTTCCTTGTATTTCCTCCTTCTTCTTGGACTCTACTACTTGTGTCATGTTGCTTGTGTCATCACATATTTCCCTCAAGATTGTATTCATATTCAGAACTTTCTGTGCACCGGAAAGTATTGAAGTTGTACAAGATTCCAAAAGTTGTGTGGTGATATCCCTTACTCGTTCATCGAAATCTGCCGAAGAATCATGGAAGAAATGAAGACCAGCTGAAGAGATTGTTAACATAAAGACACGACCTTTATCAGATGTATCCAAAGCAAGTTCAAGATCACCATGTATTTGGAGTCGACGTAAGGTTGCAAAGACGTGTCTTGATTCGGATGTCCGTCCAAGAGCATTGGCGCATTTCGTAACTGAAAAGGCATATGATCCCTTACAATACGCAAGGAAGTGACGTTTAAAGGTCGTCGAGTCTGGTAGTTTCGATATTGGGCCATCATCATCATTACCATCGTCGTCGTCATCTCGTTCCACACCGATGGGTTGATCGAAGCAAACTCCGACCCTCTTAATACATGCCGCCACTGGTTCCCTCTCAGCCAATCGTTCAATTGAACATTTCTTCATGGCTATTGTAGCGTTATCATAGTTGAATCCTTCAACATGCAACAGTGGGGTTTCACCACCCTTCTGTTCCAAGATTGAAAGGATAGTTTCAATCGTCTCTGCTTTCAAATCACACTCGACTGTTAACCGTTCCACTGCCAAGGCAACGTTCAAGGATTGTCGTCCATCTTGGACGATGATACTTTGTTCCATCACCGCGTCCTTTAGGCAATACAATAGACAACGAATCTGACTTTCTGAAATGAAATTGGAATGTGCCAATGAATGTCGGACAGGTATTTCATCGATTGTGGGTAACGCAATGGCTTGAGACAGACGTCCATCACGTCCAGCTCGACCAATTTCTTGAAGATAATGTTCAGGTGAAGATGAAAGATTGAGATGGATAATTCCCTCTACATCTGCCTTGTCGATACCCATCCCAAAGGCAACCGTCGCTACACAGATCCGAGCCTTCCCCCTCATAAACTTTGTGTTGCGGAGAAAGAAAAAGTGTTGGTCAGTGGGAGATAGCCCTCTCTGTGTGCCAATAGTATGCCCTCATCCTTATAGCTGACACCTACCTTGCTTTGAGCTTTGCTTCTTGACGAGGCATCCATTCCACCATGATACGATACGATGCCTCCCTTTACGCCGGCGGCTTGAAGAGTCTCAGCGACAACTTCAGTGTCGCGTTGTCTCCAGACGTATACGATGACAGATCCCGACGCCAAGACTCCAGCAAATGGATTCTTCTTCGTAGTCCTTTCTGCAGATTGTACCTTTAGGATTTGTGGAAGCTTTCGGTACAAAAATGATATGAGTATCGATATTCTTGAAAGCAGGCGGCGTCATGTGTTCAATCTACGTACCATCTGTAGTCTCTCTTCGTGACTATCGACAAACTGGCACCTCACATCGATGTTATCACGGGTCTTATCGATGATCATGACATTCTTCTCGCTATCGTCCAAAGCCACTCCTTCAATTTGTGGTGTCTGTTCAATACCGAGAACACTGGTAATATCTTCAATGACTCTCGGTCCTGCTGTAGCAGTCACGGCGAGGACACTTTTTGGTTCCATGAGCTGAAGCAAACGTTTGAAACGTAGAAAGCATGGTCGAAAGTTGTGTGCCCATTGGCTGACACAATGTGCCTCGTCGACGCATAGCAGAGATATTTCAGGGAACCGTCGTTCGTGTCGCTCTGTATCGGCATTCCATGCAGTGTTGAATAATCGACGGAAGGATGGACTTGTTAATCGTTCTGGAGATACGAAAAGGATCTTGATCCGTTTCCGGATGACATCATCAATGATTGCTGCAGTCGCAGAGGCAGAAATCGATCCAGATAACGTCGCTGCAGGGATACGGGGGGGTAAAGATCGTAGTTGATCTTGAATTAAGGAAATCAATGGTGAAATCACGATGCATACTCCATCCATCAATGCAGCGGGTAATGAGTAACAGAGGGACTTTCCAAATCCGGTCGGAGCGATCAATAGACTTCGTTTGCCTGCTAAACATCTTTGAATTGCCCATTCCTGTCCATCACGGAATTTGGGATATCCAAAAATGGACTTGAGCTTAGAGACCAAGGTCGACTGAATGTCGTCAAAGTTCAGTGAACTCTCGGATGTATCATCATCATCGCAATCGATGCATATCGCTTCGTCTCCACCATCAGCGTCATCATCTCCATCAACGAATTCCAACTCATCCTCGGACGAGTCGGCCGATGAAGCCGATTCGCAGTCTTCGGCCGTATCAACTTCTTCAGAAGGTGTATCGATTGATAGTGTCTTGTCACCTTCTAAGAGGTCTTTGGTATCTATCGCTTTCTCGCCGTCGTCGTCATCATCGTCGGGGTATGGTACAGCTTTCGTAATCTCATCTCGTGTCCACAACGCGAGTCGAAGTATTAACTGTCCTTTCTTCCCATTCTTATTCAATCGACGTTGACCCGCCACCTGACGGAGTTCGGGGAGGGTTAAAGTCTTTAATCGATCCATATGGGCTGCGACTTGACGTGCCACGAAGCTGGAATGGGAGGAATTATTCTTGAGGATAGTCCGTACTGCCTGTGCGGTGTCGTCGACCCATTCGAAATGATCACATTGTTCTCCACGAGGCATCGAACAGGCATAAAATTTCCTTCCCCTATTCCCCTTGACATTCGTCTTCACGACGACTAACTTACATGGTCGATTATGACGAGTACAGAAGGGTACGGAATCAGCGTTTGTCGCTTGACGAAGAGATGACGAAGTCTTTGATTTTGTCGTTGTAGTAGTTGTTCTTGTCTTCTTCGTTTTCGGATCCATATAGACGCCATCTAGGTAGTCATCCATAGGATCCAACCCGGTCATTCGTGAAACATATGCCTGGCAACTACTCGAAGTGCTTTGATGGGGAAGTCTCATTTCACCGACTTCAGTCTCCGACCCACGATAGTTATGTTGGTGTTGCTGATCGTGAGGATTGGTGGAACTTTGGAGGTAGGGTTGTTCCTCATCGTAGTTCCGTCGTTGGAATTTGTTTTTCTGGTTGTGACGATGACTCTTCCGAGCTCCACGACATGTTCCAGCCGCATTTTTTAGATTCAGTCTTACAAAATTATCATTCTGTGAAGTATCAGTACCACCAACACCTCGTGAACGCTTTCGGGTAGGTGCTGTCGTAGTATCATTCGTCGTAGTGATGGACATGGTAGTAATTGTATTCCTTTGGAACGATAAAGGTACATTGGTGGGAGGTGAGAGTGAAGTCTTTCTGGTGACGACCATCGCTTCGTGATCATCGCCAACGAGTACAGTGTTGGCGGTCTGGGGAGGTGGCAACGTGGGGACGTGGATGGGGAATAACGGTCTTGTATTCGTCGTCGTTGGTGTCTCTTCTTCTTCTTGGTTACGAGGTGAAAGAATCGAGTCGTGGACTGGTGGTAAGGAAGGGACTGTAGATTCAGGATTCATGGATGATGTTTCAGGCTGAATGGTATGGCTCACATGATGATCTGTGGATCTGATCTTGTTAATTCGATTATATGGTATCACCTTCTTGGTCATTCCCCTTTGTAATCCGATTTTCAAGGAAGGTAGTACTGATCGGTTGTTGCTGTTGTTGTTGGATGTCGCGGTGGTGGTGGTGGTTGTGGTGGGCTCCACCGAGACCGTATTTCTCGTGGTGGGCGGGCAAGCCGTCTCTTCATCCTTCTTCAACCCTAGTATTGATGATAATGATGAGTTCTTCCATAGGCTGTCAACATTGTTTGATGGACAGTCACTCCTGGGATTTACAGGTGCACTCTGTTCCTCATGCACATGGGAGATGATTTCGAAATCGTCGTCCTTATTCGTACCTCCTGTTTGGTGCGGTCCTGTGTCCGCATTAGTGCCAGAGTCACGGATTGGTTGTCCTTGTTCCGGTGAGTCTCTCGAGGTGTTGGATAGTACGTACGTTGGGAGGCTACTACTGCTAGATTCTTTCCCTTGTTGGGCTTCTTGTTCTCTTATCACGACTGTATGGTCGCCGGGGAAGTTCAAAGGATTCTCAGTTTGGATGAACTCTTGTGGACGATACGAAGGAAGACTTGGAGAATGAATGGAATGACTTCCTCCTGGTCGTTGTCGTTTAGAGTTATTAGAAGACAACGGAGTGATCAATGCAGCCTTTTTGTAGGTGGGTGCACTTGATAATCCACCTCGAAAGGTAAGGACATTGAATGGACGTTTGAGAGATACGAGACCAGGAGTCTTAGTTCCATCAACAATGGGTAGGAGGGTACTTGACTGTGGTATGGATTGTTGTTTCTGTGTCATACATTGATTCCCATTCTTCTCTTGCTTGTTTTTCTTGTTGATTTGTTGATTCTTTGGTACTAGTCGAGACTGTCGTAATGATGATGATTTACCATCCAACAAACGTTCCAGACGTTTCACTTCTGCCGTTTTCGGTGGAGGGACGGGCTTCGAACGAAATCTGGAAGGTTTGGTGTTGGTTATTGTTGATGATGATGTTGTTGACTGTGATGTTGTCGTTGTGTGGATACTGGTAGTAGTACTACTACTACTAGTCCTGTCCCGATTGTGATGGTGGTGGTGGTGGTAATTCGTCGACGTCGTTAGTGGACGCTTTGGATTGGTTGTTCCTTCCGACATGATGATGACGACGACGACGATGACAACTGAACTGTGATGGTGGCAGTAGTAGCATCAACCAAGAGAGAGAGACAGAAAACAGCACTGTAAAAAGGAGATGGTATTGAGACGAGTGGTGCAGTAACTGTAAAACCAGGAAATCTTCACCCGCGAGCCGCGAGACCTGGTTTTTGCGATGTCATTGTTTTGGATACAGTATGTGTATGTATGTATCACAGTCAACAACAAAAATGGCGCGCTTCCTCTTGAGGTCGATCCAGTCGACCCTCGGATTCTTTCTCAGTCGGTCCGTCGATGGGACTCTCTGGATATCGTACATCTTTTTTTTCTGTGGAGGAAAATTGTAATAAAGATCTCTCTTGAACACTCCTCTATTCCTCCATCCATTTTATTTCCCAGTGATTAACATTACAAATACCGGTAGTTGGATCGGTTTGAAAAACGGTTGGAGAAACTTTTGGATGGAAAAAGGGGAAGAAAAAAAACAAAACCCGTCACATGTCCCGAAACAACGATACGACCACAAGCGACCAACGACGACAGAATAGGATGAATGTGGAATGGACAGATCATCATCAACGTCATCGTTCGACAACCAAGACTTCATCAACGAAACAGAAGGGAAAGAAACGAAAACGAACACGAACACGAAATCGTCCAAGCCATATCTTTGATCGGATGGATTCTACTTCTTCTTCTTCTTCCTTATATCATGATCTCCATACAAATTTAGAACATCTCATGGCAGTGGGGTGGAAGGAACAACGTGATACAGAACGTTATGTCGAAACGATGGAACATTCGATCATTAATCCATTTCCATGTCATGGTGATCTACTGCCGCTTCAACAGAATGACCGTCCCAACAACAACAAGAAACAAAGAAATAACGACGATGACGACGACGACGAAGAAGAAGAAGACTTTAACGAGGATGAGGAGGACGAGGATGAGGATGAATACATCGAAGAAGACGATGACGACGACGAAGATTATGATGACGATGATGATGATGATGACTATGGTCTGAAGTCATTGTCCACCGCTTCAAATCGAAAGAAGGTCCCCAACCCCAACAACCAAAAGGCTAAAAATAAACGTTTGGATTCAGGATCCATCCAAGAAAGAAAAACTACTATTGGTATGTTGAAGAAGACCAGTGGAAATAAAAAATCGGCTGTTATTGAAGCCTTTATTGAAGATTTACGTCTATATGGAGAAACTTCCTTCTTTACGATGAAACCTATTACCTCAAAACGGACAAATACTTCCGTCAAGCAAAAATTAGATGGATTAGAATCTTGTCCATGGCCAAGACGATCCATGAATACTACTACTACTACTACTACCACGACGACGACGACGACGGCATCATCATCTTCCAACAAGGTCGTAGATCGATCGACCAGTACTACTAGTAGTAGGAAAGTAAGAACGATCCCCCCTCATCATCAAATGGATAAATGTTGGGAAATCGAATATGGAGATGGAATTCATCCATTGTCTTTTGCTGCAGCAAGATTATCAAATAACAATGACATTACATTTTCCGCAACGGATACCATCAAGACCTCCCTAATGGGAGGTGGTGGTGGAGGAGGAGACCCTACTACTACTAGTAATACGACGCCGACGTCAACGACTACTACTACTGCCCGACGTGGTAATCCCCCATTGGTAGTAGACCATCATGCTACTACGACAATCATCAATGGACCCAATTTGAATATTGCGACGACAGATACTTCCTTAATGGAACAGGATGTTCCCCGTGCCCTATTATTAAGATGTTGGCAACGTGCTGTCCATGCTGCATCTCAAATGATGGAGGTAACAGTTCTTGAGGAGGTGCCACGAACGACGGGTGTCGCTTCGTCGTCACGTACACCACCCACGACGGAGGCGGCTGCCAACATTCCGGATGTTACGACTACGGAACGAGTCGACAATAACAACGACCCAAAGTCTCGACGACGGTACCCCCAACGAAGGAGGGAAAAAGAGGGTGACCCAGGTGACGATGATGAGCATGGGTCCAGTACTCGACTTGTATTCGGTGGTACTATTTTGGGACTTTCTCCTGGTGATGGTGGAGATGCTACCCCCTCCTCTGCCGTAGGGGGTGGATACTCGCCCTGCCGTACTGTTCCGTCACCGATCCCTCGAAGAAGAGAATCCTCCTTGATGGTATCACAAAGAAGATTGGCCCAGGATCAACCAGCACTCAAACGGAAATGTAAAACGATGGGAATAGGATTACTCGTGTCGCAAATGCCAGATGAAGTTACCAAGGGAACATGCCCATCCTGTTTTCGTCAGTTTGATGACATTGAACAACTTAAGGAACATTATTACCACTACTCATCGGGAGAACGTAATAGTCAACGTGACGACGACGACAACGAAGGAGAAGAAGAACAAGATCAACAAGAACAACGAGGATGTTGTTGGCGAAGGATTGCGATGAAGGAACCACTGGTTGTAGCGAATGTATTGGAGACTCATGTCAAGACGCAGATTGATCAATATCTTGGTCTCATTATGGAATCTGCGGGAAGAAAATTAAGTCAAGATGATGGAAACGTCCCAGATCCGACGACACAAAGGAATTGCTTTACTTGGTATGATGTCCTCAAGTTTACGGAAGAAGCGGTACAATCCTCTTCTCCCATCATACCGACATCCCACTTGGAGGGAAATAGCCATCCACTCTTCGAGACACTTCAACGTACGTCGGTTGGTGATCTGTTAGTACTGAATCCGACGATTGTACAGAACGCTCAAAGACGATTGATTAATCGATATGCCCATCTTCCATATTGATCGAGAAGGACGAGGGATATCTTCTTCGGCACGCGGAACTCAATCATCCATTGGTCGAGGGAGTAATCATAATCAACGCCAAAATCAATCCAAGTAGTACGTTCCATCGGTTCATCACAGATTCACTAGATGACGGACTTGAGGTTGTCATAGCTGTAGGGGTACAATCGCAGGTGGGGATAGACGATGCACTGGAAGGGGGAGTAGTAGGAACCGCAATCGGTCGGCTGGAACCGGGTGGGTCGGTCCACACGTACTGGATGTAAACAACCTTGGAACCTTGATCGTCGGTACCGTCACTTGTAACGATCGATCTCCCACATGTATCAAAGTCAACATCGACAGGTCGGAATCCATCCTCCCATTGTGCATTGGGAGGAACATAGGCAAGTAAATCGATCGGTTGTCCGATGGGATCACCCTCCGAGTTGAATGGGACGTAGACAACCTTGTAGCCTGTGGGTATATCTCGGTTCCATGATCCATGAAATGCAATAAAGGCATACTTGTCATAACTCTTGGGGAATGGTAGAATGTTCTCACATTCGGTTGGCCGTTCGTCTTTGTAATGGTAGAATATAATCCCAAGTGGAGCCGAATGTCCTTGCATCGATATGACTGGTGGTTCATATATTGATTCAGATTGACATTGTCCATCTGTTACCAACCCTGATGTTAAGAAGCTAGGCCATGCCCAGACTGTACCACGTCCAGTCCCGACGTTTCAGGCAAGTTGTATTCTGTCCAGCAGTATGGATCTGACAAGGACCGAGTGAGTGTGGAGTGAGGAACCTGACGTTGGGACGACTGTACCACGTCGATCGATCATATGTGACTTACAACCCCAATGTTTTCCAGCATCTTCTTCACGAAAACGATTCAATTCCTCGGCCTGGGGGAAACGTATGGATAAGAAGAGTTCATTTGGTTAGATTCAATGAAAGTCATGAGGTTGACCATTTTCGTAACGATTCATGTTCCTCACCGGATTGTCTTGATGGATGTCACCACCCATATCTTCACGGAAAAGATCATCCGCACTATTCACTACCCCCCAAAGAAAAAACCAAGGGAATCAAAAGCAAGTCCGACTTCATTTCGTAATCCGTCGGCAAAGATCTCTCCTGTTTGGAAATCAATCGGATAGGTAGTTATGTTGGAATTGACAAGGTCAAATCGACGGATCCTTGATCGAGTACTATCCGGATCGATATTGTCAATGGATCCGACGGAAATATATAGTCGTCCCATATCATCAAAGATCAATGTTCGTGTCGTATGACCCTGTGGAGCACCTCCTCGTCCATCTGCATTCATATTCTCTACGACAACTTCCATTTCACCAATCGTATTGAAATCATCGTCGTCGATGAACGGCCATCGATAGACGATGGTATCACTCGATGCATATATGTAATCATCGTACACCACAAGACCATGATTCAACGAGGGTGCTGTTGCTAAAGTCCTTTTCGAGTCAGCCACAAGATCTCCATCGGAATCGTATAGATATACGACAGATTGGGTCCCACGTTCCAAGACTAAGGCATTTGAAATACCGATCGCACGGACACTTCGAGGCTTATCTAATTCGATGGGAATTTCATAGGCACAAAAGCCAACCTCAAGTATGGCGTTAGCTAGTAGAGAACAAATGTCTCCCATCTTTGAAGTGCAGGTGAAGCCATCAAGATGACACAAACACATGTGAATGAACTACATCGAATCTCTTGCAAAAGAAACCTCGTCTTCGCATCGCAAAAGATCTTTCTCTATCCAGCAAGGACTGAATCGAATGGGTCGATGAAAAGGCAATTATCTCGTCCTGCCGTCGTCCCACGCCTTTAGAATTGACTGATCGGATCCTTGAAGCATCCGACCCTTCCGATTAAGCGAGCAGGGAATGGAATCAACTACTATGCCAATGTTCGGCGCAACGAGGCACGACAAGTTCATGCTAAGGAGATAGCCATCCATCCCACAATCGTCGTTCGGCCAGGAACTGGGTTTGAAAGACTTTAAGTTTCTTTAGACCAATCTTGAATGCTACGAATGAGAAATATGTTTTGGAATCTGTCGGGAACGTGCAGCAGCTTGGGCGGGATAGCGTGAACGTGCCCTGGTGCTTGGACATTGTGCATCGATTGAGCACCCCGTAGTCTAAAGTGGTCATGCGCGTGCAGGTGGGCGAGGACCTTGAGATCAGTATGGTTCGGTCAGCTTTCTGGTCAGCGTGTTCTATGTACCAAGGAAA
>Ga0194115_10002223_pt1 | contig 23351 bp, 23 predicted proteins | sample TA2MahsurfametaG_3_FD_148656 | JGI IMG/M metagenome (GOLD analysis project Ga0194115, IMG submission 148656) | Freshwater microbial communities from Lake Tanganyika, Tanzania - TA2015002 Mahale S4 surface | ecosystem: Environmental > Aquatic > Freshwater > Lake | place: Tanzania: Lake... | reverse complement strand
CCTTTCTTACTACTCCAAACTCTTCCTTTGGTGGTAATAAAATATCCAGGATAATCTTTTAATTCTTTACACTCTTCTTGATCTTCAAGTTCTTGAAGAAAATTATATTTTGACATAGTTCTACTCTGTGATCGGCATTATTATTTATAATAAAATGGAGGGATTTTCACCCTCCTCCCGTTAGTTTGCCGACCACAGGTGATATTATTTAGTTAAGCTGGTGACAGGGCACGATCCTGCAACTTATTCCTTACAAAAGAATTACTCTACCAATTGAGTTACACCAGCAAATTAATCTTGAGGTAGCATTTCTGGATTTTCCAGTTCCAGTTCGAACATCAAAGGGTGGCACTGTTCATCAATCAAATAGAATGACGTTCGGTACAAATCCTCTGGTTCGTATCTGCGTTCTTTATCTGCTGCTTCAAGAATTTCCAGATCGTACAAATGACTTTCTGGAACATCATCAAAAGTAAATGGAACACCTTCAATGAAATACATTAGAACGAGTTCTGTTCCTTTATTGTACCAAACGTATCTGGCATCAATGCGGTATTTCATAGGACATTTCCTACTTTTGTTTATTTAGAGATTGGTTGAAACCCCTAATAGGGCGAGCGGGAATCGAACCCGCACGGGAATACTCCCAGCAGATTTTAAGTCTGATACGGCTACCAGTTACGTCACCGCCCCATAAAAATCACGCTTGATACGTGATAGGATTATACTTGAGGTACTCCCAGAATGTCAATTTCATCTCTTTATGTGACATTCCGCAGTGTTTTGCTGCTTTTGGTAAATTCCACTTTGCCGTAAAAAGTGCTTCATTTGCCTCTTTCACGTTTTCTGGAGTGGTTTTGACTGGTTCGTCTTTGAGGTTTTTAAGGTTAATTCTGTGTAGATTCATACTTTTCAAAAAAGTATCGTGTGAGAAAATTTGCCGGGATTTTTTTCGCCCAAAAATGGAACTTAAAGTGGATTTGCGTATGAGAGGGTCTCTTCATCCACGGTAGCACGAACGAAGTCAAGAACACTCATAAACTCTTCAACCGTATCACAGGTAACTTCTTTACTATCACCTTCATTAGAATACAGATACACAGTACGCTTCACGGGATCAACCACGCATCGCGCTAGGTACTCATCTTGCATTAGTTCGTTTATTGATTACTTTAGCAGTATAGCAGCGTCAGGATTGGTTGTCAAGAGGTTGTTCCACTTCTAGTTTTGGTACATCAGATCTTTCTGCAAACACAAGATAGTAACAGTCTACAGGCATACCATTTGTTTGTAAATATACTTCATTTTCGTGAATTCTTTTTACCGAAACACTCTGATTTGCTCCGATTGGAGTCAGATGAACGGTAATTGAACGAAGATCTACAAATTCTTTCCAAACTTCAGGTAATCTAAGAATTGGACCACGAACTCTTCCTCTCACAAACACACAGTTTTCTGTTGTGTTTGGAGATGCATAGTTGAGAGTTGAATCTTTATGGAATGGGTGCTGTATTCTCATGGCAGTGAATTTTTAATTGAAGATGTTGTCGTATATGAAAGTTGATTTTGATATTTTTCAATATCAGATATAATTTGACCGATCAGAGTTCGATAGGAAAAAATTTGTTTATTAATTTCCATAAGATCGTCACGAATCAAATTAACTGCTGCGATTTTATAATTTAAGTCTGATATTCCGGAAGCAATTGCACTCTTTGCGTCTGTAGCTGCTGTTAGTGCATTTGTAACGTTATTGGTTACTGTTGCCGAACAAGAGGGACAATTGGTAACATAGGAAGAAAGTGGAACTGGACCAACACCAAGAGGACTACCCCAATAAAAAGATGATGTAGATTGACTCACTAATACAGTAATTGTATCCCCCTCAACGGCATCAACAAAAGATGCTCCACTTGGTTTTCTTGGTTTAAATGTCAAACCAAGAGTATAATAGATTTTACCAGCTCCAACAGTTGGTTCTTTAACTGCTGGTATTGTGCCCCTTCCAGTGTTAATTGGACCAGAAGTTAATTCAGGTCTCCAAGTTTTTTTTGCAATCTGATATCCGGAGTTGTCATATCTAACAGATGAACCAATCCCAAACATATCAGATGATGTTACAATACCAATCGTTTGTGGTGAAAACATTGTTGTACCGAAAGGTATTCCAAGATCTTTTACTTGTTCGACAAGTTCTTCATCTGAGATCAAAACAGTAAAGGATGGAGTAGATCCATTAGATTCTGGTTGCGAAACGAAATCGATTGTAGCATCCTTAATTAACAATTTAGTTAGACGGTTGCTTGCAATATCTGGAACCGAACTTTGAATTTGAACCGAAGGAGCAGCAACATATCCCTCACCGGGAATAGTTAAAATTACTGATGATACTGTATTTGATGTTGAGATTGTAGAAACTCCAACTGCTTGAACTTTTAAAGGGTCTGAAAAAGTTACAGTAGGTAAGTAAACACTTTTTGTAGTGTATCCAGCCCCCGGATTGATAATTGTAATGTTACTTATGCCACCAAAATGAGTTGTTGCGACTGCTGTTGCAGTGATAATTGCTGTGCCTAATGGAGGAGCAGAAAAAGTTACTGTTGGATTTTGCGTGTATCCCAAACCAGCATTTGTGATGGTAACCAGAGAAACAGTTCCTCCCGCCCCTATTGTTGCTGTTGCAGTTGCAGTAGTTCCAGAAAGTGGAGCACTAAATGTAATTGATGGTGCCACACTGTACCCAATTCCAGGTTCTACAAGATCAAAACCAACAACCGATCCTCCCGCTCCAGTAGTGGCAATACCAACAGCAGTTACACTAAACGGTGTTGAAATTGTAACTGTTGGTGCTAGTGTATATCCAGTGCCAACATTTGATAGAGTAATTGATGTAATAGTTCCTGCTGCCGAAACTATTGCAGTTCCAATTGCAGTTTGAGCGTCTGGAGCTCCAATAGTTACTGTGGGGGCATCATCCTCTAGAGAATAACCATCTCCACCATCAGTCACACTTATAGATGAAAGTTTGTACCTATTTGTAGATAATCCCGCCGTCGCCGTCGCTGTTCTCTCAAGAACAGTATAATCTGGATTACCTAATACTGTACTAATTCCAACTATTTCAACAAATCCAAGGGGAAAGACATTTTTATCACAAACTAAGTTTTGTCCTATTTTGATTTTGTCAGAAACTCCACTCAAAGGACTTGCTAAAATTGTAACTTCTGTTGAAGCTGCAGATACTCTCCCTAGAAAACTAGTTACAAAAGTATCGGCAATATCTTTTGTATAAGGTTCATCATAATATTTTAAACCATAGAGTTTATCTTCATCTATTCCAATGCCTACAGCATAATTAAAAGTTGATTTTCCACTTGTAGTTATGTACGTAACATCATCCGAAGGAACTACTGGTTCTAATCCACCAACTCGGGTTGATCCAGATCTTTCTGTTAGAGACAACCTTGGATAAGGATTTGGACTTAATCGTACACACTGTAAAGTATGAAAGGTTTGTGTAACGTTCTGAGCAGTTGCACCCGTAGTAATACCAACAACACGCCAAAATAAATCACTCCGACATCCAGAGTCTATTCTAGCCTGATATGCTTCCTTTAAATCTTCTAACTTAGCATTTACACTCTCAAGTTCATCATATATTTGTTTATCTAAACTTTTAATTAACTTTAAAGGTAATTCTCTTTGATTATCAAGAGCAATGACTTTATCCTTGAAAAATTCTAGTTCTTCCTCTTTAATTTTAATCTTTTCTGCAATAATATCATTAAATTTATCAATGTCTTTTGTCATTTGAAGTTTTATTTACTCTCATATCAATTTGAGTTATTTATTCACTTTTCGCCAGAGGGATGGATCAACTCTACTATATTCACATTTAATAAACTCTTCCTTTAAAGTTAGAGTAACATCACCACAAATCGATACTCTAGTTCCTTGCATAAACTCTTGACGAAGAGTGGAGTGTAACATAGAACTTGGGAAAAGAACTAGAGTTCCTTCAATAGGAGAAATTGTATACTTATTGCAATTATAACGATTGAATTTCTCAATTAAACTGAAGTTTTGATTTGAGGTCTCAAACAAGAATTCGGAAACTTCATTTTTGTTTTCTGTTTGATGAAAACAAAGTTTATCTGAAGTTTCATTTGAGTTGAGGTAATAACAAAAAGATATGTCACTGCAGTTATGAATATGAACTTTTGTTTCTGGTAGATCTTGACGATGAATATTGACCCAAGACTTTGTTACATATACGTTTAACTTACTTTCATCTATATCAAGAACACTCAAATAGTTTCTTACATTTTCATCTAAACACTCAAAAAAATCTTGATATTTTTCTTCGTGATGTAAAAAATATCGACCAGAATTTTCGGGAGAATTGATTTTCTCTCGCGGCAAATCTTCAGACCAGTGCCAATACTCACAAAGTTCTTCTAGATATTTCTTCTTAAAATCCTGATGACACTTAATTTCACCACGATAGACTATCGTAGGGAATAACTCATAAATTTGGTGATTTAGACTCTCCTTTGTGCGTTGCATAGTCCCATCCACCCAAAGCATATTCACTATTATCTCCTGGATAGTCGTCTGGTGTCAAGCCTTTGTATTCTGGTTGCAGTTTATCTTGAGTAACTCTTTCCCCAAATACAGTATAATAACATTTGATAGAAGAACCTGAATTATTTTTGACGATAATTTTTGTTCCCCATTCAATTTTTTCTACAAAAAGTTCTTGATGATGTTCGAATGGAGTTAGATTCACTGTAATTGATTCAGGATAAACCAACTCTCTCCAATAATCTGGAAGTTCAATCACATTTGAATTTTCTAACTTACCACGAACATAAGCACCAACCTCTGGACCTTCAAGACAAATATACCTTAATCGATGATCTTTTTTTGTTGGGTGAGGTAAATCAAATCCCTTACCAGCAATACCTTCAAGAACTCCAAGACGAGTATCATTTCTTTTTTGTGTTGGTCCAGTGTGCTCTGCTTGTGTGATCTGAGGACCAGCAACAGCAGCTGCACCTGTTCTTGCTTTTGCACCTACTTCTGCTGCTGCACCAGTATCTGCCTTCGCTCCATTCTTCGTTTCAACGCCATTGAATAATTTAATACCATTCCAAGTCAATCCACCAACACCAATCAAAAATGTAGTGGTTATTAAAATGTTTGAAGGTCCAGTAAAGACAGTTACACCAACAGGACCAACAGGATCTCCGATTGTAACGTCTATAGGAGTAGGTGGAGCAATTCCTCCTCTTACAATAAGTGCTGGGAGAAATTTTAATTTCAGATCAGTACTCTTAGTAATCATTACGTTTCCAACAGGCGCTGGAAATCCTGTGGGATCACCCAGTAGTGTTGCAGAACTTGCGTGTAATAATCCGTTTACTGCATTAAACGCAGGAGTAATGGGTATCGCAGGACCAACACCAATCGGGTTTGCTGATACACTTATTTTACCACTAGTTTCCCAATCGTCACAAGACCAAGACATTTTGTATCCTCCTTATCCTAAACCTAAAAATCCAAGAAGATTTTGGATTTGTTGTTTGATTTCTGTTGGTCCCATATTTCCAATTGCAGGAGGGAATGAAACAGGAGAAGAAGAGTTTGATGTCAACTTTCCAAGACCAGCATTAATATAAAAATTATTTTTTGCAGACATATATGCTTTACCTGCAGTTACAAAATTAATTAAGGCAGAAGCATCTAACTTTGCTTCCTTACAATTCATATTGATAACATTTGAGGCACTGATGTTTACATTTCCTTTCTTTCCATATCCATCAGCAATTAAATCTATAGACTCTCCAAAAATTCTTACCTTACCACTAGGAGCACCAATGATAATATCTCCAGACTCGCATTGTAAAACAAATCCGACACCATCTACGGGAACATCACCACAGTAAATTTGATAAGGACCGGGGGAAACATTTACAGTGGATCCTCTCAATTTCCCACTGCTTACAAACTGCATATATTGTTGATTTTCTAGAGATGGTTCTCCATTTCGAACCATTACCCCAGAAATTACACCATATGAGTCAATGTGTCCTGCTTTAAATTCACCACAGGAATTTCCATATCGAATAGCATCTTTTACTCCTGGTTCTGCCATTATACCTTACCCACACAATCAACAACTTGTAAAATTTGACCCTGTTTTGCAAGAGCATCTCTCTCTTCATCACTGAGATCACCAACATTATTTACGCAGAGATGTGGAAGCAGAACTGCATTATATCCTGTTTCAGAGATAATTCTGATCTCTGGATACTCAGTGAATCCCATTCCAGAATTAACAACTTCAACTTTTGCTATTGTACCAAATGGTCCAATGATTGGTCTTAAGATTGCTCCATTAGATGGCACCACTTCAATTGTATCATTTATAGAATAATTGACTCCAGGATTTTGGATCTGAACTCTACAAATTTTAAGCATAACTGGATATTTCCCATCATCTAGTTTTGGAGATCCATCGGTAATGGAGATCAGATTTTGTGTTGGGAATGGAGCAGAAACGGATCCTCCATTTGCAATCAAAGTAGGAACTCCGGGTAATATTTCTTGACCCCCAACAGATATTTCAGAACTGGTTGCAGGAGTAAGTATAAGATCTCCTGGTCCAAGATCAATTGGAAATCCTGGTGGATACGGTTGATCGTAGACATAAAGATCTGGACGATTTCCAGCCCCAAGTATTGGAACTAATTGAGGATCTCCAACTTCAAATCCACTAAATCCATCACCACTAAGAGGTTCATAACGACGAACAATTGTTTCATCAGATTCACTCCACGTTCTTCCATCTCCACCCAAACTTCCATCAGATTGTGACAGGTATCCATATCCAGGATTTTCCATAATCACTTCAATGACTCCAACTGCAATTGGATCCTCAACAAAGAGATCATCCAAAACATCAATATTACCTTCAACAAATTGTCCCTCAGGAACAGAAACTCCAGGGGTGATTGTAATAGAATCATCAGCTGGGAAATCATTTTGGTCGAAAACGGTGATCGAATATGTTGTTGTTTCTAAAGGTTTTACTTTCTGGTGACCATTCAAATCTGTTGTACCAAAGTTTGTAACAGCTCTTATTGCGTTTTTAGATTTCCAAGTAAGATAGTAAAATCCGTCACTATCAGGTCCAATCGCTTTAATAGTAACTGTAGGCACTGGACCCATAACTGCAATGGCATTTGCAGCAAATCCTTTTCCGCAAGCATCAATAAACGAGACAGATGGTGCTGAAGTATAGTTGAAACCAGGTTTAATGATATCAACACCCAAAATTTCACCTGCAGCACTTATAATCGCGTTTCCTAAAGTTCCTTGTCCCCCGCCGCCAAAAAACTGAGCGATTGGTGGTCCACAAGGAACTGGTGATGTGTTGCAAGTTAATGATGAGAAGATACCTGAGAAATTAATTAAGGCAGCGTTAATGTCAAGTGTGTCTGGGTTTACAATATTTTTGAATTGATCTGCAAGACCTTTTGAATCTCTAATAATTCCTTCAATATCAAGAAAAATATTTGCATTCTGTATGTTTGCACCATCCATAATGTGCCATTCTTTAACTGGATTATCTTCCGTCTCTAACTCACACTCAAATAGTTTCAATACATTCTTTATAATTCCAAGGACAGAACTTACAAATCCCGAAACATTTGAAATGACTCCCTTAAGAGCACCAGCAAGTCCACTGACAGCAGAAGACAACATTCCAATTACATTCGCAAGAAGAGATCTTAAGAAGTTTTCAATCGCACACAGAGGAGAATTGATGAAGCGATTTACAATTTCTTTCATAATTCTTTCCATCAATCCAGCAATCGCACTCATCATTTTTTTAAAAAGACAGATAAGTGCTTCAACGATAATTGATTGTGCTTCTCTTAAGGTCCATCTTGTATTAATTGGGACTGCTGTTGATGCTGCTGCCGATGCGGCATTGATTGCACCAATAACTCTCTTTTGAATCTCCTTCATCAACCAATCAATTTTACCATTCATCCATTCAGATGCTTTTTGAATCCACTCTTGGGCTTTAGCTTCTTTGTCACTGATATACTTAAGTGCTATAGCTTCATATTTCTGAACGCTTCTCTCAAGATTTTCTATTTTTTTAATTGTATCTGAAATTTTTGAAGTCATTCCAGTAGCGTTTGTTGGTTTTCCTGGATTCGGACAAGCCAATTTTGCATAACTTTTTGGGTCTGCTTGTTGTTCGGTCGAAAGAGAAAACCAATTTGCTTTCCAACTATTTTCTGGTGGAAGTGAAATTGTTTTGCCAGGAATGCTATAACTTGCAACTCTAAAATCACCGTTACGATATGTAGTAAATCCTCTAAGACCATTCAATCCTTGATTTGTTGGTAAAGTTGTTTTTGGATCTGGGTCGTTTAATTTTACTCCAATAATCACAGGACGACTTCCAATCCACAATCCATAGACGTGATCTCCTGGTAAAATATTTGGAGTTGCTCCGCCTCCAGATCTTCCAGATCCCAGAACAGTACCAGCAACTTCTATCCAAGGAAGTTGTTCGTCTCTAAGTTTAATTACATCCTCAGTGTGATACTCATAAAATCTTACCTTCACATAAAATCCAGGTGCATTCGGAATGTTTTCCTTCTTATCCTCTAGTTTTCCTTCACCCCTAGTATCAATAGTAGATACAACTCTACCCTCCCACGTTACTGAATTTTTATCTGTGTGTAAGTATGGTATCATAATTAATCGTCGTACACTCTACACTCTAAAGCATTTGGATTTTGGTCGCAAAATAGTTCCAAAGGAGATGGGTCACGATCTTCGTTTGGATGATGTTCGTTATATATTTTTAAACTCTCAAGTTCACTTTCTAAGTGACGGCGACGTTGAGAACTAATTGATCCACTGTCTAATTCTTTTTTATCAGAATCAATGTGCTGATGGATGGTTCTTTTTTCTTCCATTTTCTTAACTAAAATTTAATTTAAAAGTACCTGTTTTTCTTCCGTAAGAATCTCTTATCAAGTTTAATTTCGTATATCCCCCTTTTCTTGGAGTTATATAGTGACAAAGATCTGCTATCATATATATACCACTTTTCTTATCAGAAATTGGTTGAGTTTTCTTTGAGGAAATTTCTGGGAAGTCACACAAGATAACATCACCAGCTCTCAATGATGCATCAAGAGGAATTGTAATTGAAAGTTGAATTGCAAATATTTGATTATATCTTGTAGACGCTTGAGTAATTACATTTTTAATGTCAAAATACTCTTGATCTGAATTTTTGAGTTGTTCTTCCGGTGATAGTTTATCATTATACGTATAATTTGACAAAGGTTCAAATTCTCTTTTTGTCTTCTTAGAAAAGATAGAACTATAATCAGGAAATTCTTTTCCCCCCAATATAACTCCTCCTTTTTGTTCGCCTTTTGTAATACCCTGTCCTTTTTGTGGAGCATCATCTTTTCTTGCATCAAAAGTAACTAATTCTTTTCCGTATGTTCCTTTTCTGAGTGCATCCTGAACGTCTACATTTTCAAAGTAACCATCAATTCTTAATATTTTTCCAGTATAACCTGGCGGAATACTAGTAGTTTCTGTGTAAATGTAAGACTTATAAGGTAATGTTTTTGTATCTAATATCTTATCAATAGATAAAAAATTAAATCCATCTCTAGATTCAAAAAACAAATATCCAGCACTTTTTCCATTTGCTTTTGGAATATCTGGAACTGATCTTGCAGACAATTCTCTACACATTTGTAGAGGAAATGAAAATTGTCCGACTGCAACATCTTTGTTTATGGTGTTGTGAGTAAAAATTTTTTTCTTTGTCTTTAGGTTCTCTCTTAAAATTTTAACCACAACATCAGAGGGTTTACCATCATATCTTTGAACTACTTTATTATCTAAAAATTCATTATCCAAAAATTCTTTCGTGACTAATTCCAAAGATAAGGTAGTGCTCAGTGTATTTTCTGCAATCTTATTAATCTTATTTACATAGAAAGCATTCGCATCAGTGTCAAATCTCACTTGAAATCCATTGCCATCAATGTATCCAAGATAAGCTTTTTCAGCACCCTGAAGATTCAATTCATCATAAAGATTAGAAGCTCCGCCATCGCTGGGGAAAGAAAAACCAGTATCTGAAAGAATCACTCTTGCTGCGATTGTATTTTCCAAGATGCTCTCATAATAATAAAATTCATTAATACCAGATCTAATGTCAATAGACTTTGATCCATTGTTTGAATAAACTTCAAATCTTATAATGTCTCCTAATTTTATGTTTTGATTGAGAAGCATCTTGATTATCTCTTTTAACTATTTAAGCACCTGCTGGAATTGACATTCCAGAAAGACCACCGCCGATTGGTATTGGAATTTGTTTTTCAACAATTACAGTTTTGACATATATTGTTTGCCCTGTACTTTCATAAGATGCTTTAGTTTTTAAAGAACTCATATCTTTTTTTGTTTGATTCTGTGAAATTAATCCTCCACCTTGAGCGTATAAGTTACCCAGCCCACCTGTTTGTGCCGCGACTTTTCCTTTTTCGTCTTTGTAACCATGAGCCACAAAAGAATTTGATCCGGAAATATCAGCACTTACACCAAACCCATCATTTCTAAATTTCATTCCCTCAATTTGAAGTGGGAATGGAACTTTTGCGCCTGGATAATAAGCACCTCCAACTTGAATATCAATTCCACCTGGACTGCCTTTATTGGGCCCATGTGTATGAGCGTCTTGTGCTGCTTTTATTTCTGCATCAGTTGCTGATTTATAAGATGTACCTCTTCTACCGTCATACAGGGTTTTTTTACCCATAAAGTGCTTAACAACTTGTTTCGCTGTTGCTCTAGCATCCGCAAAATATTGTTTTTGAAGGATAGTTCCTTTTTGTTGACTCCCAGGCCCAATATGAAAATGAATACCACGGGAATTTCCTGAGTTTCCTTGAATAAAATTACCAGTTCCACCGAGAGCTCCAGGTGCGCCTGAGCCATCCTCACCAGCATCAGAAATTATTTTTCCACCTTTTTCCTCACTTTTTGCTATTTCTTCTTGAGAATATCCACCTTTCTTAACTTTAGAAAGAGCAGCTTTTACTTTTGCAGCAGTCATTGAACTTCTTTGTCCAGGATAATAAAATTTACCTTGTGCGTTTGGTAAAGATGCAAACTCTTGTGACAATCCTTGCATAAATTCTTCATCACTTATTTTATTATCCAACCATTTTTGACCACCTCTTCCCTTAATATTAACATTAATAATAATCTTTTCCTGGTTTTCTGGACTATAAAAATCTTTTTCTGGATTTAAACCTGCTGCTTTCGCTCTATTGTATAAGTATTGGGGAAGTTGTTGATATTTTCCTACTGCGCCAGTTGCTCTTCTTACAACTTCAGCAATAGTCATTTTAGTAGCGCCGGGAAGTCTTGTGCTGGGATACATTGCCTCATAATTACCACCAGACTCTTTTCCTGCAATTAAATCCAAAAGTGGACCCCATTGACCTTTTGTTAATGATCCCCCACCACCACCATCATCCTCAACATCTTCAGTTGGATCTAAAGTAGAAGTATCACCTACACCCAAAGGTTTCTTTTCAAATTGCTTGATAATATCACCAAAGACAGAATCAATTCGACTATCAACACTAGAGTCTAATAATTTTGCAACTCTAATTCCTACCTCCTTTCCAGTTTGATCTGCTACACCAATAGATCTAGAAACAACTTCCCCACCAGATGCCATTGCCAATGTTGATTTAACAATCTCATTAATACTTTGACCCACTCTATTATCAATTGCGCTTTGAATTAAGTTACCAATGGCATCACCAAATCCCATAAACAATGATTTTTCTGGTCTTTGGCCCATTGCAATATCAATTGAGGATCCCATAATTCCACCTAAAAATGGAATTTGCTTTAGAGTGCTTGAGATTTTTCTTAAAGTTTCAAGAGGATTTACTGCCTTTGGATCCGGTTTCATACCAGGAATGATAGGTTTCATCGGATCTGGAAATAATTTTTTAATTTTCTTCTCGCCACCAACGTCTTTTCCTGGTTTTGCTTTCTGTAATTTAATTTGTTGTTTTTTAATCTTTGTTACTTTAATTTTTCTGGTAGCAGGACCACCTACCTTTTTACCACCTCTGGTAGACACACTTCCGCCGGTTGCTTTTTTCTGAGTTTTTTTATTATCTGTACTCTTTTTACCACTAAACATATAATCATATAGTTTTCCAGCCGCTTCACCACCTAAAGATGCTCCCACTCCACCAGTGAATAAGGCAAATGGTCCACCTAATGCGGCACCAATGGCACCAAATAAAACTGACCCAATTGCTCTGAAAGCAGCTCTGCCAGGTTTGTCTCCTTCCATTAAAGCAAGACCAAACTCAATCAGTCCACCAATAACTGGTATTGCTTTTGTTAGTGGTTTTATAATTTTTATTGCTGCCTTTACTCCACCTTTACCAAGAATACCAACAGCACCTTTTCTTGCTAGATTTGTAAGTCCAGACCTTGCGTACTTTCCACCTAAAGATTCAACAGATTCTTGTCCAAATTTTTTCTTAGCAGCATCTATTCCAAATCTTTCAGCATATCTTCGTGCTGCAGCAGAACTAGTTCCATAACGACTTCTACCAGGTGTCCTACCTCTGATGCCTATGTGGCCCCCACCTCTTCCACCACCACGGCGACCACCAAAATCAGTTCCCCCCGTTGACGCCATCCCTGCAATGATTGCAAGGTTAATAAAGGTGTTTAAGTTCTTACTAAACTCGTCAAAAGTTTTTTGGAAAGACTCACCTCCCAGTTGTTTAGTGAAATTTCTTACCGTGTCATATGCTTTATAACCAAAGTCTATAAAATCTACAGCTGCTTTGAAAACATTTACAACAAGAGTTTCAATAAAATCAATGACAGGTGCAATGTTTTTGATGAAATTTCCAATCTGGGGTCCAAACTGTTTTGTCAGTTCAAACAATCTACCAAGTGCAGTAAAAAATAAAAACCTTTTGATTGATTCAAAAATTCCCACACCAGGAATCTTCAAATTCAAAGAGGGTTTTTTAAGTTCGTCTTTTGGTTTTTCCTCTAATTTTTTTTCTCTACTTTCAAACTCTTCTTTTTCAGATTCTTTTTTCTTTAATTTTATAGACTCTTTTGTTAATAGAAAATTATTTTTTAGAATTTTATCAATCTCTATGACTTTATTTTTAATAATTGTGAGGTCAGATGATTCTTCAGATTCTTTACTAGATGTTTTTAAAAGACCACCCTTAGGTATAGAAATACTTTTCTTTACTATTGAAAGTGAAGATGCCGCAGGTAAAAACTTATTAGTTTGTATTGCCATTTTACATTACTCTACTGCCTATCATTGAAGATCTTAAGGTGTATATCTTTAGACTTTCTCTTCTTTCATCAGTTTTCCTATAAGCAGAAAACGTAGGAACACTTTCAGACCCAGAGGCTGGATAACTTGGAGGAGCTGATGAAGACTTAATGATCTCGGGCGGTAAAGGTATGAAATTATTTTTTACTGGTGGTCCTACTAAATCTGCTCCAGACTTCTTTGGATTTGAATTAGGATCAAGTTTTGCTACAATTTGATCTACCTTAGGAATTGCACCTCGTTGAACTGCATCCTTAGGAATAATATAATGTGCTTCTCCGGGTTGAACCATCATGGGTGGAAGATATTGTCTATCTGCACCTGCCCCAGGTTTATCATAACCAGTATTCTCTTTTATGATTGAGGATCTTGGTCCCTGACTTCCACTAACATTATATACATTATATAAACTACTTCCCATCATAAAGTTATTAGGTCTATAACTGCCACTTCCCATCATAAAGTTATTAACCTCTGAACGATATCTTGGTCTATAATTCTTACCGTGAAGAACTTGTTCTATGGACTTGAGCGCATTAACAATTCCTCCACCCTGCCTTTTGATAGGTCTTCCTGATAGATTTACATATCCATCAGGTTTATATCCCATCTGTCCCATCATTTCCTCTTGTCTCTTGGCGGCACCTTTAATAGTATTTACATTTTTTCCAAAATTTCTAAAGGCATCCTGAACGAATGTTTCTTGGTTTGGTTGTGTTTTAGTCATTCGTGCCATATATCTACCACTAGACCCGCTATACATCGCATCCCCAGATAACAGTTGCCTCAATTTATTGAGTTGATTGTATCTACCAATATCACTTGGACTATATGTTGTGGTTCTTTCCGATCCAGGAACAGTCATTCCCAAAAGTTTTTGCAAGGTTGTTCCCTGACCTTCCCATTGCATACCCTTTGGTGCCATTACAGTTCCAGTTCCAGGTAAAATCTTAGAAAGAGCACCAATAATACCACCTTGATTATATCCAACAATTCCTCCCAATGACATTGGATTTATATTTCCAGATAATTTTTTTGGTTGAATTCCTGCGACATAAGATGCTGGATTCACTCCAGTGTCTTTTTGAATTTGTGCTTGTTGTTCTTCAGTCAGAACAAGTTCATTTGGAGCAAGAACAGCGCCTCCGCCACCTTCTACTGGAAAAAATTGAGTATCTTGTCCTGCACCACTAACTTTTGTTCCGTCATCTTTTCCAACAACACCGCTAAAAATATTTCCACCAGAATCTAGTTTTTGAATTATGCCTCCACTTCTAGCACCTTGAAGCATACCAGTTGGAGTTGTTGGTCCCATATCTCCCACACCACCAACACCTTGCATTCCAAGACCTTTTCCGCTCTGTGCTTTTGCTTTATTTTCTGTCTGGACTGGTGCTGCTTTTCTTTGTCCTGTTATTTCATTTGCAAGGAGTGCAGTTCCGCCTATTGCTAATGCTGCTGCAGCAACAGGATTTGCTTTGACAAAACTAAGAAGTTTTGGTATTGCAAATTTTGCCAAACGAAGAGTTAACTTTGCAACACTACCTATAATAGTTCGAATAAATCTCCCCAAAGGATTTGCAAAGAAAAACCAAGCACCCAAAAGAGCAGGCCACCAGTCCTTTAAAAATCTACCAACTGACTCAAGTTTCTTTTTATTTTTGGGATCACCAGCCCAATCCATAAAAAGTTTAAATGCTCTACCTAAAATTGTAAAGAATAAAAATCTTTGAATCTTATCTAAAAAACTTTGGAAAGGTGCAATTATTTTCGATACTGCAGACTTGACTTTATCAAAACCTTTTTCTAAAGATCCTTCCCTTAATCTTCTTCTTTTCTCTTCAGACTCTCTTCTACTTAAATCAAATCTTTTTTTCTCTTCTTTGCTTTGATTTCCTAAAGTGGAAAGTATTGAATCTAAAAGTTTGACGATATCTTTTATATCGTTTGACTTATCAGAACCCTTTTCCGAAATGATCGCTGAAGGTAGTAATTTGGTTGCTTTTACAATTGGAGACTTTACTCCTACATTTGCACCTTTAGAGATGGTTTTCTTTTTGATCTTGAATCTTCCTGTCTTAGACTTTATCTTTCTAAATTCTTTGACAAGAAGTTCATCCTCATCTCGTGGAAGTTCTTTTCCTGAAATTCTTCCTTGTGCTAGTCTTTCTCGAAGAAGAGTTTTATATGTACCATAATCAATATCAAAAACATCATCAAGACCAAGGAGATTTAAAATACGTTCATCAATTTCTTCATCAACCAAGTCGGTATCTCTCTTACCTTCATATAAGGTAAGAGGATTTTTTGGTTCTGGACTGTCTTGAACGGCACTTAAACCTTCTGGTGTCCTATCATTAGGCATTTTGTTGTTGTTTGAGTTTTTCTTCTTCTAAATGATTCTTCAACATTGTAACATAAACATCTCGTTCCCAAGGAATCATATTTTCAATTTCAGTTAATGAATATTTATGGTACTGCATTAAGGCAAAATTCAAAGTATAAAAGCTCTCAAGATCCATATGGATCATACCTATGCGAAAAAACTTGAGAGACCCTCCAGTACTACCTCGCTTTCAACATCAGTTTTAGGATTGGTTACTTTTACAGTATGCGTTAATTTTGGCATCGTGTCAAAGAACTTTTCAATCTGTTTAAATTGATTCGAATTCATTTGATCCAAAAATTCCACCAATTCTTTCTTAGTCACATCAGAAGAATCCCACACTTCTTCTTCAGTATAAATTTTATCAATACAAGTGGCAACCAAGTCAAATGATTGCTCCATATTGTTTCCACCAGAGAGATCAAAATTGTTTTTAATAAATTGATCTAATGAAGGATATTTCATTTCCATCGTAATTTGATTGTCAACTTTGATCGTATTTGAATGATCGTCTGTCTTTTGAACCTTGATATCATCAATATTAACTGTTACTTTCGCGGTTGTTTCTCCATCATCAGGACAAATAATATTCAATTCTATCTCTTCTCCAACAGATTTTCCACGAATATTCAAGAAAAGATATTCAATATCAAAAGTAGGTAGGATTTCTACTTTAATATTCTTAGAAAGGATACAACTTTTAATAACTGTTTTGATTGCATTAGTAATCTGTTTCGTATCTTCCGATTCTAATGCAATAACTAAAAGTTTTTCTTCTTTTACAAGAAAAGGTCTATATTGAATTGTTTGTCCGGTTGAAGGTAGTTCCAACTCATATGTTGGCGTAGCAATCTTTGGTAAAGGCATAATGTCCTATAGAGATTTCAGTGTGATTATTTATGATCCCTAAGGACCAAGAAGATTTAATCCAGATTGAAAAGCGAGAGGATTGAATGTTAAGTTTTGAGCGGCCTGTCCTAATTGACTTGTAAATTGAGGATTTGTGAATTGAGGTGTTTCAACTGAATTAACATTTGTTAGAACGTTTTTCATAAAGTATCTATTATATGTAAAGGAAACAGAACACTTTAATAAAGAAGATGACTCATAAGAAACTGGCATTGATGAAATAGAAATTGGATAGGCATCAATAAAAGTATATTCAACATATTTGGCAAAGTCTTTTTCAAATTTCTGAATAAACATCGTTACTCTATAATCTTTTGGAAATTTAACTCTGTAAGTATAATTAGATTTTTCTTGTTCTTTAAATTGATCTTCACTTACTATCCAAGACATCCAGGTTTCAAAAAACTTTATAACTCTATAATCACGATCCACATAAAAGGTAAACTCAACACGATCATCGTATAATCTTCGATATGCGTGTCTTTCAGTTACTCCAGTATAATCATTGTTGATTTCCATTGTCGCCAATGTTGATCCGGGCAAAGATGCTTCGGAACAAGATAATGATAGAAAATCTCCGTCTAATGTTGCTCCTCTGTTATTAAAAAATGCACTGGCAGATGATTTATTTCCTTCTGAAGTTTTTCCTAAAATTTCTGCAACATTGAAATACACAGCATAATGAGAAGTCAAAGCTGGTTGCAAAAGCTTTGATTTTATCTCAGACATTGATCTGGGTCTTGGTACTGCTGCTGCCATCTATAAATACTTTTTGACCGTATATATTATGTATGAAGGATAATGGCAGAAAGTTTAAAATCAAAATATAAACCCTCATATCCTCAAAAATATATCGGAGACTCCAACAATATTATTTGTAGAAGTAGTTGGGAGAGAAAGTTTTGTCGCTGGTGTGATTTAAATGAAAGCGTAATTGCTTGGGGTTCAGAAGAAATTCGAATTAAATATTACGATCCGGTAAAACAAAAGATTAGAAATTATTTTCCAGATTTTATTATTAAAGTTAAAGAGAGTTCTGGAGAAATTAAAAAATACATTGTGGAAATTAAACCCGCAAAACAAACAGTTGCACCAAAACCAAGATCAAGAACAACTAAATCATATTTGCACGAAGTTTATACTTATGCAACCAATCAAGCAAAATGGAAAGCAGCACAAGAATTTTGCAAAGACAATATGATTGGGTTTCGTATAATTACTGAATCCGAATTGGGGATAAAGTAATGGCAGAAGGTTTCGGTCAGTATACTAACATTCCACCAAGAATGAGAGAATTGAAGAAACAAATTGATGCAGCAAATACAAAAGATCCTGAAGATTTGATGTTGATTATCATCGAAGTTCTTAAAGAAGAAGTACTATATCCCGAACCAGGAAAATTTTATACTTTCATTTACAACCCAAAGACTCCAGAAATAGAGTACGATCAGCATCCACTGATTGCTTGCACCGAACTTTTTAATTGGGGATTTAAAGGAATCAATTTTCATTGGAGACAATCAAGACAATATACTTGGGAAGAAGTTGCGGGGAAACTTCACGTAGTCAAGTATGATGAACTTGATGAGTTACTTGCGATACCATATGCAAAATTCCGTCTAAATAAATAAAAACTCCGTCAATGTCTCATACTTTACAAACAATTGAGATACAAAGTTCCTGTGTAAATGGGAGGAACTTCTGATGGGAATTCCGTCATTTTCTGGTTGCACATCTGGGTCATACTGTAGTGATCAACAAGCAACAAAGGTTGGTGATAAACAAACACAAATTTATCATAGGACTGTAACGACTCTTACTGGGCAGGGGCCCGCATATAGTGGATCAAAAACAGAAACTTATATTATAAAACCTAATGCTGCGGGTATTGATACTTGGACTCTTGCTGCAACAACAACTGATGGGGGAAAAACTCAAAAATTTACAGCTGCGGCGGGGGCAGATCTTAGAAAATCAATGGCCCCTGGTGGAAACATGTATAAAAATGTCCGGGCGCAAGTTCAAAAAACATTGACTGATGGTGGAGCGAAACAAGGATTAGTTACTCTACCAGGCACTAGTGGATCATTAGAAAAAATAACACCAGAGCAGCAAAAAGCAGTTGGGGTTATTTCTCCAAATGTAGGAGATTCGTCGACAGAAGATGGAACAGCACCAACCAGTCCATTGTTATCTAATCCACTAACAATAGGGAAAAGCACCAATTTATCAATAGAAGAAACTTTAAGATATCCAACTTCTATAGGAGAAGGATCTCAAACCACGAAACAAGATTACATTAAATTCGATGTTCTAGAATATGGGACAAAATCAATTCAAAATCCATTACAAGGTGGTATTGGGACAAGAACAAATACAGCAACAAAGACAAGTATTATACTTCCAATGCCAGGATCAATTAATGATGAAAATTCAGTTATGTGGGGAGGTGAAGATTTAAATGCTATTAATGCTTGGGCGGCAAACAAATCACTTGCAACGATAGAAAGTCCAGGAAAAGCTATAGCAGAATTTGCGACTAGTGATATCACAACTCTAACTACAGACCCTGCATATGGAAATGCATTAAAACTCTATCTAGCAGGACAAGCAGCAAGTGTAAATAATTTATTAGGAAGAAGTACTGGCGCAATCATTAATCCAAACCTAGAGCTACTATTTCAAGCTCCTACCTTAAGACCATTTACGTTTAATTTTAGACTATCGCCAAGAAATTTAAATGAGGCAAATGTAGTTAAACAAATTATTAGAGTTTTTAAAGAAGCAGGATCGGTTAAAACTGTAGACCAAGGACTATTTTTAAAGGCACCAAATGTCTTCAGAATTAAATACATTGATGGATCAACTAAAACGGAACACAAATCTCTTAATTTAATTAAAGAATGCGCCTTAACAGCGTGTCGTGTTAACTATACACCAGAAAATACTTATATGACCTTTAATGATCCTAATCATACTATGGTTTCATATGAATTAAGTTTGTCATTCAGCGAGTTAGAACCAGTAACAAGTGCAGATTATGCTTCAAATACTTCACATCCAATAGGTTACTAGTATGTCATCTTACTTCAGAAACGTTCCTAACTTTGAATATGTCAGTAGAATTGCTGATAAGAAAAATATTGGGGATTACATTGCAGTCAAGAATCTTTTTAAAAGAGTCAAGTTAAGTGATGATCTCTTTAACAACCTCCAATACTTTTCAAAGTATAGTATTGTGGGTGACGAAAGACCTGACAACGTTGCATTTAAGTTTTATGGAGATGAAACTTTAGATTGGATTGTTTTACTTTCAAATAATATTATTGATGTGCGAGAAGAATGGCCGATACCTCAATCGTCTTTTGATAACTATCTAATCAAAAAATATGGATCGTATGAAAACCTAGAAAAAGTAAAATATTATAAAACAATAGAGGTAAGAAATAGTCAGGGATTAGTGATTGTTCCTAAAGGTCTTATTGTTCCACAAAATTATAGTATTACTTTTTATGATTATTTCTTAGATAAAGAGGTTTTGGAAACCGATATAACAGAGGAGTTTACTTTTTATGATTATGAGATTGAAATTGAAAATGCGAAAAGAAACATTTACCTTTTAGATAAAAAATATGTAAACCTGGTCTTAAATGATGTTGATCTGTTAATGGAATACAAAGAAGGTTCCGAACAGTTTGTGTCCAGAACCTTGAAAAGAGCAGATAATATTAGACTTTACGAGTGATTACATATCCACAAGTTTTTGGAAGTAATCAAGAGCATCATCTTCATCTTCGTCAGTTGAAGACTTTTCAACATTCGGAAGTGTAGGAGACTTACTCTTACGATAAGATTCTTCAAGTTCTTGGACTACTCGATCTTCTTGAGTAGGAGTTTGAACGTAAGACTCATACTCATCTTCTTGTTCGAAATTAGAATGTGCGTTAGTCTTTTGTCCTAGAATCATTTTCATACGACGCTCAAGTTCTTCGTATGTTTTGAATTGATCGGGAGAAGTAAGAGCAGTAAGAGAATACTCTTTCTTCCAGATTGCTTCCATCGCATCATCATCAGACAGGAGAGGTTCAATAGGACCGAATTCAGACTTGTCGTAGTTCCAATAACCATCAACCTTACGAATCTTCAGTTTAAAGTTTGCACCTTGCCAGAAGTCAAAAGGATTGATTGGAGTTTCATCTTCAAACTCAGGTTGCATTGCTGCCATAATCTTGTCAAAGATTTTCTTACCATATTTAAACAGAAAGACTTTATCTTCGTTTTGAGGATTCACGGGATCCTTCACAACGTAGATATTGGAATAGTAAGACAGTTTACGCTTTTGCTTGCGGACAGTTTCTTTATCTTTATCGCTACCACTGTTCCACAGTTCACGATTGTACTCTGACACAGGATCTTTTTGACCCACTGTAGTCAGACTATTTTCAATATACCATCCACCAGGACCTTGGAATCCGTGAGAATAAATCTTAGCCCAGGGAAGTTCTTCACCATCTGGCGCGGGCAAGAAACGAACTACGGCAAAACCGTTTCCAGTTTTATCAAGTTCAGGTTTCCACAAACGGTCATCATCGTTTCCGCTTGTTGTATTCATCTTCTCTACTTCTTTTACCAGTTTTGAAGTTAGAGAACCAAGTTTGGATTGCTTTTTAAGATCAGAAAAAGACATTGGATTACCTCGTATTAAATTAGATTTGGCTTTTAGGTACTTCGTTATTCTACCAGTCGGAACCAGTTTTGTCAATTTGCTTTCGCATTGTATCTAACAGGGCACTCATATTTCTAAAAATGACACCCATATCGACATTAGGAGGAAGCCCCATCATTGAAGCAGATTCGACAATTCTATTTTTCATTTCCTTTGCTTCAGGATCATCAGATAAACTCAATCGAGTATAAAGAATCTGCTGTTTATTTAACAGACTATCAAGGAGATCGACATGACGAATTTTCTCCTCTTGAGACATTGTAGGAAACTTAAAAACATTTTTGTAAATTTCCTCTTGCAATTCAGAGATTTCAGTCATCTCTGCCCGAACAACTTCGGAATCAAAAAAACTCATTGATCCTCCAGAATAATTTCTTTCAAAATTTTACGAAAACGAAATACATCAATATTTAGAAATGGATTATATTTTTTAATTCTACGACTGACGGTTTCCCACACTGGGTCCTTTAATTGCTTATCAAAGTTATTCCCGTAAAGGAATATTTGGTTATAGATGACCATAGTTTCCAGGCTAATTTTCCCGCTCAGGAACTTTTTTAGAAGGGGTGGATGTCCCTTTGAACAACTAAAAACTTCTTCAAATTTATACTCTTCAAACAATTGCTGAGTTTCTTCTTTAAAAACGTAAGACAATGATTGAATTTTTTTCTGCCAATTTTTATATCTACTCTCTCCCTCTTTAATCATCTCACCAATCCACAGAGTTTCTGGATCAGGACAAGATACAAAGTTAGCAACAAAAAATTCTAGAACTTCTTGGTCGGACTTTTGTCTGGAAATCTTTTCAAACCACATTCTGTCCTTCCGTTTATAGAAAGATTGAATGGTTGCTCTTGATTTGCCACAATACTTAAAATAATCGTAACTGTCTTTGGTGAAATGATTTTTCAAAGACAAGTAACATTTATAGGAATCAAACGGCATCATTCAAAAAAGTAATATAAGGATTTTTTACCAGGAATTTTTTTCCACTAAAAATGAATTAAAACACCAATTTTGCGCGAGATGTCTTCTTTAGAAAATTAAGTTCCATTGCTTCATACTTAATTTTCTCTTTTAGTGGTTTTGAAATGAGTTTAGGAACCGACTCAATATCAATATTATTCATCTCGCAAAAATAAATGATCGCATCAATATAATTCATCTCTGCGTTCACCTGGACGAGATTCTCAATTTCTTGAGCGAACTTAGAGGGACAGAAAAATTTACTTTCTAGTATCTTTTCTAATTCATTCTCCATTTGACCCAGTATTGTGACGTACAAATTCTTTAATATAACGAACTAATAACTTAATATAATCCCCTTTGTTTCTTTTGTCAAATACTTTTACTTCACCACCAGGAGTTACCATAATGGTGATAAGTTTTACGGGGACGATATCTGTGAGTTCGTAGTAAGCAGCAGCATAGAATGTTTCTTGGACAAAATAATTTTCAAGCCATTCTTCTGGTTTAATTTTTTCTGAAGTCTTAAAGTCAATGACCGCGAGTTCGCCTTCATATTCAGCGATACAATCTACTCTACCAGCAAGTCCAAGATACTCAGAATAGAGTGTGCGTTCAATTGCGTGTATGTTATTTATCTTATCAAGATATGGTTTCGCATGATAAAACATAAACTTTGTGAGAGGTTGATACTTATCCCAGACAAGTTCTTTATTCTCCAGATAATCCTGACAGACTAAATGGAAGTCAGTCCCTCTCGCAGTTGCTTTTCGGGTAATGCGATTTGCTTCTTCAAGTCCAACACGCTCACGCCATCTCGCAAAGATTTGACGATTATAGAATGAAGTTACAGATGTAATTGACGGCACCCAGTCTCCACTTGGAAGATTGTAGAGACGGAT